>OLGV01000289.1_pt1 | contig 22070 bp, 15 predicted proteins | sample 1605761 | NCBI WGS metagenome assembly OLGV01 (sample SAMN03283245) | human gut metagenome | biome: human-associated habitat; material: feces | host: Homo sapiens | place: Peru | collected 2012
TTCAACGCGGAGAAGCGCACCTGCTACATTGAGTTCAGGACAAAGGTGAACGGGGCATACACGGGAGACCTCGTGTTTGACATTGAAGTCTTTGGAAATGACGATATCGCAGCCGGGTCAGACAACAAATGCACTGTCACAATCACCGACATTGACCACCCTCTCGCCTCCATTCTCGGCACATATACCGCCAGCGGTGAAGATAACTGGGATGGGCAAGTCGAATGGACACTCACGATTCTCAAGGACGAGAAGGACGACCATAAAGTATGGATTAACAACCTTGCTAACAACGTAGGCAACAAGGTTTTCAATACTTATGGAAATGTAAATAACGATTTGGATACGATAAACATTCCATTGGGTCAGACTTTCACACTCCCAAATGGCGCGACAGTCACGCTGAAAGGCGTTACCCCAGAAGGTGGACTTACCTCTAGCGGGTCTGTTAATGCGAAAATCATCAACACGAACGGACAGGTCACTCTCGACTTCGGAGACTCCTTTGGCTTTGCGTACGGCATTACGGCCGGCGGATCGGGGTATTACGCAATTGTTTGGCCGGGCATCCAGGCAGTGAAAAACTAAAAATATGACCAGATTATGAAAAAGATAATATTTAGCATACTTGCAGTGGCGGCTCTGTCTGTCTCCTGCATAAAGTTCGCTGAGGACGGCACGATTGACTTCAAGGAGGCAGCATCTCCTGAAGTCACGGCCAAGACCCTTGCGGACGATCAGATTGAAGTGAGCGTCACTGCAAAGGAAGGAACGTCATTCTTCTCCTACATCGTGGCGAAAGGCGCGGCGGTTCAGACGGACGCCGAGACCCTGCTGAAAGGCAAGAGCAGCCTCGTCGCCCTGAAATACAAGATTGCCGACAAGGATGGCGAAACTATTGAAAAGACAGCCGCTGAAGTGCTTGACTACACGAAGGTTCAGGATGTGAAACTGACCATCGGAGGATTGGCGTCAAACACTGCCTACACGGTCTATGCCGTCGCGTCAAACGCACAGGGAGTCGTGAGCAAGGTCGCTGTGGCTACAATTACGACGACTGACGGGACAGCTCCGAAGCTGCTCCTTGACAAGGTGAAGTCTCAGGAAGAGGACAGCGTCCTTTTTGTAGCGCTTCAGTTCGATGACCCGATTGCACTCTCCGGTAAGGGTGGTGTCACGGCTCATTTCTATGCAGCCTACACGACTCCGGATGCAGAGGGAAACCTTGTAGCGCAGAAGACCGTGGAACTCACTCAAGAAAACGAGTGTTTGGAAGCCGAAGGGGATGTCCTTTATGTGACTATCCCGAAGACAGAATACACTCCGGGGGCAATCGTAACGTTCACCTATCCGGCCGGCATTGTTACCAACGCTCTAGGCGCGGGATGCGCCGCATTCGAGGACGCTGATGTCAGTGCCGAGCGCAAGACCAAAGGAATCGCGGCCACGTACAAGACCGTTTCCTTCAAGATTTCCGTGAATGAGGACGGTGACAAGGAGGACGACGGCAATGCTCCGGCTGAGAGCGAGGGCGGCGAAGAGGAGGGAAACGGCCCCATCGTCTTCACGGACTGGGAAAAACTCGTGATGCTCAGCTATTCGCAGAGCGCATATCCTCTTGAGGGAACGGACGAAGGTGCGGAAGTGACAATTTCAGTAGTCGATGCAAACGACAGAACCGTTACCTACAAGGCTCAGACCTTCAAGGCCATTGACACCAAGAGAATCGGCGTCATCCTCAACGAAGATCCGGGATACGGAGTGTATGTTTCATACAAGATTGCTGCAGGCTCGTTCCTCGACATCTACGGCAACACTAACGAAGAGTTCTCAGTTGAAAAAGGCTACTACTGCTCCTACGGCTACAAGGTTGCAGACATACTCGGAACCTACACCGTTTCCGGCCTTTCTCCGTTCGAGGAAGAAGATGTACCAGTTTCCTATCCGCTCGAAATCAAGGCTTCAGATAACGAAGAATATGGCAATGTCATGATTACAAATGTCCTTGGCTTCACGGAAGGTGCGGCGCTTTATTGCGAATTTGACGGAGATGCGGGAACTCTGCTTATTTATGAGGGAGACATTTTTATCGGAAACAAGACCGCCGGCTACTGCACCTTCTTCAATCAAGCGGGAGACAAGACCTGCATATTTGAACCGGGGAAAATCACATTACCGGGAATATTCATAATAGCGACGGTTGCAGGCGGCAAGATGACCGGTTTCGCGACCGATAAAAATGGCAACGTAGGTGTATATAACGGTGTCGCGACCAAACAATAAGCCCATCCCACACATCACATTTATAATTCAGGAGACCATTCCGGAGCAATTCCGGGATGTCTCCTTTTAACAATTAATGACATATATGAGAAAGACATTACTCATGTCGGCAATATGCCTGACGATTTCGGCACTCTCCGCGGCACAGTCGCCCACGACGACATATCCCTACCTCTATCCCACCTTCACCGAAGGTAAAGTCATCATGTCCGGAGGAAAGGAAGAGAAACGCAAGATGAACATCCACCTTCGCAGGGACAATCTGCACTACATCGACAACGGAGTCATCCGGTCGGCGTTCCTCACTGATGTCGTGGCCATCGAAATCGGGAACGACGTATTCATTCCTGTCGAGGGAAGAATGTTGAAGGTCATTGCGAAGAATGAGAACGGATGCGTAGCAGCGGAAATTCTCGGAGACTTCGAGGCTTCGATGGAGTCCGGCGGCGCCTACGGGACGTCTTCGACATCATCCGCAACGATGAAGCTCACCTCAGTCCAGACCGACAGTCAGGTGAATCAGAACCACATGAACATCCTGAACGAGAAGTCAAAGGGAGTAGAACTCCGCACCGAGACGAAACTCTGGCTTGTGGGACCTGAGTTCAGGGTTCGCGCCGTAAAAAAGGATGTCGCCGCGCTTCTCAAGGGAGAGAAGGCCGATGGATGGAAGGCGTTTCTGAAGCAGAACAAGATTAAGTGGAAAGAGCCGAAGAGCCTTCTGGAGGTGATTGACTATATGAGCGTGAGATGATTGAAAACTTTTTGAACTGAAGGAAAAATGAAAGAATGTTTCCGTTTGATTTGCCTTGCTGCTGCCGTCTGTTCGTTATGGGCGTGCAGCATCAGGGAAGATGACATTTTCGACAACGACAGCGGAGCCCGGCCTTCCGGAGAGGTCTTCGGAGAAGGGCTTGAGGAAGACGCGCTGCTGCACGAGATGAACATTTTTGTGGAACCTGAGACGGCCGAGGCGCTTGAGAAAGCGACAGGTGAGAACGGTTTCGTGAAGATGTCCGAGGTGCCGTCGCTTGCCGCGCAGGGAGTGGTGAAGATGAGGCGGCTGTTCCCAGATGCCGGAGAGTTCGAGAAAAGGACCAGGGAAGCAGGCCTGCACAGGTGGTATGTGCTCGCCTATGACGAGACAAGGCCGATGACCAGGGCAGCGGAAGGACTTGACTTGCCGGGAGTTGTAGAAATAGAATACTGTCCGAGAATAGGGATTGTCGGGAATCCTGAAATTGTGGAATATGTGTCCGAAAAGCCAGTTCCCGGGAAATATGCGTCCGCGGCGACAAAGGCCGAAGGAAACGAGCCGTTCGACGACCCCATGCTCTCACAGCAGTGGCACTACTACAACAACGGCTCCGCGTCCTCGTCCGTAAGCGGCTGTGACATAAATATCTATCCGGTATGGAGGAACTATCAGACCTACGCGAAATACAAGGGAGATGTCATCGTTGCCGTGGTTGACGGCGGAATAGACTACACTCATGAAGACCTGAAGGACAATATGTGGAAGAACCCGGAAAAGACCGGAAACAATGTCTATGGATATAACTTCGTCTCAAACTCATACGTCATCCACGCGGAAGACCACGGCACTCATGTCGCGGGGACAATCGCCGCCGTCAACAACAACGGAAAGGGAGTTTGCGGAGTGGCCGGCGGGGACCGCAGAACAGGAATCAGTAGCGCAAAGCTCATGTCATGTCAGATTTTCGACGGAGACAACCAGGGATCCGGAGCGGAGGCTATAAAATGGGGCGCTGACCACGGCGCGGTGATTGCCCAGAACAGTTGGGGCTACACCAATCTCACCACTACTCCGTCATCGCTCAGGGACGCGGTTGACTATTTCATCAACAACGCCGGACTTGACAAGAACGGGAGCCAGACAGGGCCGATGCGTGGCGGAATCGTGATTTTTGCCGCCGGCAACGACAACCTGACATATTCCGGCAACGACTACGACAAGATTCTCAACGTCAGTTCGGTTGGAGCGGACTACAAGCGTGCCTACTACACGAACTACGGTTCATGGTGCGACGTTTCCGCTCCGGGAGGAGACGCTAAGAAAGGGAATATGGTGCTCAGTACACTTCCAGGCAACAAGTACGGCAAGATGCAAGGGACTTCCATGGCCTGCCCTCACGTCTCTGGTGTCGCCGCACTGACGCTCGCCCGCTACGGCGGCAGCGGCTACACCTGCGACGCGCTACGCAGGCGCATCGAGGACAACCTGACCGACATATCCTCGCAGAATCCGGGCTACTATCTCGGCAAGGGACTCGTCAACGCCTACAAGGCCATTGCCGGCAGCGGAGGAAAGGCTCCGTCAGTGCCGACCGAACTTGAAGCGAGCGCGGAATCGAACAACATCAGCTTCAGCGTGACCATTCCGTCCGACGCCGACGACGGAAAGCCGACGAGCATCTACATCTACTATTCCAAGACCGATTTTACCTCTACCAAGGGTGCCATGTTCGGAGTATTCTATGTCGAAGACATCCCTGTAGGAGGTATGCTCAGAGGAGTGATTTCAGGGACGGAATTTGAAACGGAGTACTACGTGGCGGCTCAGGCCTGCGACCTTGCCGGCAACAAGTCCGCGCTCACCAAGCGCGTAAGAGTCACCACCGGAGGCAATCATGCACCGCAGCTGAACGCCAAGTCAGCGACCGAGTTCATGCTCAAACCTCACGAGAGCACAGCGGCGGAGTTCGACATCGTTGAGCCTGACGGGCATTTCTACAGCATAGACTTCGAACCAGGTTCCGAAGCGGCCGTCCTCGACACGCTCGTGAGGGAGTCTCCGAAAATAAGGATAAACGCCGCGTCATCCCCCACGGGGAAATATGCCGCAAGGCTCATCATAACCGACTATTACGGTCTTTCCGCCTCAGCGACGGTAAAATACGAGATTCTCGAAAACCATAAGCCCGAAATCGTCGGCACGCTCGAAAACATGGTCTTCAGTTCCAAAGGTTCAGGCACGACGCAGATTGACGCCTCGGCCTATTTCACCGATGCAGACGGTGAGGAACTGAAATACAGCTTCAGCTTCTCCAACCCTAATGTCGTGAACATGACCTATGGGAGGGGAAAGTTTCTCATAACCCCGATGACCCACGGCATTTCAGAGATAACCGTAACTGGGACCGATGTCCGCGGAGAGTCCGTCTCCCAGTCTTTCAAGATTCTTGTCGCCGACGAATCGAAAGCGGTGGTCTGCTATCCTAATCCGGTTAGGAACAATATGTATATCAAGACAAACGCCGCGTATGAGTCCGTTTCTGTAAAGATTGTCTCTTCCATAGGTTCTGTTTTCCTCGAAAAGGCGCTGGGAACATCCGACCCGTTTGAGCCGTCAGAAATAGATATGTCAGCGGCAGCAGCCGGGAGTTATACCGTCGTCGTTACACTGGACGGAGTGGTGTATAAAACGAATATTGTGAAAATATGAAAATGAAAAGAATTATATTTCTGAATATATTTTTGGCTTTCGCTGCCGTATCGGTGTCCGCCCAGTCGTTCCCGTCGCTGCTTGTCGGCTCCGATGCCGCAGGATTCTCTCTGGGTTCGGCGACGGTCGCAGGAGCTCCGGGAGCATATTCTCTTGAAAACAATGTGGCCGGGATGTCGTTCATCGACGGGCGGATGTCCGCAGGCGCTTCGTTTGGAATGTGGCAGCCATCATACGGCAACGACAAGGTCATAGGCGCAAGCGCAGCCGTCAAAGCGACAAAAAGGCTCGCTTTCGGGGCGGCATTCAAGTATTTCGCCCAGCCGTCATACGAGATTACGACGGACAGCGGCACGGCATCCCGCGACGGTTCATTCCGACCGACAGAGTTTAACGTCACGGTCGGAGGCTCCTTCGCTGTGACAAGTTACCTTTCCGTAGGGCTGGCGGCAAGAATGTTGCACTCCTCTTTGGCTATGAATGTGTCCGCCAATGTGTTCGCAGCAGACCTCGGAATATATTTCAAGATGAAGGGGCTCAGCGCAGGCGTGTCAGTAAACAACCTCGGAACTAAAGCCAAATTCGGGAACAATAGCTACGCCCAGCCGATGATGGCGAAACTCGGAGTCGGCTATACCCGCGCATTCGATAAGCACGCCCTCTCGGCGACTGCCGAAACCGAAATTCTCTTTGCCGGAGCGGTCATGGCCGGAGCCGGAATCGAATACTCTTTCCGCGACCTCCTTTTCGTGCGCGGGGGCTATCACTACGGTGCTCCGCACAAGGCAGTAGTCCCATCATACGGCTCGGCAGGCCTTGGGGTGAAATTCTTCGGAATCAGCCTCGACGCCGCCTACCTCTTCGCGTCTCCGGTCTTGAAAAACAGTTTCGCACTGTCCGTCGGCTACGCTTTTTGAGTCGGATTCCGGTGATTAATGCAACGACGGTTACTTAACCGGTTTTACATTAATAACCGTCCCAAAGCTTTGCGGAAAGAAAATTTATATCTACTTTTGTAACCGCCGTTACAGTAACGGTGGTTACATTAATTCTGCGTGCAATGAAGTTCTACAACAGAGAGGCCGAGATGGCCGCAATGAGAAAATTTGAGAAATTGTCTGCGCAATCCGCACAGATGATTGTCGTGACAGGTCGAAGGCGTATCGGAAAGACGACGCTTATTAAACGCGCATTCACCTCATTACCCTTGGTTTACTTTTTTGTCGGCAAGAAAAGTGAGGCTCTCCTCTGCGACGAACTGGTCGATATAGTCAAAGACGTGTTCGGCGAAGACCTCGGCAACTTCACCTCGTTCAAAAGGCTTTTCAGCGCCATAATGTCAATCTCGAAAAGACGCAATTTCACGCTCGTATTCGACGAATTCCAGAATTTCAAAGAAGCCAATTCAGGCATATTTTCTGACATCCAGGACGTCTGGGACAGCAATAAGGAAGACAGTCGGATCAATCTGGTGATATGCGGTTCAGTATATTCGAAGATGAAAAAGATATTCGACGACAAAGACGAGCCGCTCTTCGGACGTGCGACCGCAAGGTTCAGAATCAAACCGTTCACGACGGAAACGCTGAAGACGATACTACAGGACCATTATCCCGATTATGAAGCCGATGATCTGCTTGCATTGTATATGGTTACCGGAGGTGTCGCGAAATATGTGGAGCTGCTCATATCGCAGAACGCCTTCACACGCGACGAAATTCTTGACGCGGTTGTCGCTACCGGCTCCTACTTCATTGAGGAGGGGAGGGAAATGCTGTCCGATGAATTCGGAAAGGATTACGGGAATTATTTTTCCGTCCTGTCAGCGCTGGCCGGAGGATACACGTCACGTGGAGATATCACCGGATATGTCGGATTCGAGACAGGAGGGTATCTCGACAAACTTGAGACAGACTACAGCATCGTCTCCAAAGTCCGACCATATCTCTCGGGAGAAAAGACAAGAAACGTAAGATACGTTCTTTCAGATAATTTCCTCTCATTCTGGTTCCGTTTCATCTACAAGTTCAGAAGTGCAGTGGAAATCGGCAATATGGACTATGTGAAAAGAAAGATCCACTCCGACTACAACGACTACTCCGGCTTCATTCTGGAAAGGTGGTTCAGACAGGCCTATGCAGAAACAGGAAGATTTGACATCGTTACGAACTATTGGGAAAAGGGGAAAGGCGGCGAGCCAGGCGAAAACAACGAAATCGACCTAATTGCCGTGGATTCCGCAGAACACTCCATTGTGATAGGAGAATGCAAACGCAATCCCGAAAAGTATAGTTTGAAGCTGTTGGAGAAGAAAGCAGCTGCAATAGTAGCTCGCCATAAGAACTGGAAAATAGAGTTTGTAGGTCTCTCGCTCAACGAAATGAAAAAGCCAAAATAAATCCAGATTCCAAGGCAGTATTCTGGGAGAACTTATGAATTTCGCATCCTCCGTCCCCGATTTAGTAAGCATTAAAAAATAAGTTGATATTGGAGGAGGAGCGTGAGAGAAGAAAGACGAAACCCTTATTCGACAAAATTACCCCAAAACATAGCTCTTATTCGACAAAATTGCGTATTTTTGTCATAAATCATATAGTTATTGAAAAAAAACATCAAAGAGCATGATCAATATCAACGAAATAATAATGGCGACTTCCGATAAAAAGGAGACGGCAAAGAAGACTGAAATGATTAAGAACGGCGAACTTAGAAAGATAGCGCCAAAGATTTACACAACCAACATGGATGAAGATGCTGATGTGATTATAAAGAGAAATTTGTTCTACATTCTTGGTCATTTGTATCCCAATGCGGTAATAAGCCACAGGTCTGCATTTGAGTTTAAACCGACTGAAAATGGAGACATTTATCTTACTTATAAATATTCCAAAATCATTTCATTGCCGGGGGTAAAAGTTCATCTGCTTGAAGGCCCGGCGGGAACAGAATACGACAGACCATTTATTGGAAATCTATTCGTGGCAAGCAATGAGCGGCGCATTCTTGAGAATCTTCAGAAAGGTCGTGTCAGAAATGGCAGTGATTCAAAATGCCTGTCCCGCGAAGCCATTGAAAACAATCTTGAAAAGATGCTTCAGGTAAATGGTGAAGTTGGAATAAATGAGTTCCGGGATAAGGCAAAATCCATATCAGTGCTGTTGGGGATGACAGAAGAGTTCGAAACATTGAACGGAATAATTGGAGCCCTTCTTTCAACCAAGCCTTCTGATATTCTCACATCTGGCAGCGCAATAGCCCGTGCATCCGGACTGCCATACGATAGCGAGAGGGTAAAATTATTCGAAATTCTGTTTGGAGCTTTGGTCAATGAGATCTTTCCATCTATAGAAGAACCCAATCAAACCAATTCCGAATTCCGGAACTTCGCTTTCTTTGAAAGCTACTTCTCCAACTATATCGAAGGTACAGAATTCGAAATCGAAGAAGCCAGAACGATTATCGATACCGGGCAACCGATGCCGACAAGAAATGCCGACTCCCACGATGTCTTGGGCACCTTCCAGATTGTATCCAGCCGACGCGAAATGCGACGTATACCACGTTCCGCAGAAGAATTGATAGGGATACTGCAAGAAAGGCATAGAATAATGATGGCAGCCAGACCAGATAAGGATCCTGGCATGTTCAAGATGAAAAACAATCATGCCGGCAATTCACATTTCGTGGATTATGACCTTGTGCGCGGCACACTGATGAAAGGATACGAATACTATCAAGCTCTTGAATCCCCTTTCTCCAGAGCGCTTTTTATGCTTTTTATGGTGAGTGAGGTTCACCCATTCAACGATGGCAACGGACGCATATCACGGATAATGATGAACGCTGAGTTAGTCTGCTCTGATCAATCAAAGATCATCATCCCTACAGTATTCCGAGATGATTACTTGAATTCTTTGAGACGACTGACAAGACGCGGCGATCCATCAGTATTTATCAGAGCCATTTCCAGAGCTCGCGAATTCAGCGCAAATCTGACCGGAGATGATTTTAATAAGACAAAGGATTATCTCGAAAAATGCAATGCATTCAAAGACGGTGATGAGAATATTCTGCGTTTTTAGACTTATTCGACAAAATTACCCAGAAATATAGCTCTTATTCGACAAAACTGCTTCATCGGGCATTTTGATAGGCTCTTATTGGGAAATTTTATCCATCATTCTTTTTCTTCACGGATTGCTTATGAAGAGAGCATTGATGAGTACCTGTACGCCTCTCCGGAGGAACGGGCCAAACTGGTCTTCCAATGCTTCCCTTGCCACTTTCGCGACTTTGCCGCCGCGATGGGCCATGTTGATGCTATGCTGCAGGGACGCGGGATCTTCGTTCTGGGAAATCTCACGGGTCGCGACTTCTGCGAGGGTGGTCAAGTCGCTCTCTGTGTCGGTCATATTGTCGCGAGATTTTTTCAATTAACGGCTGACGGCTTATTTCGGATGGTTACTACCTTCGTTATATAGGGAAGCTAATTCTTCGGCTTACGGGACGGCTTGGCCGTCTTGCCTGCAGAAGGTCGCCCGGAGCGTTTCTTTGAAGGCTTTGCTTTGCCGGATTTGCTGCCCGAACGGTCCCCGCGGCGCTGCTTGTCGGTATATACCGAGTGTTCTGAGCGACGTCCTCCACGCCTTCCGCCCTCGTTACGTGAACCCTCACCCCGCTCCTCGCGTGGGGCGCGTTCCGGTGCGTCAGGCTCAACAAGCTCGTAGTCTAGCAGGCATTGTTCCTGGTTGGCCTTCTTCACGCGGATGCGGACGGGGTCGCCGAGGTTATAGACCTTATGGGTGCGGCGACCGACAAGCGTGTAATGCTCGTCGTCGAACTGGAAAAAGTCCGAGCGAATGTCGCGCAGGGCGACCATTCCCTCAATCTTCGTCGGCTCAATCTCAACATACATTCCCCACTCTGTGAGACCTGAGATGTGGCCGTCGAACTCGTTGCCTACCTTGTCCTGCATGAATTCAACGAGCTTGTACTTGACGCTCGCGCGCTCGGCCTCAGCGGCGACCACCTCACGCTGGGAGGCATACTTGCAGGCGGCCTCGTAAGTCTCGCGGTCGGCACTCTTTCCTCCGGCGAGATAGGAAGCGAGAAGGCGGTGCACCATCATATCGGGGTAGCGGCGGATTGGGGATGTGAAATGGGTGTAATATGTGAACGCGAGGCCGTAGTGACCGATGTTGTTGACATCGTAGCGGGCCTTCGCCATCGTGCGGAGCGAAAGAAGCTCGATAGCATTGAACTCCGGCTTATCCTTCGCCGAGTTGAAGAGACCGTTCAGCTCGCGGGAGAACTCCTTGCCGTTGGCAACCTTGCCGAGAGTGTAGCCGAAATTGCCCACAAATCCGCGCAGATTGTCAATTTTTGCCATGTCAGGCTCGTCGTGTACACGATAGACAAAGGTCTTTTCTTCCTTCCAACCCTTTGCCTGAGCCTTTCCGGTGACCGCATAACCATCCTTGTCGAGATTTGCACCCGTAGCAACAAATTCCGCCACACAACGGTTCGCAAGCAGCATAAACTCCTCAATGAGCCAGTTTGCCTCCTTTGAAATCTTCTGGTGAACGCCAATCGGACGACCGAGTTCATCGACATCGACCTTCATCTCCGGGCGTTCGAAACTGATTGCCCCTGAAGCGAAACGCTTTTTGCGGAACTTCAGAGCCAGTTTATTGAGAATAAGCACAGCCTCCTGCACTTCCTCCGGAACGACGGTCGTTGTGCCGTCAACCGAAGTCTCGTAGCCTTTGATGACCTTTCCCGCCTCGATGATTTCCTGGGCGCCCTCGTAGGCGAAACGGTAGTCGGAATCGATTATCGTGCGGCCGAACCACCTCGTGACCACCCTCGCGAGAGGGGTTATTTCAAACACGGCAGAGAAAGTGAGCTTGCGCTCGTGCGGACGGAGAGAGCAGAGTTTGTTGCAGAGCTTCTCCGGAAGCATCGGCACGGTGCGGTCCACAAGATAGACGGAAGTTCCCCTTGCGCGCGCCTCCTCATCAACGACGGAGCCGGGCTGCACATAGTAGGAGACATCGGCGATGTGGATGCCGATCTCGTAATTTCCGTTGTCCAGTTTCTTGAACGACAGAGCATCATCAAAGTCCTTCGCGTCGGAGGGGTCGATGGTGAAGGTCAGCGTCTTTGTGAAGTCGCGGCGAATCTTGTACTCCCCTGCAGGAATCTTCTCGGAAATCTTGTCCGCGGCATTCTCCACCTCAGGTTCGAACCTGTACGGCAGGCCGAACTCGGAAAGAATCGCATGCATCTCCGTCTCGTTCTCGCCAGGCATTCCGAGCACGTCGACAATATGTCCTGTCGGGCAGGTATCCCCTTTTTTCCAAAAGTCAACGACGGCGGCAACTTTCATTCCCGTCTCAGCGTCCGGATGCTTGTCAAGGTCGGAGACGATGATGTCGTACGGCATATTCCTGCTCTGCATGAGCACCCACGCCTGTTCGTCGAAGATATGGAGTATTCCGATGAACGGTCGCTTCGATCTCTCGACGATTTCGACCACATATCCCTCTCTTCTCGACTTTTCCGTCTTCTCGCGGGTCACTGCAACCCTCACCCGGTCTCCGTGGAGCGCGCCGCCAATTTTCGACGCCCTCACATAGACGTCATCTTCTTCACCGTCAACAATTATGAAGGCATATCCTTCCCTCGTCATCTGCACTGTTCCCTCAAGCACGGGAATCTGCCTCTTTTCGCGGACCTTCCGCGCACCGAACTTTCTTTTCCTTGACATATTTTATTATCTTTGCGGCACAAATTTAGTTAAAATAAAAACACTTGGGCATATTTATGTGCACAAGATTCGTCACTTCGCTGAAAATGGCGGTAAAATTCATTCGAAACGACAAAAAAAACAAACAATATGAGTAAAAAAGTACTTCTTATGATCCTCGACGGTTGGGGCGAGGGCAAGCATGACTGGACAAACGCAATCTACACTCAGGGCGCACCATATATCGATTCGCTCCGCGCGAAATATCCACATTCTCATCTTCAGGCCTGCGGCGAGGCTGTGGGACTTCCTGAGGGACAGATGGGAAATTCTGAGGTGGGACATTTGAACCTCGGTGCCGGAAGGGTCGTCTATCAGGACCTTGTGAAAATCAACATGGCGTGCAGGGAACACAAACTGCTTGAGAATCCGGAGATTAAGGCGGCTTACGATTATGTTGCCGCAAGCGGAAAGAAACTCCATTTTATGGGACTTATGTCAAAGGGCGGAGTACATTCTTCGCAGGAGCACGTCTATGAGTTCCTCTCTGTTGCAAAGGAATATGGGTTGAAGAATGTTTTCGTACACTGCTTTATGGACGGACGTGACTGCGATCCTCACAGCGGAAAAGGCTTTGTGGAGGAGCTTGAGGCAAAGATGGCCGGGAGCTGCGGAAAGGTGGCATCTGTTTGCGGAAGGTTCTATGCGATGGACCGCGACAAGAGATGGGACAGAGTGAAGGCGGCTTATGATATGCTCGTGAACGGCGAGGGTGTGAAGGCGACTTCAGCAACCGCTGCCATCGAAGAGTCCTACAATGCGGAGATTACCGACGAGTTCATCAAGCCGACTGTCATTACTGACGCTGCCGGAGAGGCTCTCGGTAAGGTGGAAGAGGGAGACGCAGTGGTTTTCTTCAACTTCCGCAACGACCGCGCAAGGGAAATCACCGCTGTCCTCACTCAGACCGATATGCCGGAGCAGGGAATGCACAAACTTCCGCTCTACTACTGCTGTATGACTCCATACGACTCTTCATTCACCGGAGTCCACATCCTCTTCCCTAAGGAAAATGTGCTTGACACGCTCGGAGAGACGGTTGCAAAGGCCGGAAAGAGGCAGCTTCGCATTGCGGAGACCGAAAAATATGCCCACGTGACTTTCTTCTTCAACGGAGGAAGGGAGGCGCAGTTTGAGAATGAGGACCGCATCCTGGTGAATTCACCGAAGGTTCCGACCTACGACCTGCTGCCGGAAATGAGTGCCGTCGAGGTGACTGACAAGCTTGTGGAGGCAATCCAAACAGGCAAGGAGGATATGATTATCCTCAATTTCGCCAACGGTGATATGGTGGGCCATACGGGTGTATTTACATCCATCTGCCGTGCGGTGGCAAAGATTGACCAATGTGTGAAGAGGGTTGTGGAAGCTGCTGTGGCTCAGGATTATGCAGTGCTTCTCACTGCGGACCACGGAAATGCTGACCACGCTGTCAATTCTGACGGTACGCCGAATACGGCACACTCACTCAACACCGTGCAGTTCATCGTGATTAACGCCGGGGAGGAGGTGAAGACCGTGAAGGACGGACGCCTTGCGGATGTTGCTCCTACAATCTTGAAGTTGATGGGTATTTCACAACCAAAGGATATGACCGGGTGTGCGCTTATATAAAAAGCGGTCTGCTGCGTTGGACGGTTTGATAAAATCCTCACCCTCTTATTGACCCCTCCCGTCCCCTCGAAGGGGAAGTGGTGCTCCGCGAGACGCTATCCCACGGGCCTATGCTTCTGTGCGCTACGCACGACGCTGATGCGTCTTGTGGTTGCTGCGGTTTTATCTTCACCGTCCGCCTTGCATCCCATCTTTTTATATAACCGCACTCTCAGATGTTTAAAAAGCGGCCGCCCTCGTTGCTTTTGAATAACCGCACTCTCAGATGTCTAGATAGTTTTAATGCCCGCTGCGATGATTGATGCGCAGCGGGCATTTTTTGAGAGTATAAATATTTTTAATGTATAAGTTAAAAACTACTCAGATTTCTTATTTATTTCTTGTATATATGAAAAACTATTGTATCTTTGCAGAAATTTCATTTATATATGAACTTATTCAACAGAGAGTATTATATTGAAAAAGTCCAAAGGTATTTGGGCAAAGGGCTTATAGTGGTGCTCACCGGACAAAGACGAGTGGGTAAAAGTTGCATATTACAGAGTGTCAGCAGCAGAATCAAAAAAGAGAATGAGGATGCCAACACCATATATATAAATAAGGAATACGCCGAGTTCCGCGACATAAACACGGACGTGGAACTTAATAGATACGTTGACAATCTGTTACAAAAAGACAAGAAAAATTTCCTGTTTATTGATGAGGTTCAAGACATTCAAGGCTTTGAAAACTCGCTACGAAACTATCAGGCGAAGCAATCTTGTGACATCATTATTACCGGCAGCAATGCAACGATGCTCTCCGGTGAGCTTGCAACATATCTTTCGGGAAGATATATAGAGATACATATCCAAAGTCTCGATTATACTGAATTTCTTGAATTTCACAGACTTCAAGACGATAGGGACTCCCTATTGAAATACTTCACATTCGGAGGATTGCCGCAACTCTCGCATATTGGACTTGACAATCGGCAAATGATTCTCGACTATCTCGGAGATGTCTATAACACAGTGATGATGAAGGACATCATTTCGCGGGAGAATATACGTAATGTACGTTTTCTGGAAGATATCGCACATTTCGTAAGTGACAATATAGGAAAGAACATCTCCGCCAACAGCATCTGCAAATTTATGCGGTCGCAAGGAATGACTATCTCGCCTACACTTGTTTCAAATTATCTCGGTTTACTGTCAAATGCTTACATAATCAACCAAGTGAAGCGCTACGATATTCACGGACGAAAGATATTCGAGACAAATGAGAAATACTATTTCGAAGACATCGGACTCCGAAATTCTATTGCCGGAGTAAATCTCCGCAGAGATATTGAAAAGATTCTGGAAAATGCAGTTTATCTTCATCTCAAGAAATATGGTTACAAAGTCTTTGTCGGACAGCTGCAAAACGCGGAAATAGATTTTGTCGCTGAGAGAGACGGGCAGCGGGCTTATATTCAAGTCTGCTACCTGCTGCAAAGCGATGAAACCATTGAACGCGAGTTCGGCAATTTACTCAAGATCAAGGATAATTTCCAGAAGATAGTAGTCTGCATGGACGACATAGCCACACACGGCGTGTACGACGGAATTAAATGTATCCATATCAAAGATTTCTTAAAATCCCCCGCTGATATTTAAATCCAGATAGCGGGTGAGGATTTCATCAAACCGTCCAACGAAGCGGACCGCCTAAAGTTAAATCGCTGAGAGGAGGGGATGAAGAAAAAGATGGGATGCAAGGCGCTCGGCGAAGCCAAATACCGTAGCAACCTTTCGGTTGTGAGGATTTTGGCAAGCCGAGCAACGCGACAGACCGCTTTTTCTTCGCCCCTCCCGTTATTTCAGGCCTCGGGCTTTTAATAGCCACTGCGGATCAGGCGCGGCGCCGCGGAAGCGCTCATAGAGCAACATCGGTTGCTCGCTGCCGCCGGCTTCAAGGATGTTGTGCTTGAAGGAGGCTGCGGTTGCTGGATCGAAAATGCCGCGCCGGCGGAAAAGCTCGAAAGCGTCCTTGTCGAGAACTTCTGCCCAGAGGTAGCTGTAGTAGCCTGCGCTGTAGCCGCTGTTGAAAATGTGGTTGAAGTAGGATGTGCGGTAGCGCGGGATGATTTCGTCGATAAGACCCATCTGTGCGCGTGCTTGGGCTTCAAACTTCTCAATATCGATGAGGCGGCGGGCTGCATCTTCCGGACTTACCGTCTCTGACGCAAGAGGAGAATCTGCCGGGACGCTGACAGAGGCAAGCTCGTGCCATTTCATATCCAGAATCGATGCGGCCGCAAGCTCCGTGGTCATAAATCCCTGGTTGAAAGTTCCTGCTGCTACAATTTTCTTTACAAGAGACTCAGGAATCACCTCACCGCTCTCGTAATGGAAGGCGTAGGTGGAGAGAACCTCAGGCTGAAACGCCCAGTTTTCATTAATCTGAGACGGAAGTTCCACAAAGTCGCGTGCGACGGATGTGCCGCTGACGCCCTTATAGTGGCATTTGGTGAGAAGACCGTGGAGCGCGTGACCGAATTCGTGGAACATCGTTCCCACTTCGTCAATGCTCAGCAGTGACGGTTTGTCGGCTGTCGGTTTGGTGAAATTACCCACATTCACGATAATCGGACGGATTTCTGTCCCGTCTGCAGCAACCCACTGGTTGCGGATATTGTTCATCCACGCTCCGCCGCGTTTTGTTCCGCGAGGATAGTAGTCGGTGGTGAGTATTCCCAAAAGACTTCCGTCTGTGGCGTCAGAAACGCGGAATACTTCCACATCCGGGTGATATTTCGGAGCGCCTTCAACAGGTTCAATGCTAATGCCGTAGAGTTTGGAGGCTGTCGCGAAAACGCCCGCACGGACATTCTCCATCTTGAAGTATGGGCGGGTCTGAGCTTCGTCGAGGTCGTATTTGTCTTTACGCACACGCTCTGAATAATAAGCCCAGTCCCAAGGCTGCACCCGGCTCCCCTCAGGAAGCAGACCGTCGGCGATGTCCTTATCCATAGCAGCCTGCAAATCAACAAGTTCCTCACGGGCTTTCGCAACCGCAGGAGTTATGATTGTCTCAAGGAAACTGTCCACTGCCTCGGGAGTTCCCGCCATTTTGTCCGAAAGGATGAATGCGGCAGGTGTGTCATAACCCAGAAGACGGGCCTTTTCCTGACGGAGACTGAGGATTTTCATAATGATTTCCCTGTTGTCTGTCGCTCCACCATTTGCGCCACGAGTAGAGTAGGCACGGAACATCTTTTCACGGAGTTCACGATTGGAGCAACTTCCCATAGTCGCGGCATATTGGGAAACGCTGATGCCGAATTCCGCAGCGAAGGCATTGTTCTCGGCAAGAAGATTGGTTCCGAAAGTCTGCTCCAGGGAGGCGAGAGATGAATTGATTTGCCTCATCCTGTCTTGCTTCAACGAGTCCAGAGCCACGCCATTTGCGACAAAGGCGCGATAGACTTTGTCAAGGAGCATCTGCTGTTCACGACTTAGAGCCGCGCCACAGTCCTCACATCCGCTTTCACGGGCAAATTCGGAGTCGGCATAGACCTTCTGCACCCTTTCGAAAAGCGAGGAGTTGAGATAGATATTGCTCGAATGCTGCGAAACCATAGGGATGACTTTTTCCACAACCCTCTGAAGTTCAGGAGTTCCGTCGGTTTCCGAAAGATTGAATAGCACGCCCTCCACTTTCTCCAGCAGCCCGCCCGAGAGGTCCAAAGCTGCGACGGTATTCTCAAAAGTCGGCGCCTCGGCACAATTCACGATTGCGGAAATTTCCTCATTCTGCTGACGTATTCCCTCTTCGACCGCAGGGATATAATCCCCCACCTTGATTTTCTCGAACGGCGGAATCCCGTAAGGAGTGTCCCATTCTGCGAAGAACGGATTTTCGCGGCATCCGACCAATGCCAATGCTGTTGCCATAATAACGATTGTCTTTTTCATACGATATATATTTTTTCAGTTTTCATTTTTACATAAGAGAATATTTTTTCACGACCTCACGCATTCCGGCAATTATTTCAAGGCAACGCTTCCGGGAAATACGAATTTCCGTACCCACTGCAATCATATCCTCTTCCGCCGGATTTCCAATCCCGTTCACAGAAGTAGCGTGTTCACCGTTATAGCCTGACTCACAGCGCGTCAGGTCATAAGCCGGCGCGAGTTTCCAACGACCCTCACGACAAATATAAGCAAAGTTCTTGGCGTGATCGTCCTTATTCTGAAAAAAAACATTGAAAACCATACGTCGGAACATCTCTTCCACTTGAGCGGAGTCCTGAGTCAGATAACCGGTAAGGTGAAGCAGATTCGTATAGTCAAGTTTCGGAAAATGAATGGATTCATTCAACAGCGCACCAGCGGTCGCAATGTGGAGACGTTCACCATTCTCTATATCGAAACGACGGGATGCGAAATAACGCCCGTCAATCAACTTGAAATCCGGAACGTCTATCCCCGCCTGTCGCGCAGCCTGATTGTAGAGAAACTCCATTTGCCCCATATCCTCGGGATCGGAGATATTCCTGAATTTCACAAGCCACTCACCTTCATCATCCTTCATAAGACATTTAGGACGACATCCGCCAGAATTTCCGCTATTGAAATACAGCAGTTCGGCATCCGCATCGGATTTCTCTGAGAGGAGCTCGAGGGCCATTCTCTGAAGCTCATCAAGCTGCGGAAGCGATTTGTCCTCTCCTATAAACGACTCCGGGACATAGCACAATGCGCCCATCCCCGAATTTCCAACTATACTGAGATACTGTACGGGAGAGAGTTTCAATGAATCTATACCCTTGCGTTTCAATATCTTATGTATAAGATAGCGTCCATAACCATCGGGAATGCTGTCGTCGAAAATACCGAAATTCCCTGCAAACGGAGTCTGTTCCGCAATGAAAAGTTCGTCACGCAGGGGAAGATAAACCGGAGATATGGAAAAGCCATCGCGAAGCCAAGCGCTGTCATACTGAAAGACACAGCAATCACCAGAGGGATTCATCGAAAGACGTCCTACAAGTCTGTCGTGGTAAAGGACATCAAGTTTGTCTGTAATTTTCATTTTGTTGTGCCTCTTTTTCTGTTGCGGTTGTTTTTTATCTCTTCCAATTCGGACATTGTGGAATATTTGGGTTCCGCGGTCACTTCCTTCAAGTTCTGAAGATAACCGAGAGCCTTGCAGAGAGCCGCGTATGACTCCAAAGATATCTTATGCTCCGTCTCAAAGCGGGCGATTGTCGGAACGGGAACTCCGGATTGTTCCGACACCGCCTTCCGGGAAAGCCCTTTTTCCAGACGACGCGCCCTGAATGAATCAGCAATGAAAGACATCGCAGAATCAATAGGTTCAGAATACAAGGTATAAATCATAATATAATATCTCTTATTGCCACTTTCTCGCCTTAACGCACATCATCATATCTCTTATATGCAAAGATAGAAAATGGCGGGGAATAAAACAAATCGGACCGGAAACCTTGTGGAAGGTCCGGTCCGAAAATATGCTTGTGGCGTGGGATTACTCGACAACCACGTCGTCTTGGTCGCGGAGAATGAGCTGCACGCCGCCCTGATACATCGTCAGGATGCCGGTGTCTTGCTGCCACTGAGAACCTCCGGTGCGATTTGCAGGTCAGCGAATTTTGAATAGCCGCTCGTACGAATCTGAACAGTTCCGCCGGCACCGTTGAAGTACTGGCTCACGGAGTAGGCGTTGGCATTGCTCTGAAGCTGGCTCTTAATTTCAGGCTTGCTGAGTTCGCCGAAATTGTCTGAGCCGCCGCCCACGTGAGCCTTGTCCCAAATGCCGGAGTTGAGATATTCGAGGAACTTGCTCTTGGACATCGCCCAAGTTGTCACACCCCAGTTGCCGGGCGCTCCGACTTTGTCAGCATTATCCTTGGTGAGGAAAATTCTGTTTTCCGAATTTTCGTTGGACTCGTTTCCGTTGAGGTAGACAAGAGTGAAAGACTCATTGGCATACTGAAGACCGGAGATGGTCACAAGGGCTCCCACTGAAGTCGAAGTTGCCTGGCAGTCAGTCTTTCCCGGGAGAGAAGATATTTTTCTCGGGGAGATGGCCTGGATGTCGGAAACGTCGCCACGGAAAATGTGGCTGTCGATGATGTACTGATGCTCTATGTATGAAGTCGAGTACTTGACCTGCTTAGGATCCTTCAATCCAATCTGGATGGTTCCCTGTCCGCCATAGCTTCCACTCTTGTAGCCATATTCTCCTACAGAAAGACCGTCAAGGGAGATGTAGACCATCTGACCGACCTTGTAGTCGTTGTGAAGACTGGTGCGTCCTACCTTGATTTCTATTCCAGGGCCGTTGGCATCGTCCTGAATGTAGAAAGACTTGTAGAAGTTGCCGGAACGGTCGGAAGTGGTGATGCGTCCCTTAATCCAGAGATCCTCGGAAACCTCCCAGCACCAGGTTTTTAACTGTTCGGAAGCTCCGGCCTCTGATGCCTTGGAGATAAATCTCTGCGAAAGTTCCTTTATCGTAAGAACGGTACCGGTGACACTTTCCTCCGGATCAAACGGAGTATAAGCCTCCGGATTATCATATTTTCCGGTGAAGACCGGCTGAAATTCCTCGCAGGAGGTAAGGAGAGCGGCCGCTGCCGCGAGTGCAATAATTATCCTTTTCATTGTGGGTCCTCCTTAGAATCTGAAATAAAGGTTCAACATATAGTTCACTCCCTGCATATAGAAATACTTGGAGTCGAACTTATAGTAGTTCTTGTAGTCCGCGCTCTTTATGAGACGTGTCTGCTCATAACCGCCGGTCCTTATATCCCTGTTGTTCAGGAGGTTCTTTGCCTCAAGAGAGAAACCGAAGTTGTAGGTTCTGCGGATATACCAGGACTTTCCGACGCTGAGGTTCATCACCACTGCCGGCTTGAACTTCTCCTGCGCGGTCATATAGTTGATTTCACCCGGGGTGAGTCCTGCGTCAGTGTACTCACTGTTGAGAATCCAGCTCTTAGCGTGCTCTGCAACCATATCGTCGTAGAGTTTGTTGTTAGGACCGGCTGCAGCCTTGATTGTCCTGTAGAGCGGGTTCATATCGAGATAGGAGTTCGCATAGACATTGGCTCCAAGAGTGAAAAACCAGTATGAACGGGTCCTGTAGTTGAGAGCGAGGTTTGCTGCGAGCTGCGGTGTCGAAGGAACGTGGTGTTTCTGAATCTTCTCTACCACATAGTTGCCGTCCTCGTCAACTTCGAAACAATCATTAGGGATGATTGTGGAGTTCGCAGGAATCTCGGCATCTGCCCTAAGCTTATAGACAGGGCTGCTTGCCCAGTAGGTGATAGGCTTGCCGTAGGAATCTGCCACGATTTCAGAGCTATTATCCACTGTCTGATACATTGTCGGAGTGGAGGTGTAGATGTACTGACCCCAGCTCAGGGCACCCTGAAGGTTGAGTCCCTGCACTCCAAGAGGGAGTTTGAATCCGAGTTCAAGTCCGAGATGACGCTGGTCAATGCCTGTCATCGCGAAGTTGGTGAAGGAGTGCTGTGAGTCGTCGTAGAAAGACTTCATCACTGACTGGTCCATAATCTGAGTCACAAATCCGGTAAGACGAAGGTCGTAGCCGTTGTTGCACAACTGGTAGTTGATGTCGGCAGAGACGGTCTTGGTGGTGGTAAGATTAGGAATCAGCGAGTTACGTGTTCTCGGTGAAAGGAAGGACTGGTTGAAAGTCGGAGCATCGTTGAAGAAGCCGACATTTGCGAAGAAACGGTGTCCTCCGGTGAGAATATACTCAGCGTGAGCCTTTACGGAATAGGTGAGGAATGTGGAAACCTTTGACTTGCCCTTCGATGTGATGACCTCTTCGGTAATCGGGTCGTAGGAGGTGAGTTTCAACGGATTGCCGTTT
>OLGV01000290.1_pt1 | contig 22065 bp, 12 predicted proteins | sample 1605761 | NCBI WGS metagenome assembly OLGV01 (sample SAMN03283245) | human gut metagenome | biome: human-associated habitat; material: feces | host: Homo sapiens | place: Peru | collected 2012
GCGGCTTCCCAGACGGAGCCTTCGTCGCATTCGCCGTCACCGAGGATAAGGAAGGTTTTGTAATCTTTGCCCTTAACTCTTGCAGCGAGTGCAAGGCCGAGAGCCAAAGCGGAGCCGTGTCCCAAAGAACCCGTGGAAGTGTCGAGACCTTTAACCTTGTTGCTGTCAAGGTGAATACCGAGCTTGCTGCCGGTGAGGTTGAAGGTTTTGAGATCTTCCGGATCGATAAGTCCCATTTGTGCAAAGAGCGGGGCCAAAATAACGCCGATGTGTCCCTTGGAAACAACCATTCTGTCCCTATCCGGATCGTCGTAGTGTTTCGGGTCGAAGTTCATGTACTTGTAGTACAGAATCGTCAGCAAATCCGCCGAGCTGAAGCTGCCGCCCAAGTGACCGCTTCCGGCCCAGAAGATAGTGTCGGCGCATAGAGAACGCAGGTCAGCGGCCTTATTCTCTAAAGCAACCCATTCTTGTTTTGTCAAAGCCATAGAAATTTTCCTCCTGAAATATGGTTTTATTGTTTTTAATCTTATGCGTACTATGGCGCATCAAATTACTTCTATTCTAACATACGAAAACGCCCAAAATCAAGCACTATTTTGTTTTTCTTTTCGTCCCGACAAGTTTTTTTTGCCGATTTTCAAATCAAAAACTACAAAAACAATTAAAATGTAATTTATCGGGCTTAGTTGACGGCGGCACTTATTTGTGTTAAAGTTAAACTATAAAACCCTCGGGAGGGAGAAATATCGTGGAAGAAACCAAAAAATCATTCGGCGAAACGGTCAAAAAACTTGCAAAACGTTACTTCATCGACGCCTTTGGCGGAATGGCGCAAGGCCTGTTCGTAACGCTGATTGCCGGCACGATAGTGTCGCAAATAGCAAAACTCATCGGCACGGACAAGGGCTTCGGCGCGCTGTTGATGCTAATCGGCAACGTGGCAAGCGTACTTATGGGCGCCGGCATAGGCGTGGGCATTGCGCATAAACTCGGCGGAAAAGGTCTGGTTCTCTTCGGATCGGCCGTTGCGGGGCTTATCGGCGCGTTTCTGCCGCAGGCCATCTTCGACGTCGCGGCAGGCGACGGCGCTTTTACCCTTATGGCGGTTGCCGAAAAGGTGCAAATTTCCGCAAACCTCGCTTCGGGAAGGCCGGGCAACCCTATCGGAAGCTATATAACCGTGCTTCTCGCAATCGAGCTCACAAACCTCATCGCAGGAAAAACCAAACTTGACATTCTGCTCGTTCCGCTTTCCATAATGGCGGTGTCGATTCTCGCCGGTTTCGTGGCAGTTCCCGCCGTGTGGCTCATAAGCCTCATTTCCCGCTTCATCGAAGTGGCGACTGCGGCGCAGCCGTTTATCATGGGCGTTGTCATCTCGGTCGTTATGGGCATACTTCTCACAATGCCTACGAGCTCTGCGGCAATCTGGATTGCCGTTGCCGCGGGCGTTGAAAGCGACGCGATGCTGCTTGCGGGCGGCGCGGCGGTCGTCGGTTGCGCTTGCCAGATGGTGGGTTTTGCCGTAAACAGCTTCAAAGAGAACGGCTGGGGCGGCCTCGTCGCGCAAGGCCTCGGCACGAGCATGCTGCAAATCCCTAACATTATGCGTCATCCGAAAATCTTCATTCCGCCTATCATCGTCAGCGCGATTTTGGGCCCTATGTCCACCTGCGTGTTCAAACTGCGTTGCAACGCGTCCGGCGGCGGCATGGGCACGAGCGGCCTCGTCGGCGTGTTCGGCACCGTTCAGGCGTCCGGAGGCGTTGTGGAACCGTGGGTTCTGGCGCTCGGCATAATTCTTCTTATGTTCGTGCTTCCTGCGGCGCTGAACCTGCTTATAACGTGGTTTATGCGCAAAAAAGGCTGGATTAAAGACGGAGATATGAAACTTGAAGCGTAAATAACATATCAAAAAACCGCACTTTCGGGTGCGGTTTTTCGTTTGGTTTTTCGCTATTTTTCTTCTTTAGGCGGTTCTTTTTTCAGATTGATTTTGCGGACGAATTCAAACTTTTTACGATACAATTTGTTCAAAACCGTTATCATCGGCCCGTTGGTCAAAGCGTTTATCAGCGTGCCGTAGCCTATGCCCTCGAACTTCCGCCAACCGAAGAACAAAAAGCTCATTGCCACCGCAAGCACCAGACTGATCACGTCGTAAACGGTTTTGGTTTTGCCGACGTCGAAGCCGAACTTTTCGGCAATCTCCTTGACGGCAAGTTCGTAAACTTCAGGCGAAAGATACGTGTTGAACATAAACGCCACGCCGACGGCAACCGTAACGCTGCCCACAGCAAAAATAATTATTCGCACCCACAGTTCGTCAGTCGGGATACGGCCCGCCACAAGCATAAACAAATCCAGAAGCGCGCCGTAGATTATCACCGACGCCACGGCGAAAAGATATCTTTTTTTGAATTTTCCTATCACCGCCGCCGTCACCAGCAGAAGCAACGCCTGAAAGAGATATTCGGCCAAGCCGAACGAGAACCAGCTTATGCTCTCCGACAGCTTCAGATACACCAGATACGCAGGCGCAACCACCATGCTCACGCCAAAGTCCGCGCGCGCCATAAGCGCCGTTCCGAAGGCAATGGTTACCTGCCCTATCGCGTACGCCGCCTCCATGGGAAACGCTTTTTTAGCTTTCAATTCGGTTTTTTGTTCAGTTTCCATAATTCACCTTAAAAAAAGCATCTTCGGTTCTGTTTTTATTAGAAACAGACAAAGATGCTTTTGAGTTTTTATTTTTTTCGGTCTAAAACAGACCGGTTATTTTGCCGTTTTCGTCCAGATCGACGTTTTCCGCGGCAGGACGCTTCGGAAGCCCCGGCATAGTCAGCACGTTGCCCGTCAGCACCACCAGAAATTCCGCTCCGGCAGAAGCCGTAACCGACCTCACCGTTATCCTGAAGCCTTTCGGCGCGCCGAGTTTTTTCGGATCGTCCGAAAAACTATATTGCGTTTTTGCGATGCAGACAGGAAATGCGGACATTCCTTGCTTTTCGAGGTTTCGGATTTGATCTTCCGCCTCACCCGTATAATCCACGCCGTCCGCGCCGTAAATTTTGGTTGCGACGGCCTCTATTTTTTGTTTTATCGTCAAATCGTCTTCGTATGCAAACGAAAAATCGTTTTCGCCGTCCGCGATTTTGACGATTTCTTTCGCAAGCTCCAAGCCTCCCGCGCCGCCGTCTGCCCACACCGTGGACAGCACCGCCTTAACTTTAAGCTCGTCGCACTTTTTTCGGACCAGTTCGATTTCCCTGTCCGTGTCCGTCGGGAAGCGGTTTATCGCGACTACCGCAGGCAGCTTATAAACGTTTGTAACGTTGCCGACGTGTCGCAGAAGGTTCGGAAGCCCCTTCTCGAGCGCCGCAAGATCTTCGTTTGCAAGCTCCTCTTTCGGCATGCCGCCGTGCATTTTCAGGGCCCTAACCGTGGCAACCACCACGACGGCCGAAGGCTTAAGCCCGGTTTTTCGGCACTTTATATCCAAAAATTTTTCCGCCCCGAGGTCGGCCCCGAAGCCCGCTTCGGTGATTGCATAGTCCCCAAGCATCATTGCCGCTTTCGTCGCAAGAACGCTGTTGCAGCCGTGCGCAATATTTGCAAACGGCCCGCCGTGAACTATTGCCGGAGTCCCCTCCAGCGTTTGCACCAAATTTGGTTTGAGAGCGTCCTTCAAAAGCGCGGCCATAGCTCCGCTCGCCTTAAGGTCTCTCGCCCTTATAGGTTCGCCCGACTTGTTATACGCAACGATAATGTTGCCTAATCGGTGTTTTAAGTCCGCATAAGAGGTTGATAAACACAGGATTGCCATGATTTCGCTGGCGACAGTGATCAAAAAACCGTCCTGGCGTTCTATTCCGTTTTTCTCGCCGCCGAGGCCTATTTCTATCTTGCGAAGCTCCCTGTCGTTCATGTCGACGGCACGCTTCCAGGTGATTTTCGAGGTGTCTATATCCAGCGCGTTGCCTTGGAAAATATGATTGTCCAGCATGGCGGCCAAGAGATTGTTCGCTGCGCCTATCGCGTGGAAATCCCCCGTGAAATGCAGATTGATGTCCTCCATCGGCACCACTTGCGCATAGCCGCCGCCTGCGGCTCCGCCTTTAAGACCGAAAACAGGCCCCAAGGAAGGCTCTCTGAGCGCAACGACTGCCTTTTTGCCAAGTTTCATAAGCGCATCGGCAAGGCCTATCGTGGTCGTGGTTTTCCCTTCGCCGGCAGGCGTCGGGGTTATTGCCGTAACGAGCACCAGCTTCCCTTGATTTTTTTTGGCTTTTTCAAAACGCGACAGATCGATTTTCGCCTTGTTTCGGCCGTACGGCTCGACAAGTTCTAACGGAATGCCCGCTTTTTCGGCGATGACCGATATGGGTTCGGTTTTTACGCTTTGAGCAATTTCGATGTCGCTTTTCACTTTTCGTCCTCCGAAATCAGATGTTTATATTATACACCGTTTCGGGCCTAAAATCAACGATTTTTCGGTTTGATTTGCCGCCCGAACGGTTTTTTGAGAAAGAAAAATTCTTTTTTTGTTTTTCCGTGGCTTTTTGCTTGCAAAAAAAGCTTTTGTATGATATTATCCTGCCGTATATTTTACTTTCAAGGTGAACTATGAAAAATTTTGTCAAAAAATACGTCGGCGACAAGGCCTTCTACAAAACCGTTCTGGCAATTGCTCTGCCGATTATGCTGCAAAACGGCATAACAAATTTCGTCAGCCTTCTGGACAACATCATGGTCGGCCAGGTCGGCACGGAGCAAATGTCGGGCGTAGCCATCGTCAATCAGCTTATTTTCGTTTTCAACCTGCTGGTTTTCGGCACGGTGGCCGCAGGCGGCATATTCACCTCGCAATATCACGGCAAGGGCAACGTCGACGGCGTAAGGCAGACTTTCAGGTTTAAGCTTATCGCCGGAACGGTCATTTTGGCCGTGGCAGTGCTGATTTTTGCGCTTTTTGGCAAACAGCTTATCGGCCTGTATCTTAACGACGGAAGTCAGGAAGGCGACCTCGAACTCACCCTTTCCTACGGCGTCGACTACATCTGGATTATGCTTATCGGCCTTGTGCCTTACACCTTCTCGCAGGCCTTTGCGGGCACGCTCAGGGAAACCGAAGAAACGCTTTTGCCGATGATTGCCGGCCTTGCCGCAGTCGTTGTGAACTGCGTCGGAAACTACGTTCTGATATTCGGCAAATTCGGCGCGCCGGTTATGGGAGTCAAGGGCGCGGCAATAGCCACGGTAAGCTCGAGATTTGTGGAACTTGCGGTGCTGATTGTTTACACTTTGGCGAAATCCGACAAGTATCCTTTCATAAAAGGCACGTTAAAGCATCTGTTTTCGATAGATAAACAGCTTGTTCGGGATATTTTGAAAAAAGGTTCGCCGCTCATTCTCAACGAAGGGCTCTGGGCAATAGGCGTAAGCGCGCTCGCCCAGTGCTATAGTCAGCGCGGCCTTGCCGTGGTTGCGGGATACAACATTTCAAGCACCATCGTCAACGTTTTCAACATAACTTATATGGCTCTCGGAAACGCCGTCGGCATAATTTTGGGCAAAATGCTCGGCGCAGGCAAATTCGACGAAGCGGTTGACACCGACAGAAAACTTATCGCCTTCAGCGTGTCGGTGGGCGTGATTATGGCGGTGCTGCTGTTTTCCACGAGCCACCTGTTCCCTCAGATTTACAACACCACCGAAGAGGCCAAAACCGTAGCTTGCGACATTTTGAGGGTTGCCGCCCTTCTGATGCCCGTCCAAAGCTTTTTGCACAGCTGCTACTTCACCATTCGCTCCGGCGGAAAAACGCTTATCACTTTCGTTTACGACTGCGGCTTCGTGCTGCTGGTGAACTTCCCTATCGCGCTTATCATCGCAAAATGCACAACGCTTCCGATTATGCCGATGTACGCAATCGTCAACGGCGTCGACGTGGTGAAAGCGTCGCTCGGCTTCATTCTTTTGAAAAAGAAAATCTGGCTCAATCAGATCGTTTAGAAAAGATCGTTTAGACTTAACTAAAAAACCACCTCGCCGAGGTGGTTTTTTTATCGATCGTTTTTCGTTATATTTCGTTATATATTTTCGCTACACGTTTGCGACGCTTCCCACAAAGAGAGGCACTCCGCTCACTTCGTCCACTATCATAAAGATGAACGGCCTGTCGAGATACATATCAATTTTCACAAACTGCGACGGATCCGCCGAGGTTGCCGGCATGTCTATCACCGTTGCCGCTGCGGCCTTGGTGCCGTTTTCGTCAAGCTCGATTGCGGTCTTTTGCAAAATGTTTGCGATATACACATTGAACGCGTCTGTCGTTTCGTACATATTCGAAAAATCCGCGCCCCACATGTCGAACGCCGACGGCATTCCGTTTTTCTCAAAATATTCGTTAAGCTGCACTTTGTAGTCAAACTTGAAGCACGGAGTCATAGCGTGAACCATATATAGCTCTCTTTGTCTGCCGTTCAAAATGCCGTACATCTCATTTGCGTCAAAACCTGCGACAATACTGTCAAAATCTACATCTTTGCCGCCATATTTTCCGTCGTCGGTCGGGAGAATTCCGTAAAACGCAATTCCGTTTGCTTCATAATCCGTTTTGAACGCATGGAAGTTTTCGGATTTGAAATAGCTGTAACCCGTCGAATAAAACCCGCTTACGGATTTCGTGCGGCCGCCATAATCGGTGAAATCGACGTTCGTTCTGTTGTAGCCACCCACCTGCGCCCATCTGGACTCGAAGAGCAAGGTGTTCACGAGAAGCATCATGGATTCGTCGTTCACTTCGTCAAGCATCTTTTTGATCATGCCGTCGGTTTTTTCGGATATCCAAAGGTTTACGTCGTCGGCAACGTTGACGTCCCTAAAGTTCGCTTTGTAGAGGTCGGCGCCGTAGTAGAGAGCGTTGACGTCCAAAAAGTTTTTCTTCGGCATGATGCCGTAGGCGTCGTTATACCATATCGCGTTGGAGGTGGAAAGATATTCTTCAAGCTGTTTGTTTTCGTTTATTCTGGAATAAAGATTCGCGCAGTACAGATTAAGCTTATCCACGTCAAGCCCCAAAACCTTTTCCATTTCGGATTTGGTAATGCCGCCTGCGCCGTTTGCGCACATCGAAAGGCACAGATAGGCCGACAGCGGCGACAGCATGGAGTTTTTGCCGGACTCGGTGTTTTTTCTGAAGAGGTCTGCGGCAAAGCTCGTCATTGCGCGCCTTGTTTCTTCCGATTCGAAAATCGACGTGTCGGCTTCGGCGTAAACTATTTTGTCTTCCGAAATCTTTTGACTTTTCATTTTCGCGCCCGTGCACGCGGCGAATATCCCCATACACAAAGGCAGAATTCCGACGGCCGCTACGACCTTCAAAAATTTGCTTTTCATAAAATCTCCTTTCCTTGCAGCTTGGCAAGCTTTTTTATTTCCCGGTCGATCCGAAGCCTCCGTCTCCGCGAGCCGTGACGCCAAGTTCGTCCGAAATTTCAAATTCGGCCGTGTAATACGGCATTATGACCAGTTGGGCGATGCGTTCGCCGGCCACAATTTCTTCGTCCGCTGCGCCGAAATTGTGAAGCGCGACGATGATTTCGCCCCTGTAGTCGCTGTCCACGACTCCTACCTTGTTCGCAGGCGCAAGATTGCGCTTGGTTGCCAGCCCGCTTCTTGCAAAAACCAGCCCCACGGTGTCGGTCGGAAGCTCGACGCTTATCCCCGTGCCGAACCTGACGACTTGCCCGGCAGGCACGATTTTGCTTTCCACCGCGTACAAATCCGCGCCTGCGGCGCCGGCGGAAGCATAGGACGGAACCACTGCTTTTTCATCTAGCTTTTTGATTTTCACTTTCATTCGTTACCCTCACTGTTTTGACGTAACGCGCCGTTTACAGATAAAAAACAACCGATAAACTTTGCGTTTGGTCAATTTGCATACGTAATGTATTTTGTTTCTCGGCGGCAAAGGCCGCTTGATTTAAGTACATTATACATCATGCCGTTTGCTTTTGCAAGGGTTTTTATGCTTTGAACGTTTTTATGGCTTTCGCCCGAAATTTTGACGAAAATCGCCCCGATTTTATGCACGTTCGCCCTAAATTTGTCGATTTCGGGCGAATTTAGTTGACAAAATCTGGTAATTGTGCTAAAAAATTATATTATCGCTACACACGCATACGCACGTTATTTTTATAATAATTATGCGATGCCCGGCGATTCGGACGTTCTACAACGTATAGTCCGAAAAAAACGGCTTTGTCCGAAGGGCGGCAAAACTTTAAGGTTTTTTTCGCCAAACGAGGTCAGAATGGTTTCTTACGCAATAGTATTGACGGCAATTTTGTTCATCGTCGCCGTTTCGATGATGAGGACCGCCTCCGCAGTTTCCGCGGAAGGCCTTTGCCGCAATACCAAAATCGACCTCATATACCACAAAACGAAGCACGGTTTCTTCCTCCTCGGAGGTTTTGTTTTGGTGTCGGGAGCAATCACGGCTGTTCTTTCCGCTTGCAGCGATTCTCTTACTATGGCGCTTTCGGCAAGGTTTGTGGAATTTATGAGAAAGACTGCCAACCTGTTTTTCGGCACACGCTCGCTTTTCGGCGCGCTCAATCTCGTTTGCATTTTTATAACTTTGACCATAGTTGCCAACTTTGCGCTCACTTTCGCGCTTTTGGCGGCTTGCTATTTCGTAGCCGTTTTCAAATCGGCATGCGGAAAAGTTCTTTCCGAAATAGAGGCCTTTTATTCCTGCCCAAATTTTTCGGAGTCCAACCTTTACTTAAAACTCAAGCAGCTTCGCAATTAGCGTAAAAATCCGTCAGCGCACGTCGGTGCGCTGTTTTTCGCGCGCAAAAAATTCAGGAAGCCGCTTTTTTATTTGAAAGATTATATTTGTCTTCCTTTGCACAACCTAACTTAAATCGGAGAATTTCATGAACGACAACAATCAAAAACAGCCTTCGCGCCTTGCACGAAAGAAACAAGAAGTGCCTGCAATAGAAATCAAAAACCTCGGCAAAAAGTATCCGTCGTCCGACGTGTACGCCGTTAAGGATTTCAACATGACCGTGAACCCCGGCGAAATCGTGGGGCTTTTGGGCCATAACGGCGCGGGAAAATCGACCACGCTCAAATGCCTGACGGGCATGCTTCCGTTCGGCGAAGGCAGCATAAAAATAAACGGATTCAACATCAAAACCGAACCGGTCCGCGCAAAATCGACCTTCGGTTTCGTTTCCGACCGCCACGACGTTTTCGTGAAAATGACGGGGCTGGAATATCTGGCATTTATGGCGGACGCTTACGGCGTCGACGAAAAAACGAGGCTTCGCCGCATAGAATATCTGGATAAGGTTTTTCCGCTCGGCGACAGACTTTTGGACCCTATAAGCGACTATTCGCACGGTATGCGCCAAAAAATCTGCATGATGGGCAGCGTCATTCACCGCCCGAAGCTGTGGATTCTGGACGAGCCGATGATCGGCCTCGACCCTTTGACGAGCGCGAAAGTTGCGGCCTTTATGAAGGAATACGCCCTAAACGGCAACGCCATTCTGTTTTCGTCGCACAACATCAATTCCGTGGAAAAGATATGTAAGCGCGCCGTCATCATTCAGGGCGGACAAAAAACCGACGACTTCGTTATACGCGACTTCGTGGCGCAAAATCCGGGCGTTGACCTCGAGAACTACTTTTTGCAAAAAACCGTTCTCCGCAAGACGCAAAAGGAGCAGAAATGAAAAACGGCTACAGACTGCTCCTGACCGAGCAGCTTAAACTTATGATGCCGAACTTCAAAAGCAAAAAGCATCGTGCCGACGCTTTGGGTTCGTTCGTCATTATGGCGGTTCTCGTGGCGATGATGATAGTTGCCTTCGTGGTGATTTTCGGAAAATTCGTCGAAACCTACACCGCCATCAAAATCGACCGCGTGTCCGACGTTCAGGCGCGCCAGTACGAAATTATGTCCATCGTCTATTTCATACTGTTCGTTCTGTGCATCTTCGTCGGCGTTGGTGGTTTTTGTCGTTCCCTCTTTGAGGACAGCAACATGAATATCATCATAACCATGCCGTTTTCGGGGGCGCAGATCTTTTTCGCAAACACGACGGCAGTGTATCTCAGGCAAGTCGCTTTCACCTCGCTGTTTTTGCTGCCGGTGAATCTGACCTTCTTCAAAACGACGGGGCTTATCGACGCCTACAACGTCGTTATGACCTTTGCCGAATGTCTGCTTTTGCCTGTTATATCGCTGGGCGTTTCGGCGGTGGTGGTGCTTCCTTATTACTGGATAAAGAAAAAACTTACCTCGCGTTACGCTTTGACGTTCGTTCTGATCACGCTTATTGCGGGCGCGTTTATGGCCGGCTACGGCTACGTTTTCGGCCTCGCCGAGGAGCTTCTGGCCACCGGCCGCATAACCTCGCTGTTCAACGAAAAGGTTATGAACGGCATCATCGCTTTCTCCAAATCGTGCTTCCCAGCAAACTATCTTGCCGACCTTATGCTGAAGCGCAACGTCAAGCGCGCAGTAGGCGTTTTGCTTCTGACGATTGCCGTTTGCGCGGCAACGTGCCTGGTGGTGGTGCGAGCGGTGTTTATCAAGGTTTCGCAGGCCAAGCTGAACATCAGCGTCCCTCACCCGAAGAAAAAGGGCGTTGATTTTGCTCCGAAAAACCGCCTGTCCGCACTTATCAGAAAAGAATTTTTGTTGGTGCTCAGAACGCCGAACTATTCCTTCATGTACTTCACCACCGCGCTCACCGTTCCGATTATGGCCTATTTTTCCGCCAAAATCGGCGCCGAGCTTTTCGGCGGCGTGCTGAACGTGAAAGTGGGCTTCGAGCTTTGCACGTTCGTTACGGTGCTTTACGGCTCGCTGACGAACACGTTCTGCTCGACCAACATAAGCCGCGACGGATATATGGCGATGAGCCTCAAAACGATGCCGTTCTCGGCAAGCAAGGTGCTGACGGCGAAAATGCTTTTCTGTGCGGCGGTATCCGTGCCGAGCATATTGCTTACGGCAGTGGTTCTTGCCGCAACGGGGCTTGAAACTCCGAAAGAGGCGGTCATGACGTTTGCGTCCGCCGCCATGATAACGGTGGCGCAGATTATGTTTGCGACGCGTCTGGACCTCAATCACCCGCATTTCCCGAAAACCGACGACGGCGAAATCAAGGAAGCGGGCAGCACCGTAAGCATAGTTATAATGATGGCGCTTCTGGTAAGCGGCGCGTTCGGCACGGCCATGCTGTATCAGGCGATCGCAGCGCTTTTGGGGAATTCCTCCGCCGCCATGCAAAACGCAAACGGCGTGAGCACCGTCATTTCGCTGGTCGTTCCCGCAGTGCTGCTGCTGGCTTCGGCCGTCTATTTCTCGGTAGGTCTGAAATCGGCCTACAGAAATCTTAACGCGGAGGTGTAAAATGAGAAAACTGGTTACAGTGTTGATGATAGTTCTGCCGCTTTTGTTTTTGGTGGCGGTTTTCGCAATCACCGGAGCCGCGGCCATAGGCGTTGACATTCACGCAAACAAACTTGTCATCACCAACAAAGGCGCAAACGGCATCTTCCACCTCGACATCTCGGGCTACGACGAAAGGCCGCTCTATCTTGACGACCTCGGCGTTGAGGTTCGCCCCGTGAAAGCCAAAGATAAAACCTTCAAAACCGTCATAACCGACGCGGAAGGCAACCCGACCGACATCGTCGGGCTGTCGGACGACGGCAAATTTTTGCTCGAAGGCGTGGGCGTGGCGAAAATAACCTGCACTTCCACCGACGGCGGCTACAGCGACAGCGTGCTGTTCAACGTAACCTCCAGCGGAGCTTTGGAACTCGGCGTTCAGGTCACCGACGCGTTTTCCGGCGAAGTCGAACTTCTGAAGAACGCAGACGGAGCCTATTACGCCTCCGTACCTGCCGGCACCTATTTCGTTTCCGGAATCGTCTATCCCGCGGGAGTTGCGGGCGCAAGCGTCAAGTACTCCTCTTCCGATGACGACGCCGCGTTCGTAAACGGCGTTTCGGGCGAAATTCTCGCGCGATTCAGCGGCAAAACGACGATCACCTTAAGCGTTGACGGCGCAAGAGGCAGAATAACCGAAACATTGATTCTTAACGTCGAAAAACCCGACTCCGTGGTTGTGAACGGTTCGAAAAATCTGACGATTGCCGTTCCGAAGGATTCGGACAAAACTGTTTTGTACGTCGAAATGCCGTCTGCGGAAAGCTACCCTTCGGCTGACGACGTCGGCTTCTTCGGCACGGGAGTGGAAAACTTCGAAACCGAAAGCCTCGGCGGCGGAAAATACAAAATCACCGTTTATCTCTCGGGCGACGCGGGCGAAGACGATTTGGATTGTCAGCTTGCTTTGGGAAGCGTGGTGAAAAACGCGACTTTGAGTTTTTCGGAATACGTTTTCGAGCTGTCGTCTTCCCTCCCTGTTTCTCCGTCCGGCGAGATTGCGGCGCTTTACGGAACTCCGCTTACGCTGTCGATCGCTGCCAAACCTTACAATAAAAACATATTATACAGATCGGAACTCACCGACGACTCGCTGGCCGAAATTTCCGTTTCGGACGGATATCTGACCGTTCGCGCGTTAAAAATCGGCGTGGCAACGCTCATCGTTACCCCTTACGTTCTGACGGAAAGCGGTGAAAAAACCTATCCTGCCGTCGAACGGAATATTTTCGTCACGCCGCACTACACCTCGCTTATCTTCGAGGAAAGTGCCTCGACTTACGGCCTTAAAGGCAACCTTGCCGTCGCTTCCATGCGTTTTGACGGCGACGCGGCAGTGCAACAGCCTTACAAAACCGGCCTCGTTGCCAAAGCCAAAAACTACGACGAAGCGGATTTTGCGGATCTTACCTTCACCTCGTCAAACGGCGCGATAGCCTCCGTTTCCCCTTTGGGACTTATGGACGTAAAGGCAACCGGAAACGTAACTATAACCGTCAAATGGAAATACGGCGACCTCTTCGGCCTTAAACCGGTTTCCTACGTTTACACCGCAGTTGACGGCGTGTGGGCGGAAACCTACGAAGACCTTATGAACGCGTCCAAGAAGCGCCTTAAAACGGTTTTGAAAAACGACGTGGACGTCGGCAAAAAGCTGTTCGATGGCACCGGCAAGGCACTCTACGACGACGCGACGATGCAATCGATTCTGGAAAGCGAAACCTCGCTTCTCCCGACGACCGCCGACTGGACCTACTACAAAAACCGCGGCCTCGCGCGGCCGAACGTACGCTATGCGGTGGAATTCACCAACGACGTGTTCGGCAACGGCTACACGCTTTCCGCGGACAACATAACCAACATGACCGATTCGACGGGCAACCTCAGAAGCTACGCGCTGTTCAGAGGCCCTCTCAACTTCGTCGCCGTTTCTCACAACGAAATGGGCGCGTCCGTCAAGGCGCAGGATAACGTGGTCTTTCTTGTTCGAACGAACGGCGTGGTTATCGACAACGTAACGCTCCTCGGCTGCAACGACGAAACTCTGGAGGACGGCTCCGGCCTCAACCTGACGCTTTTGAACAACGTCGGCACCACCTTGGAAATCATGTCCGACGCCACCGTAACCGACAGCTACGTCCGAAACGGCCGCACGGTTGTCAGAGCCTTCGGCAGATACGGCGTAAACCCTGACGACAGCGTGAACGTCGAACAGGAAAAAATCAACGTCAAAATAGAAGGTTGCCTATTGCAGAACGCGAGGGAATTTATCCTCAAAATCGGCACCAACCGCGCGGTGAGAGCCACCGACTACTCCTCGTTCGACAAAACCTTCGCCCCAAGGCTTACAAACGCTTCGGGCGAGGCTTACACGGCGGCAAACAGCCCTCTTTGCGACGAATATTTAAGCGACGACTATTTCGTAAACACCTACGTTCTGACGGACGTCGTTCTTAAGGACAGCGTGCTCAAAAACAGCGGCCTTTTCACGATAGGCATGGAAAGCCACTTTGCCGGCGGCATGCTGGTGGGCGAAACCTTCAAACAATTCGACGGCTGGAAAAATCTGGCGGCAACGTCCTATCCTGCCGTTCTCCACATGGTCGGAAACGTCGTTCTGGACGACTGGAAACCTTTGTCCAACGTCGACAGCTCGACGCTCATCGAAACCAACAACAACTTGGCTGCCGAAACGTCGTTCCTGAACCTCAACATCCGCGCAATGTTAGAGAGCTTGAAAAAATCCGACGAAAAGTATAAAAACATCATTGCCGAACGCTCCGACGGTCAAAAATACGTCCACGGCGGCATAGCCTTTTACGGCGGCGGCTACAACTATTCGATGGTTGACTTTTCGGAATATACTTTTGAACAAATGAAACAATATACTATCAACCTGTCCGTTCTCAATCGTCCGGACAACGACCAAAGCCTTCAGCAGCAAGGACAAATGCTTCCGTACGCTGCCGGCGGAGAGGACTTCCGCTTTATAATGTTCGACGCCACCTCGGCCTACGGCAACGGCGGCGCGGGACAAAACTAAGGAGAGTTAAAATGAAAAAAAGAACATCGTTTCTGATATGTCTGGTTTTGATTATGCTCGTCGCATTGTCTATGGCGGCGTGTCATAAAACCAACGTTCCCGACACCCCGAGCCCGGATGACAACAACAAAACCTATCCGACCGTTATCTTCAATTTCAACGACGGCACCGGAAAAACCCAAAGCGTCAAAATGACGGCTTCGGCAAAGGCCCCGAACGTCACTCGCGAGGGCTACCGTTTTTTGGGCTGGAGCAAATCCGCAGGCGGCACGACCTTCGTCGAAAACCTTCGGAACCTTGCAGACGGCACGCAGGTTTTCGCTATATGGGAAGTTAAGCTTTTCCGCGTAAACTTCGTCGTGAACGGCGAGGTCGTTTCCTCCGACAACGTTGAATACGGCAAGGCGGCAACCGCTCCGGATCCCGAAACCTTTAAGGACAAAATTCCGGCCGGCAAGGTTTTTGCCGGCTGGGATAAGGCTTTTGACGTCATAACAGGAGTTTTGCCAGTGAACGCGCTGTTTTCCGACATGCAATCGTACACCGTAACCTTCTACAAAGAAAAGGGTGACGCTTCTCCTTACGACACGCAAAGCGGCACGGCCGACGACGTTATACCTGCCGTCAAAAATCCGGAACTTGCGGGCTTTAAGTTCGAAGGTTGGTTTGACGCAGAAGGCAACGAATACGTCGCGGGAAAACGTTTTGAAAAAGACGCGACTTACTACGCAAAATGGTCGGTTGCAAAACCTAACGCCGCAACCGCTTTGCCTCTTACCATGGTTTACGGCGAAACAAAAACCTTGGTTGCAACTCCTGCTTCCAACAACGTGGAGGCAATTAACTACGCTTATTCTTGGTACCTTGCGGGACGAAAAGTGGCCGACGGCCTCGAAATCGAAATTTCCGGCCTTAACGCAGGCACTCACACCTACACCGTAAAAGTTACGGCCTCCTACGAAGGCCGCGGCGAAAGCTCTGCCGAGTCCACGGTAACCGTAACCGTGCAAAAAGCGACTTTAACCGCAACCATATCGCCGATAAACCTCGTTTACGGCGACGATTTCGCATCGGCCGAAGTAACCTATTCCGGTTTCAAAGGCTCTGACGACGAAAGCGTGGTCAGAGGCGAAAAGCACTTCCTGACCGAATACGTCCAAGGCGCGGACGTCGGCAAATACTCTCTCTCCGTAAAAGTCGGCGAAGACGGACTCTGGGCCGACAACTACGACGTAAGCGTGGTAACCTCGTTTATAACCGTTAAGGAAAAAGCCGTGTCGGCAAGCGTAGCGGACGTCCAAAAAACCTACGACGGCACCCCGCTTACTTTCTCCGGCAACGTGTCGTCCGAAGATTTGCCGGACGGCGACGTTCTGACCGTCGAATTCAAAACCGATTCTCCTAACGCCGGCGAATACTTCTACCGCGGCGGAGAAAGCTCCGGCATAACCGTTTTGTCCGTAAAAGTCGAAAGAAACGGCAAGGACGTTTCCAAAAACTACAAAGTTACGCTGACCGTTTCCGCCTCTATCGGGCTTGCAAACGTCGAATATACCCCTGTCGAAAACGTGGAAACCACCTTTGACGGCAAGGAACATTTTGCGTCGCTTACGCTTGAAGGCTTCAACGTAACCTACAGCACCGACGGCGAAAATTTCAAAGCGGCTATCCCTACCTTCACGGACGCGGGCGCATATACCGTATATTATCGCATCGAGCGCGGCGGATATAAAACCGAAAACAACAGCTTCACCGTAACCATCAAAAAGCTTGGGGTTCGGGTAAAGGCAAAAGACACCGTCGTAACCTACGGCAACAAAGCTCCGACGCTTTCCTACGAATTCGTCGGCGAAAAGCTCTCCTCTGAGCTCGAAGCTCTTCTTAAGGACGACCTTCTTGCCGCTCTTTCCACCGACTACGTCCAAGGCGACGGCGTTGGCGAAAAGACGGTGTATATGGCAAAAATCGATTCCGACAACTTCGACGTAACCGTCCAAAACGGCAAAATCAACATAAGACCGCGCGCGGCCACCGTCAAGGCTGACGACAAAACCGCAGTTTACGGCGAAGCCGCAAATCTCACGGCAACGTTCGTCGGACTTTTGGAGGGAGACACCGCGGAAGCTATCCTTACCTGCGACGAGAACGTAAGCGGCACGCCTGTCGGCGAATACGAAATTTCGGTAAGCGCGGCGCACGCTAACTACGTTTTCACTTTCGAAAGCGGCACGCTCACCGTTACCCCGCGCGAAATAACCTTGCGCGTTTCGGACGGCACCGTCACCTACGGCGACGAGTTTGACGCGGCGAAACAAAATTACGATCTCGTTTCGGGCGAAATTTTCGGCTCCGACAAGCTTAACGTCGCTTATTCCTCTTCTTATAAGGCCGGCGCAAACGCAGGCGAAACCTTTGAAATTTCGGCCGTTTGCCACAATAATAACTACTCCGCAACCGTCCAAAACGGAACGCTCACCGTAGTAAAACGCGCGATTTCCGTCAAAGCGACGGCAAAAACCGTGGTTTACGGCGAAGCCGCGCCTGAAACCTACGACTTCGACGTTTTGAGCGGCTCCGTTTACGGCTCCGACGACCTCGGCCTTACGTTTGCGGCAAAAACCTACTACACGGGCGCAAGCGTAGGCGCATACGACGTCACGGGCTCGGCGACCAATGGCAACTACGTCGTCACCGTCGAAAAAGGCACTCTGACGGTTACGGCGCGAAAAATAACCGTGAAAGCGGCAGACAAAACCGCCGAATACGGCAGCGCGGCTCCTTCCCTTTCTTATAGCCTCGTTTCGGGTTCCGTTTACGGCACCGACGACCTCGGCTTTACGGCAAAAACCTCTTACGCCGCAGGCGACAAGGCCGCTGAATACGAAGTTACCGTAGAATTTTCGGAAAACGTCAACTACGACGTCACCGTTCAAAGCGGAACCCTCACCGTTACCCCGAAAGAAATCACCGTTTCGAGAACCGTCATCGTGGCTCAAAGCGGCAACAAGTGGAGCCTCGTCATCGAAGGCGAAGAAATTTCGGGCATGGTTTCGGGCGACAAGCTCTATCTTACCCTTAAAACCTCGTCCGCAGAAGACGGCGAATACGTCGCAAAAGGCGACCTTTCGAACGATTTCGAAGAACCTACTCTTTTGAAGATTCTGCGCGGCTCCGAAGACCGTCTGGCTTCTTACGTCATTAAATACGACCTCAACGTAACCATATCCACCAAACACATCACTCACGATGCAAAAGGCTACGTTGGCGCATACGACGGACGGGCTCACGGCGGCACTGTTACCGTGGAAGAAGGCACCTTAATAACCTATTCCACAGACGGCGAGGACTATAGCCTTACAACAAGCCCTGCGTTCACAAACGCCGGCACCTACACCGTTTTCTTCAAACTGGAAAAGGAAGGTTTCACCCAGACAGCAGGCAAATTCACGGTTGAAATTCAAAAACGCGCGGCCACCGTCAAGGCAAACGACGAAACCGTGGTTTACGGCAACGAAGCGCCCGAATACGGCTACTCGCAAACGGGCATTCTGGCCGAAGATCTCGAATCTCTGAATATCACCGTATCGTCCACCTACGCCAAGGGCACAAAAGTCGGCCGGTACGACGTAACCGTCGTCTTCACCGAAAACGCAAACTACGAAATCGTGACCACGGTCGGCAAACTGACCGTGGCAAGAAAGGCCGTGGACGTAAGCCCGTCGGACGTCACGGTTTCCTACGGCGACGAAGCGGCAGCGTTTGACATCCCTGCCGAATACGCCTCCGTCGTCCGCCTCGAAACGTACTACTACGCGGGCGCAAACGTCGGCCGGTACGACGCTACCACAATCGTCCTCGACGACAACTACAGCGTCACCACTTCCTCAAAAGTGGTTTGCGTGCCAAGGAAAGCTACCGTGAAAGCGGACAGCAAAACCGTCGAATACGGCTACGACAAGCCGAACTTGACCTACGCCGCATCCGGCCTCTACGGCTCGGACAGCGTTGAAGTTACACTTTCTACGGACTATGCCGCAGGTATGGCTGCCGGCACTTCCTACGTAATCACGGTTAGCGTAGCAGATAACGGAAACTATGACTTCACCGTTCAAAACGGAACGCTTACGGTTGAAAAACGCAAAGTTACCGTGACGGTGCACAGTCAAACCGTCGTTTACGGCGACGATTTCGACACCTCGGTATGCGGTTTCGAGTACACTCCGCTCTACGGCGACGACAAAGTTTCCGTCACGTCCTATAGCACTGGCTACTACGTGGGCGCGAACGCGGGCGAAACCTTTGAAATAGGCGCGGAAACGGCAGAAAACAACAACTACGAATTCATAGTCGTAAAAGGCGTTCTCACGGTTCTGAAGGCCGATTTGACGGCCACAGTAACCGGCCCGTCGGCAATCGTTTACGGCGAAACCCCGACCTTCGACTTCATCGTTACTTCCGGCCTCAAAGCGGGCGACGGAAAAGCGGACGTCGGCGTGATGACCTATTCGACCGATTATTCCACCGCTCCTGCCGCAGGCACCTTCAAGGTGAACGGAACGCTCGATTCCAAAAACTACACCGCCACCGTGTCCCCTTATTCCATGACGGTGGAAAAAGCCACGCTTATCGTCACCGTCAACCCGACGGCCACGGTAACCTACGGCGATCCTATCCCCGATTTCGGTTTCACGGCCGAAGGCTTCAAATTCTCCGACAACGAGGCTTGCCTGACTATAAGGTACGAAACCACCTACAAAAAATCCTCGCCGGTTATTGCCGAAGGTTATCGCTACAACGTCGACCTCGACAAATCCACGGCGCAAAACTACACTTTGACCAAAGGCGCCGACGGCGTTCTGACGGTTGAAAAAGCAACCTACAACGCGTCCGACGTGCCGTCGAAGACCGTCAGAGGGCAATACAGCAAAGGCCTCACCCTCGGCTCCATAACCCTTGACGGAGGATTCTTCTGGAAGGACGAAGCGGAACTTGCTTTCTGCACAAAAACCGCGTATGAAGCAACCTACAACGCCGATCCTCAAAACTATCTGCCGTTCGACACCACCGTTACCCTTATTCTCGAAAAGGCTGACGCCAGCGCAAGCTGCGACTACGCCGAAATCGACTGGAACGGCGGCAACCTGTTCGACAGTCTCTCCGAGGTTCTTAAGCCGAACTCCGACAGCGGCTGGGACGGCGCATCCTACACTTATCAGATTCTTAATTCGCCTCAAGGCGGTAACAACGTCGTTGACGGCGGAATCTATAAGGTGAAAGTGTTCGTTTCCGAAACCGGCAACTATAATGCGACGACCTGCGAAACCACTTTGGGAGTAAGGGCGGCAAACGTCGGGGGCACCCTGACCACTTTGGAAAAAGCGCTTCAAAGCGCGGGCAGCGGAAGCACGATAACGCTTGCCTCGAACGGCGGTGTCTACGCCAAAGTATTCCTCTCCGCAGGCGACTACACTTTGGCATCGGGCGCAACTCTGCTCCTGTCGGCAAGCTCCGACAGCTCAACCAAAATAGGCACGGCCACTTACGTTACGAAAAACAGCATCGACGGCGTAAATGCATTTGTAGACGGTGATACAAACTATATCGAACACAAACTTACTCTCCTTGAGGGTGTAAACCTCACGGTAAACGGCAACGTTCTTATTCAAGGCATTTTGGGCAGACGAGGCCAAGGCTTAAGCGGCCACACGTCCAACAAACACAGCCAAATTGAAAACAACGGCACGATGACTTTCAAATCGGGTTCCAATCTCGACGCAAGAGGCTACGTCAAGGGTTCCGGTTCTGCAATCTTCGAAAGCGGTTCAAAACTTTACGCTCCGTTTGTCATTCACGACTTCAGAGGCGGTTCTTCAACAGGCGGTGCTTATACAAAAGGGAAAATCTCCCCATTCAACCGCTACGAAATGCCAAACGTTCAGTGCAACTCCACAATCCACAGCGGTTCCACCGTAACCGGTTATTGTGGACTTTGGGTTGATTCGAACGGCAAGCATGAAACGACAACAGCTGTTATTATTTCCAGCTCAAATGGATTATTAAATCTCACCAGTGGCTATATCGACAAACAATATGACAATGGTATTACGACACTAAATATAAACGGAAACCTGCAAACCGGTAGCCTAAAAATGTCTATCAGTGGTATTACTGTTAATACTGAAGGCGTATTATTCCCTGTATCTTACCAGTATCATATCAATGTGTGTGCCGGCACTTCAACGGTATCTTACGGCTATAAATTGTTGCCAGGAGCAGAATTAACCGTTCAAACTGCGGCAACAATGAATCTTGTGGACAAAGGGAAAATAATCGCCTATGATAATTCCTGGAACGATGCCGAAGGTGGTGCCCCGGTAACGCACTATCCAACCGGAAAAGGCGAAGCTAAAATCACAATAGGCGGCAGAGTTACCGTCAATTCAGGCACTTCCCTGGCAGGAGACATCTATGGTAATAATAATGGTCAGGTAGAACTGAATTCAGGTTGCGGACTCAGTATAACTTCTCAAGAAGGATACGGGAAGCGCAAACTTGGTTTTCTTTTTGAATTTATAAAAACAGCCGAATTCACTAAGACAACAACTTTCAAAAACGCTGACGGCTCGACAACGGCCGGAACGGCGGGAACAACCTACACCTACAACGGTTCCGCTTGGAACTAAAACGTCAAAAACGCAGGCTCCGGCCTGCGTTTTTTGAAAACCCGTTGATTTTTTGGTTTTTTTGTGTTATACTCTGTCCATAAAACATCGAGGAGCAAAACTGTGGCGAAACTTGACGAAACCTATTTTAAGATAGAGCCATCCGGCCGCGACCTCAAAAACATCGAGGACGTGATAGGCTCGGACGAACAAATTTTGTGGAGCGGCAAACCGAAAAAGCGCGCGTTCCTTATTAACGCGTTCACAAAAATGCTGCCGATTGCGCTTATCTGGCTGCTTTTCGACGGCGCGTTTATCGGCCTTATGATCGGGACAATGGACGAAATCCCGGCATCTGTCAAAATATTTATGGCGGTGTTTTTCCTGTTCCATCTGATGCCTGTGTGGATTTGGCTGTCGAACGTTCTGACGGCAAACAGACAGCATGAAAATTTGGAATACGCCTTCACAAACAAGCGCATCATCATAAAATCGGGCATCATCGGCATCGATTTCAAAAACATCTATTATTCGGAAATCGACTCCGTGAACCTAAGGGTGGGGCTTGTGGACCGCATCGAGAAAGTCGGTGACATCTATATCAAAAGCATCGGGGGCGCAAACGTGCTTTACGATCTGGAAAACCCGTATACCCTCACCGAAAAGCTGCAAAAAATCGTCGTGGACATCAAAACGGACATACAGTTTCCGAACAACCTCCGCCCGGCCGAAAACGACGGCTACAGCACCAAATACACCTATAGAGATTAGTTTGATCTTAAAAAACCTCCGCTTTCAGGCGGAGGTTTTTGATTAAAGCTCTTTTTTCTGTTTGTCCGAAAGCTCGGACAGGCGGTTGTCGTAGGCAAGCT
>OLGV01000291.1_pt1 | contig 22065 bp, 15 predicted proteins | sample 1605761 | NCBI WGS metagenome assembly OLGV01 (sample SAMN03283245) | human gut metagenome | biome: human-associated habitat; material: feces | host: Homo sapiens | place: Peru | collected 2012
AGCAATAAGAACATAGATATTGATTTGCAAGGTGGTAAAGATGGCACTGGTTTTTATTCAACACATACTAATGACATTAAAGTGGATGGTCATTTAAAGATTAATGTGAATTGTGATGAGGTTGTTCAGCAAGTTGGCAATAAAGGCTTATATATGACAGAAAGAAGTAATTTTGTAGGCAAGACTGCAGATATTACTGTTAGTGGAAAGAAGGGCGTTGCTCTTTATGGTCAGGCTAATAATTATATTTTCAATAATGAGAAATCTACTATTGCTTTTAGTGATGCTGTTAAGGTGAATGCAGAGATTGCTATATTTGCAAACAGTGTGAAAAAGAACGAAAATGTTGCCGTTGTTGATTTGCAAAAGGATTTCATCAGTTTACATGATAATTCCCAGATTAGTGTAGATGGTAACAGTAGAGTGGATATTAATAATAACGGCGAGGGTGTTGTGCAGTTTAGTGGTATTATGGGCGTTTTCCAGGAAGGCGCAATAACCACTGGGGATGCTAATATCAATATCAATATGAATAATGGCACATCATATTGGAATCTGACCGGTAACAGCTGGATGAATACCTTAAATATTGCTAATGGTGCTAAGCTGGATATGACTGCCGATAAAGATGATAACAAGTTCAGTAAATTGTATTTGAAGAATCTGAAGGGGGATGGCGCTTCTCAAAACCTTATAAAAATGGATATCGATGCTTCTAAAAATGCAGATAACAGCGACCGTATTTATGTAAAGGGCCTTCATAATGGCATTCATTATATCACCTTGGATAATGTGGCAGCGGATGGCTCTCACGATGGTGCAGAGGGTACTGTTCTCGTCAGCGTTAAGGATGAGCGGGGTGAGTTTAAGGCTAAAGATAGTGAAGGCACTTTGTTCTGGAATAAGTATGACTTGGCTAAGTATGAAAAGGATAAAGGTGATACTGTTACTGAAGGTTATTCTACAGACTGGTATTTGAAGGATATAGAAAAGCTTAATAAACCTACTACCAGTGTAGAAACTGTTCTGGCTGTTAATTCTTTGAACTACCACACCTGGCGTACAGAAAATGATAAGCTGCTGCAGCGTATGGGCGAGCTGAGACATAATGGTGAGGAAGAGCAGGGTGCTTGGTTCCGAGTAAAAGGCAGCAAGATTGGTTATGACGGCAGCTTTGAGAACAAGTACACTACCTACGAATTGGGCTATGACACAGTTACCAAACGTACCGATGACGTAGTGCGTTATCAGGGCGCAGCGCTGAGCTATGTGGATGGCAAGAGCAGCTATAGTTGTGGCAGTGGCGACAATCATGGCAAGTCTATTAGTTTCTATACCACTGAACAATATAGCAAGGGTCATTACCTTGATTTTGTGTTCAAGATTAGCAATATGGATAATGATTTCAAGGTATTTGATACCAAAGGTAACAAAATTACCGGCGAGTATGATAATACCGGCGTGTCCATCAGTGCAGAATATGGTCGTAAAAACGATTTGAACAATGGCTGGTATATTGAGCCTCAAGCACAGCTGACTTTGGGTTACATGGGCGGTGCAAGCTATGAAACAGATAACGGAATTTTGGTTGATCAAAGCGGTATTAAGAGTGCACTTGGTCGCATTGGCTTCAATATTGGCAAGAAGATTGGCGAAAAAGGTATTGTATATGCTAAAGCAAACCTGCTCCATGAATTTGGTGGCGGCTATGATGTAGTAATGGAGGCAGAAGACAGCAGCTTACCCGTAAGCAACACCTATAATGATACTTGGTTTGAATACGGCTTGGGTGTAGCCTTGGCAACCAGCAAAAACAGTCATGTTTACTTTGATGTAGAACGCAGCACGGGCAGCGATTTCTACAAGGATTGGCAATGGAATGCTGGCATGCGTTGGAACTTCTAAAAATTTAAGATATATATCCTTGGACTGCACCAACCATGTAAGCAACAGCCGTACCGCTCTGGCTCGTGAGGTTATCGACCTCCGCGGTCAACTGGCAGAAATGGGCGCTAAGATGGCTAAGATGGAAAAAGCATTCGGTATGCTGGATGAAACCAAGACCAAACTCTTCCCGGATGTTCCGGCTAACCACTGGGCATATGAATACATCGCTAAGCTGGCAGGCAACGGCTACATCGAAGGCTATCCTGACGGCAACTTCGGCGGTGACCGTCTGATGACTCGTTATGAATTTGCTGCAATGCTCTATCGTGCAATCGAAAACGGCGCAGCTCTGGAAGAAAAGATCATCAAAGAATTTGAGCCTGAATTGGGCCTCATCCGTGTAGACCGCATCAGCGGTGAAGATGGCGATCGCGATAAGATCGAACGTGTACGCGTAAACGATACTAAAGGCGAGCGCGACCATTACGGCAACAAGCTGGCAAAATAAATTGTCGGCAGTGACAAGTGAATAAAGCTCAGTAAACAGTAAAGGCGTTCTCCCGCAGGGGAGAATGCCTTTTGTCGTAATGAAATATGCCTTGAATGTAATAACACTTTTTATTTAACGAACTATTGTTTTCGAAGCGCTTCTGTGTTATAATTATCTTAGTTGCATAGGTAGCCGCATTTTGTGGAGCTTATGCCTGGTCGTGCGGACCAGTGGCGCCTGTCGAGCTTTCGGCAGGCGCCTTTTCCTTTATGTCAGTCGCAATTGCCGGCTTATATATTTTTACTGCAAATTATGCTATAATCAAAGGAGGAAACATATGCAAAAGCAAATCTCTAATCTCGATAAGCTGACTCTGTCTAACGATTTTCTTTTCAAGCACGTTATGCTCAGGAAGCGCATCTGCAAGCATATTCTGGAAGAGCTTTTACACACCCAAATTGCAGATATTACCTATCTTGAAGCAGAGCAGACTATTGATGTTTATCCTGACAGCCATGGTATTCGTTTGGATGTTAGAATTGCAGATACTGCTAATACTCATTACAATTTGGAAATGCAGGTAAAGAATCCTGTTAATCGTGCTACAGGAAAATTTCTGTTGCCTAAGCGTACCCGCTACTATCAGGCTATGCTTGATACGGATATGCTGCAAAAAGGTCAGGATTATGACGAATTATCTCCTACGTATATAATTTTCTTCTGTCTGTTTGATTTTTTTCAGGATTCCCAGCGTATTTATACCTTTAAGAAGCGTTGTCTGGAAAACATGAATATTGAATTGGCAGATGAAGCAGTTATTATGTTTCTCAATACCTTGGGAACCAAAGGTGATGTGTCACCGGACATTCAAAGTCTGTTTGACTACATCAACAGCAATACTATTAACAGTAATTTTACACGTGAGGTTGCTGACACGATTGTAGAAATTAAAAATGACAAGAAAGTGAGGGATGCCTATATGACTTACGAAATGCGTATGAAAGACCTGCGTGACGAAGCACATGCCGAAGGGCTCGCCGAAGGTAAGGCAGAAGGTCTCGCCGAAGGCAAGGCAGAAGGTCTTGCAGAAGGCAAGGCAAAAGGTCTTGCAGAAGGCAAGGCAAAAGAAAAGACTGCAACTGCAAAGCGTCTTTTAAGTATGGGATTATCTGTAGAGAATATTGCTAAGGCTACTTCACTTTTCATTGAGCAGGTTGAAGCAATTAAGGCGGAATGAATTTGATAAAGATTTTTTCTTACAGTAAAGGCGTTCTCCCGCAGGGGAGAACGCCTTTTGCAGTAAGAAATGCTATTAGAATACGTAATGCATCAGCATACTTTATACGTCCTTTAGACAGGCGTCCAGCGCTTGGGCAACGTCGTTGCATTGCTCAAGGCTTGCTACCCAATTTTGTAAACGTAATGCCTTTGCTTCACCGTAAACAGGTACGGCAAGGCTCATAAACTTGGCACAGAGCTCCTCCCAAGTCAGAGGATTTTCCGGATCTCCCTTAGGATAATCAACCTGCATTGTAAGAGTTTGTCCGTTATGCAGCTGAATTTCTACTCTGGAAGCCAGCTTGGAAGCATTTGCTGCATGAAGCTGTTCCATAGCCTCATCGCGGATAACCTCGATGCGTTGCATTAAATCCGTAAGCTCTTTGTTGTGGATACATTCCTCGCTGAACTGCGCAATGCCTACTTCGCCGAACTTCAGCATAGCAGCGGAGCAATATTGAATACTGAATTTGCCGCCGTAGGGAGTTTGCGGCTGCGGATTATTAATCAGATAGTTCGTAATATCGTTGACGTAAAGCTTAATTTTAGCGATGTCCTCAGGCTGCAGGGAATGAGCCTTACGCAGCTCTTGAATAGCGTAAAGAGCGGCATGGGCATGCTTGCAGCAGGCGTAGGGCTTGAAGGAGTTGATGTCGATTTTCAGTTTATCAGTGCTCATGTTTTCGGTAAGTTTTTCCAAATGCGGTTCTTTGACCATGGCACGGCAGAAGCCCTTTTCGCCTTCTAAAATTTCACTGGCTGCAGTAAAACACTTCTGCGACAGATAAGCGCTGAGGACACCGCTGTAGGAAGCCTTGCCCGTGTGCAGCGGCTTGCTCATGGCACCTTCTTTGAGAAATTCCCACAGGCCTGCGGCCTGGGTGCCGGCGCTGCCATAGCACATCAAGGTCTGCTGTGCGTCAAGTCCAAGAGCGTTGGCGGCAGCAGCACCGGCGGCGATGGTGCCTGCGGTACCGGTAGTATGCCAAAAGAAGTAGGATTCCGGGATAACCGCTTCGCCTACGCGGCCGCTGGCTTCGTAGCCTGCACAAATTGCTGCAATGAGCTGCTTGCCGCTTTTGTGTTCGGCCTCGCAGACAGCCAACGCTGGGGAAACAACAACGCAGGCCGGATGAATAATCGACGGGTTATGCAGGTCATCAAAGTCCAGACTGTGAGAGGCAGCACTGTTGATAAAGGCTGAGTTCAGGGCACCGGCCTTTTTGGCGGGAAGGCTGCCGAAAATATTCGCCTGTGGTGCATCACCTTGCAGGATAACATCATGTATAATACGTACTGGTTTTTCCTGCGAACCGCGGACAGCAATTCCCAGCCAGTCCAGCAGACATTTTTTAGCCATTTCGATGCTGTGAGCAGAAAGCTTTTCGTAGCACAATTCTGCGGTAAATTTTGCTAATGCTTTAGTTGTCATTGTTAATACCTGCCTTTGCTTTAATTTTAACTATTGCCATGGTATTCGCTGAATGAAGTGTGAATACCTGCCTTCTTACTTTATTTTTTTCTTCGGGCGGTATTCTGAGATAAACAGGCCGGTCATCGTCAGAATGGTACCGAGTGCTACCAGCAGGGTGATTTTTTCCTGCAGGACAATAGCCGAAGTAATGACGGTGATGACGGGCACCATATAAATATAAACGCTGGCCTTTACTGCCCCCAACTCCCTAACTGCCAAATTCCAGGTGACGAAGCAGAGTGCGGAAGCACCCAGTCCTAGAAAGACGATATTGAAAAGATAGGTAGTATTGGCGAAGCGTGCAAGGTTCAGCTCAAAATCCAGAAAGCCTAGCGCCGGCAGCATAAAGAGAATGCCGTAGAAAAAGGTTCTGCGAGTGGCGAGGATAACAGGATAGCCGTAGCTGCTGATTTTTTTCGTAAGCAGGGCATAAAACGCCCATACAACAGCGGCGGAAATCGCCAGCAAATCACCCAAGGGATTGAGCTGCATGGCTGCGCCGTTGAAGCTGATGCAGGCAATACCGCTCATCACGATAAAAAAGCCGATGATGAACTGCTTGCTTAAACTGCCGGCAGAACGCATAAAATAATGCGCCAGCAGCGCAGTAAAGAAAGGCGCTGTGCTGCCGATTACGCTAACGTTGGAGGCTTGCGTATAGGTCAGGGCGATGTTTTCCAAAAGGTAGTAGAGGCAGATACCGCAAAGGCCTGCGCCCATAAAAACAGGCTCCTGCTTTTTATCTGTTTTCAGCATTTTAGGATAAGCCAGCCAAAGGGCGAAAAAGGCCATAATAAAGCGGAAAAAAAGGATTTCCAGCGGCTGAAAGCCGGTAAGTAAAACCTTGGTAGAAATAAAGGTCGTGCCCCAGGTAGCAATCGTAATGAGGGCAGCAAGGTGACCGATGTAGCGAGTGTTTTGCATTTGCTTGGGAATCTCCGTTCTTTTTAGTGCGCAGTAAAACGCACTCTATGATTTTAGCAGACTAAAATCCTGCTATGAACAAACTATCCCCTCTGCCGGTATGACAGAAGGGATAGGCTTTAAGTTTTTATTTTGTGTGCTTGTCTTCGGCAGCCTGCTTATTGGGGGCTGCTGCTGCGTATTTCGTCAGTGCAACCTTCGTAATGTGGAAGTCGCCTACGGCAGCAGGACCGTCGATACAGCCGTTGGAGCAGGCCATGCCTTCGATATAGCTGCAGTAGAGCTTGCCTGCGGCAGCAGCCTTGACGGTGTCGCGGCATTTGTCCAGACCGGAGCAGTATTGTGCGTTATGCACCTCACCGCCCATAGCGGCAACCGTATCCTGCACGGCAGCGCTTACGCCGGCCGTCAGCGGGAAACTCAGGCCAAGCTTGGAGGCATCGCGTTCATAAGCAGTATCACCGCTCATTTCCGCAAATTTGATATCCTTGCCCTCCAGCATGCACATAATCTCTTCAAAGGTCAGCACATAGTTGATGCTTTCTCTGTGCTCGCGTGCTTCCACCTTTTTGGCGATGCAGGGACCGATGAACACAGTAACTGCATAAGGATATTTTTCCTTAATCAGCTCAGCGCAGGTGAGCATGGGAGAAGGTGTATCCGAAATCTTGTTCGCAGCCTCCGGCACCTGTGTTTTAATCAGCTTAACAAAGGCAGGACAGCAGGAGCTGGTCATAAAGCCCTGCTTGGCAGGAACCTTCTCCAGATATTCCTCTGCCTCCTTAACGCTGGTGATATCGGCGCCAACGCCAACCTCTACGACCTCAGCGAAGCCTGCTTTCTGAAGTGCCTCGTAAATTTGTGACATAGTAATCTTTAAACCGTATTGGCCTACGATAGAAGGTGCCACAAGGGCGATAACCTGCTTGCCCTGCTGGATTTCGCGGATAACGCGGATAATATTGCTGCGCTCGTCGATTGCGCCGAAGGGGCAGGCATTGCGGCAGGCACCGCAGGAAACACATTTTTCGTGGTCAATGACAGCCTTGCGGTTTTCACCGATGCTGATGGCACCGATGGCGCAGGCACGCACGCAGGGACGATGGATTTCGATAATCGCACCGTAGGGGCACATCTGCTTGCAGCGTCCGCATTCAATGCATTTAGTCTTATCGATAAAGGCACGGTCCTGAATAATGCTGATAGCCTTTTTCGGGCAGTTATTCATGCATTTGTGGGTGATGCAGTGACGGCACATATCGGTAACGTAATAAGCATCAATAGGGCATTGGTCGCAGGCTGCGGGGAGCACGTCGATAATCGGCAAATCGGTACGCTCGGGCTCGTTCAGCGTCAGCTTGGCAGCCTCGATGATATTGCTGGAGCACTCCTGGCCCAGCGCCATATCAATACGGTTTTTCAGTACAGCTCTTTCTTTATAAACACAGCAGCGGTAACGCGGAGTGTCCTCGCGTACCTCCTGCAGAATATCGTAGACATGATCAGGCAACTCGTTATTCCAGGTGTAGCGGGATAAATGCTCCAGCACCATGCGGCGCAGCTGCGCAACAGCGGTTAATTCCATAAGGGTTCCTCCTTGGCAATTAGTTATATTGCGTTTTGCATTGCATACTCTATACTGTACAATTCTTTACAGAACGTAAAAATCCTGCTGAAGCAGGAGAGAAATAATGGTTGGCATAAGTCTGGTCATCTGTTTTGATATTTGAAATTCTATCAGATATAACTGAAACTTTTCGGAGTTTCAGATTTCTATCAGATATAACTGAAACTTTCCGTGATTTTAGATTTCTATCAGATATAACTGAAACTTTTCAAGATTTTAGGTTTTTATCAGTTATATCTGATAAAAATTCCTGCTGTTGTAGTCCCCAATAAGCATATTTTTCAAGTATACGCATAAAAAATTAAATTTTTTTCCTCTTACCCCCTTTACAAATTCAATTCCTAGTATTATAATAAGCGCATAAAGCAACGACGTGGTTGTTGGATTGTAAGATCCAAACTTCGTAGTTGCTTTTTCTTTTATATCAGCGGTGAGAATTATCCTCTTACCCATGATAAGTGCAACGAAGCACCGTAGCAGCGCAAGGCGCAGCTGACGGTGCTTTCTTATTTACAGAGCCAGAGAGAAGAAAATCTGTAAAGCACAAAAAATGTATTTCAAATGAGGGGCTTACACTTCGTAAACCCAAGGAAATTCTCAGAGAGAAATTAGGGAGGTTTTACAATGAATGATGTACCGAAACTGTTTGGCAGCTTAGTTTTTAACGAAAGCGTTATGAAGGACCGTCTGCCGACTGCAACCTATAAGGCATATAAGGCAGCAGTGCTGGCAGGCACTCCGCTGAATCTGGAAATTGCTAATATCATCGCAAATGCTATGAAAGACTGGGCTCTGGAGCATGGCTGCACTCATTTCACCCATTGGTTCCAACCGATGACCGGCATCACTGCTGAAAAGCATGAAAGCTTCATTTCTCCTACTGCTGAAGGCCGTGTAATCATGGACTTCTCCGGCAAAGAGCTGATTCAGGGCGAACCCGATGCTTCCAGCTTCCCGTCCGGCGGTCTGCGTGCAACCTTTGAAGCTCGTGGCTATACAGCATGGGACCCGACCTCCTATGCATTTATCAAAGATAACTGCCTGTGCATTCCTACAGCCTTCTGCTCTTACACCGGCGAAGTGCTGGATAAAAAGACTCCGCTGCTGCGTTCCATGAATGCAGTCAGCAAAGCAGCCTGCAAGCTGCTGAAGCTGTTCGGCATTGATACTATCCGCGTCAACAGTACTGTTGGTCCGGAACAGGAATATTTCCTCGTAGATAAAAAAATGTGGGAAAAACGTAAAGACCTGGTTTACACCGGTCGTACTCTTTTCGGTGCGAAATCTCCGCGTGGCCAGGAGCTGGACGACCACTACTTCGGCATTATCAAACAAAGAGTTCTTTCCTTCATGAAGGATTTGGACGATGAGCTGTGGAAGCTGGGCGTACTTGCTAAAACCGAGCATAACGAAGTTGCTCCGGCACAGCACGAGCTGGCGCCAATCTTCACCACTACCAACGTAGCATCTGACCATAACCAACTGATGATGGAGTTCATGAAACGTGTTGCTCTGCGTCATGGCCTTGTTTGCCTGCTGCATGAAAAACCCTTCGATGGTGTAAACGGCAGCGGCAAGCATAACAACTGGTCCTTATCTACGGAAGAAGGCCTGAACCTGCTGGATCCCGGCAAGGAACCGTACAAAAACATCCGCTTCCTGACCTTCCTGGCAGCAATTATTAAAGCTGTTGATGAATATCAGGATCTGCTGCGTGTATCTGTTGCCAGCGCCGGCAATGACCATCGTCTGGGCGCAAATGAAGCTCCTCCGGCTATTGTTTCCATGTTCCTTGGCACCGAGCTGACGGCAGTTCTTGAAGCTATTGCTGCTGACAAGGTTTACAACGGCAATCCGGAAAGCTACATCAAGGTCAGCGACGATACCATTCCTGCTCTGGTTAAGGATAACACCGACAGAAACAGAACTTCTCCCTTCGCCTTCACCGGCAATAAATTTGAATTCCGTATGCTGGGCAGCATGTTCTCTATCGCCGGTCCCAACATCGTACTGAACACCATCGTTGCCGAAGAGCTTGATCAATTTGCCGACAAGCTGGCAGATGCTCCTGATCTGGAAGCAGCAGTATATGATCTGGTTAAAGAAACCTACAAGGCTCATAAACGTATCGTCTTTAACGGAAACGGTTATACCGATGCATGGGTTGAGGAAGCTGCCAAACGCGGTCTGCTGAACCTCAAATCTACTCCGGAGGCTCTGCCGTATCTGGGACATGCCAAGAACATCGAGCTCTTCGAAAAGCATAATATCTTCACTAAAGCCGAGGTTGAATCCCGTGTAGAAATCCTGCTGGAGAACTACAGCACCACGATTTCTATCGAAGCAGCAACCATGCTGGATATGTTCCATAAAGACATTCTCCCGGCAGTTACCGCTTACACCGGAGATTTGACCAAAGCAGTACTTGATAAAAAGGCTGCCGGTGTCAGCGCAGGCTTTGAAGGTGCACTTGCTGATAAGCTGAGCAAGCTGGGCGGAGAAATGTATGCATCCTCCCTGAAGCTGGAAGAAGGCTTGAAGGAAGCAGCTGAAATCTGCGACAGCGAAAAGCAGGCTCTGTACTATCACGATACTGTTCTTGAAGAAATGGGCAAGCTGAGAAGTGCTGTTGATGCTGCCGAAGCTTTGACCGGTGGTAAGTATCTCGACTATCCGACTTATGGTGAGTTGTTGTTTGGTGTAAATGAGTAAGCTGCAGTTGCCTTCTCGACAGCCTTGAGTAAGGTGTGTTAAGATAAAATAATATATATAACTCATACACAATGGGGTGTATCCGAAAAATCGGGTACGCCCCTTTTTTTAGCTAATGCCATGTGAGCGCTGCTCAATGACACGTTAAAAAATATTATAATTTGAGGGGTGTTTACAAATGGACAAATATGTATCTGCCGATACTATATGGGTGCTGATAGGTGCCTTCCTGGTATTTTCTATGCAGCCGGGCTTCGCAATGGTTGAAACAGGCTTTACCAGAGCTAAAAATGCCGGCAACATCGTCATGAAAAATGTCATGGATATGTGCCTCGGCTCCATCGTTTTTTGGGTTCTGGGCTTTGGCCTTATGTTTGGTACCGATATCGGCGGCTTCATCGGCACGCCGGACTTCTTTGTAAAAGGTGATTACGGTGCCAGCTATCCAAGCACTGCGTACTTTATCTTCCAGACGATGTTCTGTGCTACCGCAGCAACAATTGTTTCCGGTGCTATGGCAGAACGTACCAACTTTCTGGTTTATTGCATTTACAGCGTATTAATCAGCGCTATTATTTACCCGATTAGCGGTCACTGGATTTGGGGCGGCGGCTGGCTCGCACAGATGGGCTTCCATGATTTCGCCGGTTCCACTGCCGTTCATATGGTAGGCGGTGTTGCTTCTCTCGTCGGTGCCAAGATGATTGGCGCGCGTATCGGCAAATACAATGCCGACGGTACGGTAAACGCTATTCCCGGTCACAGCATTCCGCTTGGTGCCTTGGGCGTTTTCCTTCTCTGGTTCGGCTGGTTCGGTTTCAACGGTGCTTCCACCGTCTGCGCAACCGGTGATGACGCATTGGTTTCCATGGGTGCTATCTTCATTACCACTAACATGGCTGCAGCAGCTGCTGCTACCGCAACTATGATTTACACCTGGATTCGCTACGGCAAGCCTGATGTTTCCATGACACTGAACGGCGTGCTTGCAGGTCTGGTAGCAATTACTGCAGGCTGCGATATGGTAAGCCCGGCCGGCGCTTTAATCATCGGCCTGATTGCCGGTGTGCTGGTAGTTGCTGCTGTTGAATTCTTCGACCAGAAGCTGAAGATTGATGATCCGGTCGGTGCAATTTCTGTTCACGGTGTCTGCGGTGCCTTCGGTACTATCGCAACCGGTCTCTTCGCTCTTGACGGCGGCCTCTTCTATGGCGGCGGTACTGATTTCCTGGTAAAACAAATCCTCGGCGTTGTAGTTGTAGCAATCTATGTTGCAGTTACCATGACGATTATCTTTAAAGTTCTTGATAAGCTCTTCGGTCTGCGTGTTAAGGAATCCGAAGAAATCAAAGGTCTGGATATGGAAGAGCATGGCCTGCTCAGCAGCTATGCCGACTTTATGCAAACTCCGTTGGAGGTACAGACCTCTGTTACTACTACTTATGTTACTCCGGTCAAGGAAACTGCAGCTAAGCCTGCAGGCGCAGTAAAGATGAGCAAGGTTGTTATTATCACCTCGCAAAATCGTTTCGAAGCATTGAAAAATGCTTTGGATAAGTTGGGAATTACCGGCATGACTGTTACCAAGGTTTTGGGCTACGGCATCCAGAAGGGCTCCACGGAAATGTATCGTGGTGCTGAGGTTGCTGCACACCTGCTGCCGAAGGTAAAGGTTGAAATGATTGTTTCCGCAATTCCTGTTGCAGCGGTAGTCAATGTTGCTAAGCAGGTTCTGTATACCGGCAAATACGGCGATGGCAAAATCTTCATCTATGATGTTGAGGATGTTGTTAAGATTCGTACCGGTGAAACAGGCTATGATGCTCTGCAGGATTATCCTATTGAGGAAAAATAATTTGCTTCTCCCTAATCAAACTCCCTAATAAAACAGGAAGGCGCTCGGTGTCTTGCGTAATGCAGGCTAAGAGCGCTTTTCTGTGTGTTGGAGGAGAATGCTTTTATAATCTTATTATGGCGAAAAAACTTGCAAAACTGCATTGTTTAGGCCAAAATAAGATTGAATCGTATTTTAGTCAGATTGGAGTGAATGCTATGAATAAAAATGTTGCTTTATATAATGAGATGATAGCTTTTTTTGCCGGAGATGCACGCCGCTGCCAGCATTTTATCAAGGTTGCCAGCCTGGCCAAGCAGCTGGCTGAGAGCGAGGCTGCTGATGCAGAGCTGACAGAGCTTGTGGAGGCGGCCGGTCTTGTGCATGACTGCGGTATTAAACCCGGCGAGGCCAAGTATGGTGCCGGTCACTGCACAGGCAAAATTCAGGAGCAGGAAGGACCTGCTGTAGCACGCAAACTTTTGCAAAAGGTTGGCTATGCCCCTGAAAAAATTGAACGCATCTGCTATCTTGTCGGTCATCACCATACGTATAATATGATTGACGGTCTTGATTATCAGTTGCTTGTGGAAGCTGATTTTATAGTAAATTTTTATGAGGACGGTACGCCGAAGGAGAATATTGCCAAAGCTGTGGAGCGGATTTTTAAAACAGAGAGCGGAACGAAGTTGGCTAAGACTATGTTCGGACTTTGATATACAATGCTGCGGCTTGCTGGTCACAGCATTTTTCTTGCTATTTTGTTCTATGCTTGCTAAAATAAACAGGATTAGGTTATTTTTTGGAGGCATAGAATATGAAGGAAATTTATGATTTAGCAGAACAATATCATAACGAGGGCAATAACTGCGTAGAATCCGTAGTTAAGGCGTGCAATGACGGCTTAAAGCTGGGCCTGCCGGATGTGGCAATCCGCATGGTGTCCGGCATGGGTGGCGGTATCGGCCGCAGCGGCTGCGTGTGCGGTGCGCTGAGCGGCTCCTGCCTGGTTATCAGCTCTATCGTTGGCAGATTGGACCCGTCTGAAAAGCATCAGACAGAGGTCTATAAATATACGCATGAGTTTCATGAGCGCTTTACCAAGCATTTCGGCACTTCCTGCTGCAGAGCACTGAATCGCCTGAGCTTCGGTACACCGGAATACAGAACTAAATGCATTAAGATTACTGCCGAAGCGGCAGACATGGTATCTGATTATCTGCAGGAAAAGGGCCTGGTAAAATAAGCATTGGCTGCGAAGCTGACAGAAGGACTGATGGAGGTCAGGCTGATGGAAAAAACTGAGTTGAAGAACATTGTAATTTTAGCAACCGGCGGCACTATTGCCGGCAAGGCTGCTTCCGGTACCCAGATGACTGGCTATACTGCCGGTGCCTACAGCGTTGCCGATTTGCTGGCAGGTGTGCCTGAACTGGGCGAGCTTGCGCATATCAGCGGCGAGCAGCTGTGCAATATCGACAGCAGCAGTATTACCGATGCTTTGCTGCTGCGTCTGGCGCAGCGCTGCAACGCGCTGCTGGCGCAGGATGATGTCGACGGCGTAGTTATTACTCATGGTACCGATACTATGGAGGAAACGGCCTTCTTCCTGAATCTTACGGTGAAGAGCGCCAAGCCGGTGGTGCTTGTAGGCGCAATGCGTCCTGCCACCGCAGTCAGTGCCGACGGTCCTTTGAATATCATCAACGCTGTTAAGGTGGCTGTGGATGCTGCAAGCGCCGGACAGGGCGTGCTGGTGATGATGAATGACGAAATCTACAGCGGCCGTGATGTGACTAAGACAAACACAGCGAATGTGGCAACGTTCAAGGCACCGAACGGCGGTCCTTTGGGCTTTATCGTCGGCGGTGAGGTACATTACTATTATCGCAGCGTGCGTCCGCACACACTGCAGAGCGAATTTGACGTAACTGGTGTTACTGCTTTGCCGCGCGTGGATATCATCTACACGCATATCGGTGAGGACCGCGTATTTGTGGATGCGGCACTGGCAGCAGGCGCGCGTGGCCTTATCTACGCCGGCAGTGGTATGGGCAGCATTCATGAGGCTGTGGAGGCGGCGCTGGCGGAGGCTGTCGGTCGCGGCGTTGTGGTTGTGCGTTCCAGCCGCACAGGCAGCGGTATTGTTGCCGCAGGCCTGGAGCGTTGGCAGGAGCAGGGCTTTTTGTATGCGGATAACCTTAATCCGCAAAAGGCACGCCTTTTGCTGCAGTTGGCACTTTTGCGGACGCGGGAGCGCAGCGAGGTGCAGGAGTTTTTCCTGAAGTATTAAAGTATAAAAAGCAAAAAGCAAAAAAGCTATCAACGGGCAAAGCCCGATGATAGCTTTTTTAGTGCGCTTTAAAATTTTACCATCTTCTGTAACTGTTATGGTGCTTGGCGCGTTCTGCCTGACGGGCAGCGCGCTCCGCTTCGTAAACCTCGCGGGCAGCGAAGAAATCCTCCAGCTTCCAGCCGCGGTTAAACATTTCAATCAGCAGCTTGCCGGTGTTGTTGGCATCGTCAAAGGCGGTGTGCCACAGTCCTTCTGTGTTAACCTCCTGCTCCTCGGTAGCCTTTTTCAGACCGGTGGTGTAGTCATCACCCTTCCAAAGGCGGTAGGCCAGCGCCAGATCAAGATAGTCCTCGTGTTTTACGGGGTTTTCGATTTTATGACGCTCGCAGCCTGTCTGCAGTACCTTGTAATCCTCAGTTCCCCAGGCTACAAAGTAGGTTTCGTCGCTTTCGTACAGCTTTGCCAGCTCCTGTACCATAGCAGGGAATTCAATGGCCTGCTGCATATCCTTGGCGGTAATCATGCAAAAATCCATAGAATCCTTGGCCTGCTTGGGATAAAAATGCGGTTTGACAAAGCTTTGGATGCGTCCGCAGTCGGTTAGCGGTTCGCCGTCCAGCTTCACTGCGCCGATTTCGATAATCTCGGAAAAGAAGCCGCGCGGACGGCCGACAGGGCGCTCGTAGGTAGTAAATTCAAAATCAACGACTAAAAATTTCTTCATTGCAATTCCTTCTTACACTAAAGCATAGCCTGCTGCTCAGTGCTTTTTACCGCAGCATTTTTTATACTTTTTGCCGCTGCCGCAGGGACAGGGATCGTTAGGATAAACCTTTTTCGCTTTGGCACCTACACGGGTATTTTGCTGAGCTGCCTGCTGTGCATTGCGCAGCAACTTGATAGTTTCGTTGGGAGTGTGGCCACCGAGGCAGAACATACGGGTAGCATTGTTGCGGGCGTTCTGCAGCAGTACGGAAAGTCTGCCGAGGTGACTGTAATTGTTCCAGGCAGGAATATTAGCCTGCAGCTTCTGAATCAGCTCGGAGGTGTTACCGTCAGTATTAGAGTTCTCAAATTCATAGATATATTGGCACCAGTAGTGAGCGTCCAGTGCTGCAACCTGCAGCTCCTGGGTAAAGAAGTCATGCAAATCCTGGTAGGCAGCAGTATCCTGCAGATATCCGTAATGGGAAAGCATGGTAATTTCCTTTACAGTAGGCAGGTACAGGCCGAAGGGCTTTCTGCCCTGCTCCAGTCTGGTGTAGAAGTCATCGCTGTCATTTTTCTTGAGCAGAATGCGGCCGTCTTTGATTGCGCAGGGGTTAAAGTTGCTCGGAACCTCGGCAAGTAATTGCGGCAGAGTTTCCGGAGTAAGCTCAAAGCCTGCTTTTTGATTATACATTTCGCAGAAAAATTCTACTGGCAGGATAAGGTGCAGGCTGGACATTGCGGTGATGCAGTCCAACAGCCATGCCAGCTGTTGGCGGTGAGCCTGGAAATCTGCGGTGTTGATTTTTTTGTAGACGGTGCGTGCTTCCTTTACTGCTTCGAAGCAGTCATCGGGATAGGAAACAATGTAGCCCATAGAAATAAAGGGCAGCAGCAGTGCATATTCACTGTAGGTAGGATGGAAGCATTTTTTCTCCAAGGCTGCTTCGAAGGCCTGGATATTTTCGTCCGGCATAATAGCAAAGCGTTTTGCTGCAATTTCCGGCTTTTGCATTTCTGTGCAGATTTTTTCTGCCAGCTCGTCCTTTTTGAGCTTGCTGTAGGTGATGCAGAGCTGACGCGCTGCAAAAATCAATTTATCCTTAGTGAAGGCTTTTAAGTAATCCAGCAATACAGGCTTACGGGATGGTTGATTCTTGGTTTTGGTTGTACTTGCAGACATATTGATAGAAAATCTCCTTCTTTGTAATCTTACGTATCTCTTAATTATAAATAAAAACAGGAAATATAGCAAGTGAGGAAATTTAATATACAGTTTATTATACGCTTTTCGGCGGTTAAATTTATTTTTCAGCCTCTACTTGCTGGCGACGCATAGCAGGAATCAGGAAAAAGGCACAGTAAATAAAGGAAAGCAGCACGATTGCGCCGCCGCCGAGACCTATATAAGCGATGGAAGCATGCGTACAGATAAGTCCGCCCAGATAGCTGCCGCTGCCGATACCAAGATTATAAATGCCGGAGTAAATCGACATAGCCACAGCGGAGGTGCTCATAGTAGTTGTGCGCAAAAGCTCTGCCTGGCCTACAACGTTGAAAGCTGTAACGAAAATGCCCCAGACTGCGCAGAGCAGTACCAGCAGATAATGATTGATGCTTACCGGGTAAAGCATCAGCAAAACAACTGCTACGCCAAGGACGGTGATGCGGAAGAAGTGATAGCGGCATTTATCGTACCATTTGGAAAAGGCTGCGCTGCCCAAAAGTCCGGCTGCACCGAAAATAACCAAGGTGATGGTTATCCAGGCATCATCCATCAGCGCAATCTGCTTCAGGTAAGGCTCAATATAGCTGTAGGCGGTATAATAGCCGGTGGGGAGCAAAAAGGACATCATATAGAGGCCGATGAGCACAGGATTTTTCAGCATTACCGGCAACTGCGAAAGCGTAAACGGTTCGCTTTTTTCCAGCTTGGGGAAGACGAAGAACATATAGGCCAATACGATGAAGGCCAAAACGGCGATGCACATAAAGGCCATGCGCCAGCCTACGTAAAGGCCGATGATACGTCCTAAAGGCAGGCCGACGATGATGGCGATGGCCGTGCCGGTTACAATCATACTCATAGCCAGTGCTTTAAAGGGACCTTTGACCAGACGCACGGCGATAGGCGAGGCGACGGACCAGAAAATGGAGTGGGCGAAGGCTACGCCGATACGCGAAAGCAGCAGCGTCCAAAAGCCGGTGGCAAAGGCAGAGGCTACATGCGATACGGCGAACAGGCTGATGGTTGCCAGCAAAAGCTTGCGCAGCGGATAGCGGGAAGCGGCAATCATCAGCGGCAGGCTCATGAGCATTACGACGTAGGCATAAATGGTAATCAGCATGCCTGCCTGCGCTTCTGTCATGCGGAAATCTGCGGCGATATCGGATAAAAGGCCTATGGGCATAAATTCCGATGTGTTAAAAATAAAGGCGGAAATGGTCATGCCGATTAACGGCAGCCATTCGCGGGGAGTTAGTTTGTTTTCCATAATATATCAAGCACCTTACTTTCATTCTATAAAATTGCGCTGAATATTATAGCACAGCATATTTGTGTGCTACAAGCAAAAAGATTGTAAATTATTGGCTGTGGGATGTTGCGGAGGTTTTCTTTGAAAAGGGCTGTCGTTAAGGGGCAAAAACAGTAAAGGCGTTCTACTTAAGTACGGTAGAACGCCTTTGAATATAATATTAATTTTAGTTTATGGTTGCTGCTCAGCTTGCAATGCTTCAACCTGTTCAATAGGGAGAGAAGTAGCCTTGGCGATATCCTGCACAGAAAGTCCCATGCTGAAAAGGCGTTTAGCAGTAGCAATGTTGGCATTTGCTTCGCCCTCAGCAATGCCCTCACGTCTTTCATCTAATAAACGTGCTTCCATAAGCATAAATTCTCGCCTCACTTTCGTATCAAGTTTCAGATAGCTGATTTCATCGTCAATCTGCTTGGTGAAATCAGTAGTTACAATGTGATTGTTGACATAATCATAAAAGCTTTTAAGATCCTTAGAGATTTCGCCATGCGTACCTTTGGTGTTCAAAAGCATCGTAGTTGCTTCATCAGGAAGCTCCAGTTCCAAATTTTCCAGACAGCGCTTTTTAAAGGTGTAGACATAGTTACCCTTTTCAAAGAAATCAAAAATACAGATGAAGATGATGTAGGTCGGCGGTAGCAAATCATAAGGCTGTCCCGCCTGCAGCAAATCAAAATCAAGCAGCGCCTGATAATAGCGCGAGCGTTTGGGCAGAACGTGAGTGTTCGTATTGGGATTCTTATTGTTCTTTACCTGCATCTCCAGATTATAATGCGTATTCTTGTCGTCTGCTACAATGATATCTAGGCGGATGCCGTGGCTCGTGTAGTTAGGATCAATAGTTTTTTCTGCCTCAATGTAGTTGATGTCCGCAATCTCAATCTGTAGCAGCTCCTCCAGCAGATGCTTGCAGATACGCTTGCGCGACATAACCTTTTTGAAGATGAAGTCACTTTGGATAGTCAGGTTGGCAAATTTTGTTAGCAGGTCTTGCATGGTTTCTCTCCTTTCATTTTAACACATGCGAATAAAAAAATACATAAGCAGTTTTTTGCTGCTAAAAACAAAAAAGAGTAGTACCCTGGCGATTAAAAAATCGTCAGTTTGTACTACTCTTAGAATGTACCAGATAAATATAAATGGCCTTGCTTAAGCTTCTGCAGTTAAAGTGGAGCTGCAGGATATACTGCTTATTTTCTTGTCCGTAGGTAAGGTAGCTGGAAGCGTAATGTTACCTGCAGTTTTGTAAGAACATACTTTAAGTTTACTTGAAGAGTAGAGAAAAGTCAAGGGAGAAGAGTGGAATTCACCGTGCGTCACTCCAAGCTTACGGATGCAGAGGTGCGTGAGCTGGCATCCAAGCTGACAGCATAATAGCACAAACGTTTTTAGAAGTGAATATAATATAGCATTGAGTAAAACGTCTTATGTATTATTAACTTTAATGCACAAGGCGTTTTTACTTTCTTTCAATCAGATAGCTTATGAGCCTATGTGCATTTTTGCTCTTTTCAATTATAGGGAAAATATGGTAAAATATAATAGAATAAGTATGCAATACAAGGAGAATGGGAGGGCAGTATATGTTGACAATTCGTGAATATAAACAGGCAGCAACGCTAGAGGAAGCGTGGCAGCTGAACCAGAAGCGCCTCAACCGTGTGCTTGGCGGTATGCTGTGGATGCGCCTGAGCAAGGGCAATGTGCAGACAGCGATTGATTTGTCGGCTTTAGGCCTGGATACAATAGAGGAAACAGAAACGGAATTCCGCATCGGTGCGATGGTGAGCTTGCGCCAGCTGGAGCTGCATGAAGGCTTTACCGCCTACAGCGAGGGAGCAAATAAGGAGGCGCTGCGCCATATTGTAGGTGTGCAGTTCCGCAATCTTGCTACCGTAGGCGGCAGTGTGTTCGGACGCTTCGGCTTTTCGGATGTGCTGACCTTGCTTTTGGTTATGGACAGCTATGTGGAATTATACAAGGGCGGTATTGTGCCGCTGGCAGATTTTGTGAATATGCCGTATGACAGAGATATTCTGGTGCGCGTTATTGTTAAAAAGACAGCAGCGCATTACAGCTATAAATCCGTGCGCATCAGCAAGACCGATTTTCCGGTGCTGACCTGTGCGGCGGCGCTGACTCAGGAAGGCGTGCAGGCCGCAGTTGGCGCACGCCCGGCGAAGGCTGCACTGGTGAAGGATGCAGAGCAGCTCGCAACTCTGCCTATGACTGCCGAGAAGGCGCAGGCTTTTGCTGAATATGCTGCAGACTTACTGCCGACGGAAAGCAACCCGCGTGGCAGTGCTACTTACCGCACGCATCTGATTAAGGTGCTGACGGCAAGATGTTTAACGGAATTGGGAGGTAAGGCCTGATGGAGATAACCTTAACCTTAAATGGCAAAAAGCTGACCCGTATGGTGGAGGCTGATACAGTTTTACTCGATTTTCTGCGCAAGGAAGGCTGCTACAGCGTAAAGCGCGGCTGTGACACTACCAACTGCGGTTTGTGCACTGTATTTATGGATGATAAGCCGGTGCTTTCCTGTGCTGTTTTGGCTGCGCGTGCCGCAGGCCACAGCATCGTGACGATGGAGGGAATGCAGCAGGAGGCAGCGCAGTTCGGTGCCTTTATTGCAGACCAGGGCGCGGAGCAGTGCGGCTTCTGCAACCCCGGCATGATTATGAACGCTATCGCGCTGCTGCGTGAAAACAGCGAGCCTACGGAAGCAGAAATCAAGGAATTTCTGGCAGGAAACCTGTGCCGTTGCTCCGGCTATGAGGGACAGCTGCGCGGAATCCAGAATTTCATCGCCTGGAAAAAAGCTCAGGCGCAGGCATAAGGAGGGGAGCTGCAGATGAAAATAGTTAACCAATCCTACCGCAAAAAGGATGCTATGCAGCTGGTGACAGGCCAGCCTGTCTATACCGATGACCTGGTGCCGAACGATTGCCTTATTGTCAAGGTGCTGCGTTCTCCGCATGCGAATGCTATTGTTGAAAGCATAAATACTGCTATTGCAGCCAAGGTGCCTGACATTGAAGCAATTTATACCTGGGAGGACGTTGACCAGGACGGTGAGCGCTGCACCTATGCAGGCCAGACCTATCCCGAGCCCAGTCCTTATGACCGCCTGCTGCTGGACCGCCATGTACGCTTTGTGGGCGATATCGTAGCGATTGTTGCCGGCAAAACGGAAAAGGCTGTCGACAAGGCGCTGTCTTTGATTAAAGTAAAATATCAGCTGCTGGACGCAGTGCTTGACTTCCGTACTGCGCTGGATAACCCTGTGCTCGTGCATCCGGAGGATACCTGGAAGGCTCACTGCCCGGTTGGTGCAGATAATAAACGCAACCTGTGTGCCCATGAGGTTATCGAGGACGGCGAGGTTGATAAGATTCTGGCGGAATGCGATGTTGTTATCGACCAGACAACTCATACCAAGGCTGTGCAGCAGGATATGATGGAGCCTTTCGTAACCTATTGCTCCATTGATACCTATGGCCGTTTGAATGTTCTCAGCTCTACGCAGATTGTTTTCCACTGCCGCCGCATTATTGCCAATGCGCTGCATATCCCCAAAACCATGGTGCGCGTGGTTAAACCGCGTATCGGTGGCGGCTTCGGCGCTAAGCAGAGCTGTGTCAGCGAAATGTATCCGGCCTTTGTTACCTGGAAAACAAAAAAGCCGAGTAAGATGATTTTCTCGCGTTATGAATGTCATATAGCTTCCAGCCCGCGCCATGAGATGGAGGTGCGCGTGCGTCTGGGTGCTACCAAAGAAGGCAAAATCCGCGCGATTGATTTATATACTCTCTCTAATACCGGTGCTTACGGCGAGCACGGTCCCACGACCGTCGGACTTTCCGGTCACAAGTCTATTCCTCTGTATCGTACCGAGGCCTTCCGCTTCGGCTTTGATGTAGTTTACACCAACCTGCAGGCTGCAGGCGCATACCGCGGTTACGGCGCTCCTCAAGGCATTTTTGCCGTGGAGTCCGCTGTGAACGAGTTGGCGGCACGCCTGAAGATGGACCCGATTAAGCTGCGTGAGATGAATATTACGCGTGAGGGCGATATTATGCCTGCTTATTATGGTGCGCCCAATACAAGCTGTGCGCTTGACCGCTGCCTGGAGCAGGTACGTGAGATGAGCGGTTGGGAGCAGAAGTTCCCGCTGCAGCAGCTCCCGGATGGCAAGGTACGCACAATGGGCGTGGCTATTGCGATGCAGGGCAGCTCCATTCCTTACTGCGATGTCGGCGGTGCAACCCTAAAAATCAACGACGAGGGACATT
>OLGV01000292.1_pt1 | contig 22047 bp, 15 predicted proteins | sample 1605761 | NCBI WGS metagenome assembly OLGV01 (sample SAMN03283245) | human gut metagenome | biome: human-associated habitat; material: feces | host: Homo sapiens | place: Peru | collected 2012
CGCACATCATTCCGCCGCTGCCGTCAGGATTGTAGAAGACCATCCGGAAAGCGGACTCGTCACTGTTTTCCAATAGCATCACGCCGTCGGCCCCGAAACCAGTGTGGCGGGCGCAAAGATGACGGATTTGCTCCGGGGACAATGCCAGATCGCCGGAACGGTTGTCGGCCAGCAGGAAGTCATTGCCGGCACCGTGGTATTTATAGAACTTGTACATCATTATTTATTAATAATACCGCTTTGACCGGTCGCTGAGCTTGTCGAAGCGACTGTGACCGGAGGCTACCTGAGCAGTGACTCAAGCTCGACGGAAGCATCAGTCTTGCCGTCACGGTACTTCACGATGACAGGGGTATAGAGATGAATCCCGGCATCCTTTCCCGGCCCTGACATCACAGGACGAGTACCCGACACCACGACCGCTCCCGGAGGCACGACCGTCTGTCCGGAAGCGCTCCGAGGAACATACCCTCCGGCGACAGCGTCATAAACCGCCGTTCCCTTTGTCAGAATCACGCCGGAGGCCAGCACAGCCCCCTTCCCCACTATCGTACCCTCGTAAATTCCGCAATTTCCGCCGATGAACGCACCGTCCTCAATGATGACAGGCAAAGCCCCGGCAGGCTCAAGCACCCCACCGATCTGCGCCGCCGCCGAGATGTGCACGTTCCTCCCGACCTGTGCGCAGGAACCGACAAGAGCGTGCGAGTCAATCATCGTCCCCTCATCCACATACGCCCCGATGTTGACGTAGGACGGCGGCATCATAATGACCGACGGAGCGAGAAAGGCCCCGCAACGCACGCTGCTGCCACCGGGAACTATGCGAACCCTGTCCTCCAAGGAGAACCGATGGAGCGGGAGGGTATCCTTGTCGAAAAATGAATATCCTCCCTCGCTCAAATCCTTCAGTTTCCCGATCCGGAATCCTTCTAAGATCGCCTCCTTGATCCAAGCGTTGACTTCCCATTGGCCACCGACCTTCTCGGCGACCCTGATCTCTCCGGCCTCAAGCTGGTGGCAAAGCGTCTGAAAATCCATCATATTCCAAGCCCCTCCATAGCTTTGCGCATCGCCTCGAAAGTAGACGGGACGGCCTCGGTGAGTGGCAGACGCATCTCCGGGGAGCAGAGTCCGAGCAGGTTCAGTCCGGCCTTGACCGGGATAGGATTACTTTCCACAAAGCAGGCATGGAAGAGAGGATCAAGACGGTCGTTGATCTTATGCGCAGTCTCGAAATCCTTGTCGGACAAAGCGTTGATCAACTCCACCATTAATTCGGGAGCGATGTCCGAAGCCACACTGATCACTCCTTCTCCTCCGGCCTCCATAATCTGCAAGGTCTGGTCATCGTTGCCGCTCAAGACGCTGAAGTCCGACGGCTTTCCGACGAGAATCTTTCCTACCTGCTCCAGATTGCCCGAAGCCTCCTTGACGGCGACAATGTTCGGGATCTCAGCCAGACGAAGCGTCGTCTCTGCAGACATATTCACTCCTGTCCTGCCCGGCACGTTGTAGGCGACGATGTCACGGTCGGTGGCGGCGGCGACAGTTTTGAAATATTCAAAAATTCCATCCTGCGTCGGTTTGTTGTAGAATGGGACGACGATGAGGAACGCATCAGGTCCGTAAGGTTCCAGCAAGCGGATGTTGCGGATCGTGGCGGACGGAGAGTTCGTCCCCGCCCCCGCGATCACCGGCCTGTCGGGGCAAAGTTCCTTCGTCAAACGAAGGATCTCGCATTTCTCATCATCGTCCAGACAAGGTGTCTCCGCAGTCGTACCAAGCGGAACCAGAAAATGGACTCCTGCCTCGATCTGTCTGCGCACCAATGACTTGTATGCCTCAAAATCAATCTTTCCATCCTTGAACGGCGTCACAAGCGCCGTTCCGCAACCTTTGATATTCATTTCTAATCCTCCTTGAAAAACAATTCCTTGAACTCGTGAACACCGTTAAGGCCCTCTATCATCAGTGCGGCGACCACAGCTCCCTCGGCGAATCCCTTCCGGGAAAACGCCTCGTGTTCGATCGTGATGCGGTCGTTCCCGCCCTCGAATCCGACGGTGTGCACACCGGCGAGCTCGCCCACACGGACGGAAGCCACGTCAGGGCGGGCGTTCATCCCCTCCTCCACCACAGCGACCAACGACTTCGCCGTCCCGCTCGGAGCGTCCAGCTTATGAATATGATGCTTCTCCACGATGTACGGGGAATATCCTCCCGCACGCCCCAAATACTTGGCTATCAAGCCTACAGCGGCGGAAAGCACATTCACTCCGACAGAGTAGTTAGACGAATATATCATCGGAGTTCCCTGCCTCTCGAAGCAGCCCACGACCTCGTCCTTGATGTCGTTCCAGCCGGTAGTCCCAACCACAGCGGCCTTGAAATTCTCCGCAATGAACCTGAAATTGTTCCGGAAAGCCTCCGGCGTGGAGAAATCGACGCACACACATTCCTTCGCCAACGAGATGTCGAACGACGAGATGTCGTCGGTAGCGCCGGCGCACTCGATTCCACGGTCTTTCAAAACCAGCTCCACATTATGTCCCATCCGGCCGTAGCCGCTGATAACAACCTTGATCATCCTTTTATTTTTTGAATATGAAATCGTGTACACGACCCAACGCGGCAGCAAGCCTGTCGCGGTCAATGACGAAACTCTCTCTCATCATATTGGCTCCTACATCGGCCATACAGATTTTTCCGGCGAGGTTGATGACCTTGTCGCCAAGTCCCTCAAAACCAACGATGTTGCGGCCAATCACCGAAATAAGCGCCTTGTCCCTGTAGACCGTGACTTCCGCCCATTTTCCGATCTCGTCCAAAGCCTCGGTCAAGTCTCTCGTCTCCTCAGAAGCCACCAGATAGACCTCAGACTCCGTCGCCTTCGCAAGAACCAGCCGGGTACGTCTTGGGTAAAGGGCGGCGAAAACCTTTCCGAACATCCTCGTGACTCCCTCCTGTTTGGAGGACACGATCCTCACAAGCAGGATGTCATCCATAACAGCCACAGACTTTGGCCCTTCCGGAGAATTATCGCCCCTCACCACAAGCGAGCCGCCGCATTCAGGGTTGCGGGAATTGAGGACAAGAATAGGTATGTTCTTCTTTCTTGCAGGCTCAATGGTAAGCGGGTGCAGAACCCTGGCTCCCATCGCCGCCATCTCCGCCGCCTCCTCGTAGGAGATAATGTCAATCTTTCCAGTGTCCGGAACAATCATCGGATCCGCAGTCCTGATGCCGTCCACATCCGTCCAAATCTCGACACGGTGGGCTCCGAGAGCCATTCCGAAGATGGCTGCGGAATAATCCGAACCCTCAAAGCCGAGGACGGAAGGCGCACCGGACTCGGTGGAAGCCACAAATCCTTGGGTCAGGACGATGTCCACACCCTTGGACTCCGCTCCGATGATTCTCTTGACATTCGTCACGGTGACATCAAGATCCGGTCTGGCGTTCAGGTAGTTGTCATCCGTTATCACCATCCTGCGGGCGTCAATCCACTGGCAGGATATTCCTTTGGCGTTGAAAGCATAGCCGATTATGGTGGAAGAGAGCAGCTCGCCCGTGGAGATGATCCTCGCCTTGCTGCGCGGGGACAACTCGCCGATCAAGCAGACTCCTCCGACAAAAGTCTCAAGCCCCTTGATCAGATTCTCCACATCCACAAAGGCGTTCTCAAGCAGCCCCGGACTGTCCAGGAACAATCTCTTGGTCAGTCCCAAATGTCTCTCACGGAGCTGGGAAAGCAGTCCGCGCACATTGTCCTCGTGCTGGGCCTCAGCCTCCTCGGCGATCGAACACAGCAATCTGGTTACCTTTGACAACGCCGAGACCACCACCAACGGTTTGTCCCGCAGCCGGTCTCTCACAATAGAGATGACCCTCTCTATCGCCTCGGCGTCCTGGACGGACGTGCCGCCGAATTTCATTATAATCATCGCAATCTATCTGTTTAGTAAGCGTTAAAAAATAAGTTGAACTAAATTTTGTGTCAGATTTATGAGGATAGATTTCTTTTGGAAGAAGGAGTGTGCCGGTGGCACATGACTGATGAGAAAAGAAATATAGACCATAAAGATTTACAAATTGTTCAAGTTATTTTTTAATGATTACTTAAAATAAGTTGGTGAAGATTTGGCGGCATTTTTCCGGGTCAGTTGCCTTTTGGAAGAAGTAGTTGCCGGTGGCACATGACTGATGAGGAAAGACAGATAGACCGAAAAGACAATCAAAGATTATCAGGTATTATTTTAAGGACTACCAAATCAGCAACAAATCAGCAATATGCAGCAACAAGTCAGCAATAAACCCGCTGCTTTCATCATTATTCACTATTTTTGTCCCACCGACCATCCGGCGAAGCCGATGGCTAAAGACAATAAGAATTATGAACAGGACGCTACTAACCACAGTATCATTGTTTTGGACGCTCCTTCCCCTTGCTGCGGGCAACGTGGGCGACGGAGGCAGAATCCGTCATGAAATACGTTTCGACACCCCTACCTCCCTCAGGGAGCATCCGATTTGGGCGGCTAAGGCCAAGGATAGCAAAATGATCTTCTCTGGCGGTTCCAAGGCCACCTCCGAGGATCCGGAATGGGAATCCCAGTCCTTGCCGCTTGGCAACGGAAGCATCGGCGCGAGTGTGCTGGGATCCATCCAGGCGGAGCGTATCACATTGAATGAGAAGAGCCTTTGGCGTGGCGGCCCGGGCACATCCGGCGGAGCTGCCCACTACTGGGACGCCAACAGAGAGGCCGCGAAATACCTTCCGGAGATCCGCCAGGCATTTGTGGACGGCAATCCGGACAAGGCGGCAGAGCTGACCAAGCGCAATTTCACCGGCAAGGTGGCCTACTCGGCAGCGAAGGAAAAGGAGTACCGCTTCGGGAATTTCACCACCGCCGGAGAGCTGAAGGTCTGGACAGGCGTAGACTCATCGTCAGTCACTGACTATCACCGTGTTCTCTCACTCGACGAGGGCATGGCGAGGGTGACTTTCACCAGCGGCGGAGTCAATTATGTCAGGGAATATTTCATCTCCTATCCGGCCAACGTGATGGTTATGCGCTTCCGTGCCGACCGTCCCGGAATGCAGAACCTCAGGTTGGAATATTCATCAAACCCAGCCGCCAACGGCGGTGTCGCCCTTGACGGAAAGGACGGGTTGGTATATTCAGGAGCCTTGAAGAACAACGGGATGGAGTTTGCCGTGCGCGTCAGGATGGCGGCGGACGGCGGCAAGACTTCCAACAAGAATGGCGTTTTGGAGGCTTCCGGCGCCGACGAGGTCGTGTTCTATCTTTCCGCCGACACTGACTACAAGGCGAATTTCTCGCCGGACTTCACGGATCCGAAGACCTATGTCGGAGTGAATCCGCTGGAGACGACCGGAAAGTGGGTGAAGGCCGCCGCCTCGAAGGGGTACGCCGCCCTGCTGAGGGAGCACACCGCCGACTACACCTCGCTCTTCGGAAGGGTCAGCCTGTCCTTGGCGGGCGACCAGGCTTCCGCGGACCTGCCTACTCCGGAGCGCCTGGAGCGCTATCGCTCAGGGGCTTCCGACCCCGGTCTGGAGGAGCTTTACTTCCAGTTCGGGCGCTATCTGCTAATCGCCTCGTCGCGCGGAGGCAACCTCCCGGCGAACCTTCAGGGAATATGGCACAACAACGTCGACGGTCCGTGGCGCGTGGACTACCACAACAACATCAACGTCCAGATGAACTACTGGCCGGCCTGTCCGACCAACCTCCCGGAGTGCGTCGAACCTTTTATTGACTATGTCCGCGCGCTCGTGAAGCCTGGCGAGAGGGTGGCCCGCTCGTACTACAACGCGCGAGGCTGGACGGCATCGATCTCCGGCAATCCTTTCGGTTTCGCCTCGCCTCTGAACGACGAGAGCATGACCTGGAACCTCTGCCCGATGGTCGGGCCTTGGCTCGCCACCCATCTTTGGGACTACTACGACTACACCCGCGACACGTCTTTCCTGCGCGAGATCGGCTACGATGTCCTCCGCTCAAGCGCCCGATTCACCGTCGACCATCTTTGGAAGCGTCCGGACGGCACCTACACCGCCACCCCTTCGACATCCCCGGAACATGGGCCGATAGACGAGGGAGCCACATTCTCCCATGCCGTGGCGAGGGAGATACTGCTTGACGCGGCAGCGGCGGCGGAGCTTCTGGGGCTTGATGAGAAGGAGCGCCAGGAATGGCTCCACGTGGAGAGCCATCTGCCTCCGTACAGAATTGGCCGTTTCGGTCAGATCATGGAATGGTCCCGCGACATCGATGACCCTAAGGACAGCCACCGCCACGTCAACCATCTTTTCGGACTTCATCCGGGACACACTATGTCTCCCGTGACGACACCTGAACTCGCCGAGGCCGCCCGCGTGACGCTGGATCACCGAGGAGACGGGGCAACCGGTTGGAGCATGGGGTGGAAACTGAACCAGTGGGCGCGCCTGCTTGACGGCGACAGAGCCTACACCCTGTACAGGAACCTTCTGACCAACGGCACGTTGGACAATCTTTGGGACACCCATCCGCCTTTCCAGATCGACGGCAACTTCGGCGGGACCGCAGGAATAGCGGAGATGCTCCTCCAGAGTCACATGGGATTCATCCACCTGCTTCCAGCCCTCCCTTCGGCATGGGCTGACGGCAGCGTGGCCGGACTGCTGGCCCGGGGCGGCTTCGAGGTTGACATGGAATGGTCCGGCGGCAAACTGAGGAAGGCGGTGATACACTCCCGCCTCGGAGGGCCTTGCTCCCTGCGCTACGGCAGGACAACCCTCGACATCGACACGAAGCCGGGTATGGCCTACCATGTCACTTTCTGAATATGACGGATCGGGGATCAGGGGTCTGAATATGATGGATAGGAGATCAGGAGAATGAAAAGTAAACCCGTCCGGCAGGATTCCTGACTACCTGCAAATAGCGGCTCCGGCACATTGTTCAGTCACATCCAGGACGGTTAGCTACTCCATCCCTTGGCGGATGGGAGGGGTGATTACCTCCAGCCGGATACAGCCATCAGACCATGGAAACCGATTTGTCCGGTTCTTACGAGGCTCGGGGTTGACCAACCCCGGCTTGTTTAACCTTATGTTTCCGGAGCTTTCTAACTGGGCGGCCGGCTTTTCAGACGACGCGCGCAAGCCTTAGGGGCTGGCTACCCCTTGTTCAGCCACGGACGGGTTTACAGCTTTCAAAAGATCTTCTCCTTGACGCAAAGATAATAAACTTTATGGTATATCGCCGATTTTTTCTAAATTTACGGAGACTATCATCTTGTTTTGATGGAGATTGCCATCGGAACAGACTTTAAACCGCTTGATTTTATGGAAACACATGTTGTGATTATGGCCGGAGGGATCGGCAGCCGCCTGTGGCCGGTCAGCACACCGGAAAGGCCTAAGCAGTTCATGGATCTGCTTGGAATAGGTAAGACGATGATACAGTTGACCTTCAACAGGTTCACGCCGGTGTGCGATCCGGCGAACTTCTGGGTTGTCACCTCGGAGGACTACGTCGGAATCGTGAGGGAGCAGTTGCCGTTGGTCCCGCAGAGCCACATCCTTGCCGAGCCGGAGCCTCGTAACACGGCTCCCTGCATCGCCTACGCCTGTTGGAAGATCGCGTCTGTCTGCCCTGAGGCCAATGTTGTGGTGACACCGGCGGACGCGCTTATCATGAATGAGCAGCGATTCTCCAATATTGTACGCAAGGCGTTGAATTTCACTGCGGAAGGGAACCGCATAGTGACGGTAGGGATCGAGCCGACTCGTCCGGAGACCGGCTACGGCTACATATTCGCAGAAGAGAATCGTCCCGAGGAGATTGTCAAGGTGCGTGAGTTCAAGGAGAAGCCTGACCTCGCAACCGCCAAGGAATATCTTGCCGCCGGCACCTATTTCTGGAACGCCGGCATATTCATCTGGAGTGTCGCGACCATCGTGTCTCAGCTTCGCTCCCATGCGCCTCAGATCGCAGGGGTCATGGACAGGATCGCCGCGTCCTTCGGGACTTGCGATGAGGGAGAGACTGTCAGGGAACTGTTCCCGACCTGCGAGAAAATCTCCATCGACTATGCCGTGATGGAGAAGTCGGATGACATCTATGTCATTGAAGGAGACCTTGATTGGTCTGACCTTGGCAGTTTCAGTTCCGTCAAGGCACATATTCCTTCATCATCAGACGATCCTGTTCCGGACGGATGCCAGGAAGACGGCTCCAGCGGGGACAACAAGGTGATCGGCAAGGACGTGCGGCTTTTCGGCTGCAAGGGTTGCATTGTCCATGCCGACGGGACCGACAGGGTCGTGGTGAAGGGATTGGAGGACTATGTCGTGGCCGTCAAGGATGGCAATGTGCTTGTCTGCCCACTCGCTGACGAGCAGAGGATCAAGGAATATTCCGCCCCTAAGCTATGAGATATGTATTCATTGTCCAGGGAGAAGGAAGAGGTCATCTGACCCAGGCCATCTCTATGGAACGGCTTCTGCGCGAGAGCGGCCATGAGGTGGCGGCGGTGCTGGTGGGGAAGAGTCCCGCCCGGAAGTTGCCGGCATTTTTCGCCGGGACGATCAAGGCTCCTGTAGAGATGTTCGAGAGCTTCAACTTCGTCCCTTCGGCGTCGAACCGCAAGGCCAGCTCACTGAAGACCGGACTCTACAACATCCTCCACATGGCGGGTTTCATCCCCTCGATCCGGTTTATCTCACGAAGGCTGAAGGAGATACGCCCTGATGTGGTGGTCAATTTCTACGACATACTCGGCACGATGGGCTACAGACTCAGCGGCCTGAAAGCTCCTATGGTGTGCCTTGGACACCAGTTTCTCTTCCTGCACAAGGAATTCAGGTTCCCCCGCACCGGCTACTCGGGACATTATGCTTTGAATATGTTCACGCGGATGGTCGCCTGGGGCTCGGCCAAGATCCTGGCCCTGAGTTTCAGACCAATGCCAGATGACCAGAAGCGCAGGATCAAGGTTGTGCCGCCGCTTCTGCGTCCTGCCGTCCTTGATCTGCGGCCGGCCTCCGGTGCGGATGACCCGGCCGTGCGGGACGGCGGGTATATTCATGGCTACATGCTGAACGCCGGATTCTCGCAGGATGTCCTGGAATGGCATGCCGCCCATCCCGAGGTGCCGCTGCGCTTTTTCTGGGACAGGGCGGACGAGGCTCCTGTCAAAGTGGTCGATGAGACTCTGTCCTTCTACTATCTGAACGACGAGGAGTTCCTGCGCCAGATGGCCGGTTGCCACGCCTACGCCTCGACCGCCGGCTTCGAGTCTGTCTGCGAAGCCATGTATCTGGGCAAGCCTTTGCTGATGGTGCCGTCGCACATCGAGCAGAAATGCAACGCCTACGACGCCACGGAAGGATGTCGCATGGCCTCCGGTGGGGACAGTGTTCCTAGTGGAGGGAGTGAGGCTTCCGGTGGGGATAAGGCTCCTGGAGGAGGGGGCGAGGCTCCTTGTCCGGCAGTGGCTTCCGACAGATTCGACCTTGACCTGCTGCTGCACTTCGCTGATAATGAGTTTGTAGCGGACAAATCCTTCCCGGACTGGGCAAGATCCGCCGATTCCGTGTTCCTGAAAGAGTTGACTTTTTCTTAAAATTTTCCTGGAAATATTTGGAGAAGTCATCGGAATGCTATACCTTTGCAATCCCAATCAGGAAGACCACTTCCTGAAAAGGTTGGAAAGATTCGTTAGCTCAGTTGGTAGAGCACAACACTTTTAATGTTGGGGTCTCGGGTTCGAGCCCCGAACGGATCACTAAAAGGAGCGACGCTTCTTTCCAGAGCAAAGGCCGTAAGGTGTAAAGCTCGAAAAATAAATGCTTTGCTAGCTCAGTTGGTAGAGCAACTGACTCTTAATCAGTGGGTCTAGGGTTCGAGTCCCTAGCAGAGCACAAAAAGAGGTCGACATAATAGTCGGCCTCTTTTTTGTTCTCCACCCCGGATCCGCCCTTAGACCTATCCTGCCCCCTTTCATCCATTCCTGCCTCACCCTTCTGTCGATCATGCTTCCCTTCAACCGATCATGGATCCACCAGTTAGATCGGGGACGGGTGACAGTGCGGCGTTCTTCGGGAACGATAACGCCCTATCTCGTCGCCCAAAGGTGCCGCACGGTACTCAAAGGCGGCACTTACGGCTTATTCTGTCGCCCAAAGGTGCCGTGCGACACTCAAAGGCGGCACTTACGGCCTATTCTGTCGCCCAAAGGTACCGTGCGACACTCAAAGGCGGCACTTACGGGGACTTTTCGTCGCCCGAGAGCACAGCGACAAACTCTCCCGTGAGCAAAACGCGCCGTCTCGCTCACGAGACATCCTTGGCAGACCCTTCCGTGAGCAGAACGCGGCTTTTCGCTCACAAGACCGACTCGGATGACCCTCTCGTGAGCAGGTCGCGCTGTTTCACTCACGAGACAACCTCGGAAGACCCTCCCGTGAACAGAACGCGCCGTTCCGCTCACGAGAGAACCTTGGCAAGCACCCCCGTGAGCAGAACAAGCCTTTCCGCTCACGAAACAACCTCGGCAGGCACCCCCGTGAGCAGAACAAGCCTTTCCGCTCACGAGACAACCTCGGAAGACCCTCCCGTGAACAGAACGCGCCGTCTCGCTCACGAGACAACCTCGGAAGACACTTTCGTGAGCAGAACGCGGCTTTTCGCTCACGAGGCAACCTCGGAGCTGTCGTGCGCTACGGGGACTCTACGGGAACTCTACGGGGACTCTACGGGCGCTCCTCGATGCCGCCGAGGTGAGACCAGAGCCAGTGCGACTCATAGAGAGACTTGGTGCCTTTCGGGACGGTGACCTTGACGGCTGAGCGGTCTGTGCGGACGAAAAAGAATCTCGAAGGATCCGACTCTATTGTGGAAATCCTGTCGATGTCCTCTTTCGTTCTCCAGTTCAACTCGATCTCAAGAGGGGTTTTGGAGTCATTAAAGAATCTTGACCCGATATACTTTACTGATTCCGGGATGATGATCTTGTCGATACCCGTGAAAGAAAGTGAGTATTCATCAATAACATCCACGCCATCCTTGATTGCGAACACGCCGGTGGTCTTTTCAGGAAGCCAGGAGAGTACTTCTGTCTCTCCAGTATCTGCTGAATAATAGCAGTGCCTATACAACACCCCGCCGTGGGTGTAGAAATAATACCGCTGGCTTTCCGAGGTCTTTGGTGTTGTGACTATCTCGAGTTTCGGACAGCGTTCAAACACCGGATTGCCAGTGTTGAACGATTCCATCGTGGAGGAGAATGTTATCCTTTCGAGATTTGGGCAATTATAGAAAGCATAGGCGCCAATGTATCCAATTCCTTCGCCAAGGGTCACTGACTTAAGATCTGCACACTCGCAGAACGCGTCGCTCCATATTTGAACGACCGAATATGTGATCCCGCCATATTCAATCTGTCCGGGGATGGAGATATCCCCGCCGTATTTGCTTCCGTCAGGACCGGGAATCACCCTTGCCTTGTTTTGACCAAAATATTCATACCACAGTCCGCCAACCTCGAATTTTGATTCCGCTTTTTTCACGGTGACGGTGCAGTAGGACTTGAAGCCGCCGTCTTCGGTTGTCACGCAGATCTTCGCCGTTCCGGCGGCGACGCCTTGCACGTTGCCTTCGGAATCGACTGTCGCGACGGACGGTGATTCTGACTCCCATTTCACATTCTGGTTGGTCGCGTCCGCCGGTCTGATCGTGTAAGAGAGTTTGGAGGTGCCGCGTACGGACAGGGTCACCGCCCACGGATTGACCTCCACGCCGGTCACCGGAACGACCTTGGCCTTCACCGTCACCTTGCAGGTCGCCGTCTTCCCGCCGTCCTCGGTCGCCACAGTGACCACAGCCTCGCCAGGCTTAACGGCAGTAACCCTGCCGTCGCCGCCGACCGTGGCGACATCCGTCTTGTCCGAGCTCCACTTCACCTTCCGGTTGTCCGCGTTGTCGGGCCTCACCGTGGCCGTAAGTGTCTCCGTCTCACCCTCCGTCAATGTCAGCTCCGTCTTGTCCAGGGACACCTCCGTCACGCCTACCGCCTTGGCCTTCACCGTCACCTTGCAGGAGGCCGTCTTCCCGCCGTCCTCGGTCGTCACCGTGACCACAGCCTCGCCAGCCTTAACGGCAGTAACCTTGCCGGCGCCGTCGACCGTGGCGATCTCCGTCTTGTCCGAGCGCCACGTCACCTTCCGGTTGTCCGCGTTGTCGGGCTTCACCGTGGCCGTAAGCGTCTCCGTCTCACCCTCGGTCAATGTCAGTTCGGTCTTGTCCAGAGTGACCTCCGTCACGTTTACCGCCTTGGCTTTCACCGTCACGGCGCAGATGCCGGACTTGCCCTCCGCCGTCGCCGTGACGGTCGCGGTACCGGGCTTGAGGCCCTGGACGGTGCCGGTTTTGTCCACAGTGGCAACGCTCCGGTCGGACGACGACCACGCCACTGCTCTGTCGGACGCGGCTTCGGGAGAGACCCTGGCGGACAGTGCGGCAGATCCGCCCTCAATGATCTCTATCCGGGACGGGGTGACGGTCACGGATGAGACTCCGACAGTCTCCTCCTTCTTACCGCAGGAGGTGATGAGAAGGATGGCGGCGGCAACCGTCAGCAGCGCGCGCCGTGTGTGTGTGTGTGTGTGTAAAAACGCTCATATCGATTGATGTTTTGGTTATAGTCTCGTGAGTCCTATGAGTTCAGCGATGCTTTGGTAAATAACTTGGCGGACATCGGTCACCCTTTCGGTCTGTATCTCGTTCCTGCCTTGCGTCACCGGCACGGGACGTGACGCCGTGTGGCAGGCGTCAGGACAAAAATAATAAAAATTTCCAAATATCAAACGAATATGGCCGGAGATAATGGCCGCCAGTTGTTTTTTAAGTTGTTTTTTAAGGATAACCAAATGCTTACTTATCGGCGATATTCATTAAATTTGTAATCTCTAAAACAAAAAAAGATGAAGATGAAAAGAATATCACTTCTTGCGGCAGCACTTCTTGGTGCCACCTTCATGATGGCCGCGCCGAAAGCGACCGAGAGTACCATCAAGGCTTCCGATTCCAGAATCACCTACATCGGAAGGACCGAGGTCAAGGGCGGCGATGTCTCATTCGACTGGACAGGAACTTACCTCAAGGTTAGATTTCAGGGCAACGCATTGAGTTTCAAAGTGTCCGACACCAAGAAGAACTACTACAACGTTTGGCTTGACGGCTCGATGGACCAGGCTCCGGACAAGGTCGTGGCGGTTCACGGAACAGACACCACAATCGTTCTCTTCAGCGCCGGGGAGCTCAAGGCCCGGTTCGGCAAGGACAGGAAGGCGGCGAAAGCCCCGCATCAGGTGATCCTCCAGAAGCGCACCGAAGGCGAGCAGGGCATCACGACCATCAGTGAGTTCATCACCGACGGCGATTTCCTGCAGGCCGACGCCCCGAAGGAAAGGATCATTGAATATGTCGGCGACTCCTACACCTGCGGCTACGGCACGGAAAGCCCGAACACAGAACGCTTCAGGCCGGAGACCGAGAACCAGAACCTGACCTACGCATGCGCCGTGGCAAGGTACTTCAACGCCGACCAGATTGTCGTGGCCCACTCCGGAATGGGAATAGTCCGCAACTACAACAGCAAGTTCACCGACTACTGCATGCCTGAGCGCTATCTCCAGACATTCGACAGTGACAAAGATGTGAAATGGGACGCCAAGTCATGCGGTCTCAAGCCGGGTATCACTGTCATCTATCTGGGAACCAATGACTTCTCCAGAGGGATGCAGCCTTCCGAAAGAATGTTTGTCAGAAACTACCACAAGCTCATGCGCGAGATCAAGGACAACTACGGCGAAAGCCATCCGATCCTCTGCATGGTTCCGAAACACGACTATCTGATGTTCGAGTACATCCGTAAGGCCGTGGACGACTGCGGGCTTAAGAACGTCCACCTTGTGGTGCTGACGGATTCCGTCCACAACAACGTGGAGGACATGGGAGCCGACGGACATCCGAACTACAGCGGACACCTCAAGATCGCCCACACCGTCATACCATACGTCTCCACCATAACCGGATGGGAACTTACCGGCAACGCCATCAGGTAATCGCCAGATCCCTTTGCATAATCATCCTTAACACTAACTAAATAAACCATCATGACAACAAAAGGCAAGATATTCACTTGGGTAGGTGCCATCGCAGCCCTCAGCCTGGCGGCGTTCATCTACGTCAGGTTCTACTTCGTCTTCGGAGACGGCGTGAAGGCCGGGGAGCTCAACCAGTTCATGTACAAAGGCTACGTCTGGAAGACCTACGAAGGCAAACTGATCCAGTCCGGGTTCCGCGGCTCAGGTAAGGGTTCCGGCGGAGCGGCGGTCGAATCCTACATCTTCGACTTCTCCGTGGAGAACGAGGAGGTCGCCAATGAGCTGATGAGGTGCAGCGGGAAAACCGTCGAGCTTCATTACAAGGAATATCTCGGAACACTTCCTTGGCGCGGAATGCAGAAGTACGTTGTGGACAGAATAGTCTCAACCACATCACAAACAGGCGAATAATGAAAAAAATCCTCTCAATCATCGCGTTGGCGACACCACTCGTCCTCAACGCACAGACCGGGGTCCACACGACACATCCGGCCAACCCGGAAGGCAGACTCCTCACGACGGAGGAAACCGAACTGGGCAGGCACATCAGACCGGCGAGCGTGTCGGCATCCTGGAAGGACAGCGACACCTTCACCACTTTCAAGGACGGCAAATGGATCCAGGAGAACCTCCTGACCGGGGAGATCTCCGACTATTCAGCCACCCGTCTTCCGGAAGGTTTCCCTAAGGAAGCCGGGAACATCACGCGGAGCGATAACGGAACCTTTGCCTACACCATAGGCCAAAGCCTCTACATCTTCGACAACGGCCCCGTCAGCGTCGCCGTCAGCGAGAATCCCGACATCACCTACGGGCAGTCGGTAAGCCGCAACGAGTTCGGAATCGGCGAAGGAATATTCTGGGCGCCTGACGGATCGAAGCTGGCGTTCTACAGGAAGGACGAGAGCAAGGTCACGGACTTCCCTCTTCTGGACATCACCACCCGCACCGGCTCGCTGAAGAGCATCAAGTACCCGATGAACGGCATGGACAGCGAGAGGATAAGCCTCGGAATCTATGACAGGGCAAGCGGCAAGACCGTCTGGTGCGATGTCAATGAATATGGCGACGACCGTTACCTGACGAACATCAGCTGGTCGCCGGACAGCAGGAACATATTCATCCAAGTCGTCGACCGGTCCCAGAAGCACATGAAACTGAACATGTACCGCGCGGCAGACGGTTCCTTCGCGCGCACCATCCTCACCGAGGACGACTCCCGCTTCGTCGAGCCACTGGATCCGCTGCGGTTCATCAAGGGGACATATTCATTCATCTACCGCACCGATATCCGCGACGGCTACCGCAACCTTTACCTCTGCGACACCCTCGGGACTGTCAGAAGGCTGACCGGAGTTGACGCCGATGTCGAGTACCTTGGCAACGACGGCAGGTTTGTCTACTACACCTCGGCGGAGGTCTCCCCTGTCGAGAATCATCTGTTCAGGATCGAGGTCAGGATCCCGGGAGCCGGCAAGGCCAAGGGACGCGCCGACGCTGTGGCGAAGGCCAGGTTCGGCAAGCCTGTCAGGCTGACCTCCGAGGAAGGCTGGCACACGATCTCCCTCAACGAAGACTGCACCAGATTCATCGACAACTACAGCAGCTTCAACGTTCCGCGCGTGATGAACATCGTCTCGGCTGACGGAAAGCTGATCCGCAATCTGATCACAGCCGAGGATCCGCTCAAAGACTACAAGACCGGAAAGGCTCTGCTCGGCACAGTCAAAAGCGCCGACGGCAAGTACGACAACTGGTACAGGATGTTCCTCCCTACGGACTTCGATCCAGCGAAGAAGTACCCTGTGATCATCTACGTCTATGGCGGCCCTCACTCACAGATGGTCCGCAACTCCTGGCTCGGACAGGTCAGGATGTGGGAGATGCTCATGGCACAGAAAGGCTACATCGTCTATGTCCAGGACAACCGGGGAACCCAGAACAGGGGCGCCGAATATGAGAAGGCCATCCACCGCCACTGCGGCCAGGCCGAGATGGCTGACCAGATGGTAGGTGTCAACATGCTGAAATCTCTGCCTTTTGTGGACTCCGACAGAATCGGCGTCCACGGATGGAGCTACGGAGGATTCATGACCATCTCATTGATGACCAATCATCCGGAGACATTCAAGGTCGGCGTGGCCGGCGGTCCGGTCATCGACTGGAAGTGGTACGAGATCATGTACGGCGAGCGTTACATGGACACTGAAGCCACCAATCCGGACGGATTCGCTCAGACAAGCCTTCTTAACAACGTGAAGAATCTCAAAGGCAAGCTTCTCATCTGCCAGGGAGCCATCGACAACACTGTGCTCTGGCAGCACAGCCTGAGCTTTGTCCAGCGATGCATCGAGGAGAACGTCCAGCTGGACTACTTCCCTTACCCTCGCTCCGAACACAATGTCTTCGGAAGCTGGAGAGTCCACCTGATGGACAAAGTGACAAACTACTTTGACGACTACCTGTAGTCACCCGAATGATCAGTAAAAAGGACTGTCCGGACCGGGCAGTCCTTTTCCATCAGAAGCCGTCAATCATCAAGGCAGGCGCTCCTGGCATCCTTGATGGCCTGGAAAACCAGGCTCTCACCACCCAAAGTGCAATCCGCACGATAAGGAGTGGACTCCGAGTAGCGGAACTTTCCACTTTTCCCTCCATAGTAGACATCCCTGAACATAAAATTACTGAACGTGATGTCAAAACCGTCATAGACATTCCTGATCAAGAATATTTCGTTAGGATTCTGAATGACACCATCCTTGACGGAGAGGATGACCTTGACCGTGTTCCTGATCTTGACATCATTGAGGTTTCCGCTGTTCTCAAACTTGGTTACACACATGTCTGACCATGTTTCGTCCGTAGCCTTCAGATAATCAATCATGGTGTCATAACGCGTGAACCTGAATGTCTTTGTCTCCTCGTCGTAGTAGGAGTTCCTTCTGTACACATGGCCGAAGGTCGAATAGTCAAAAGCGAAGCTGAACGAGGTCTGACCCAAAATCAGCTCGTAGTTGGTACGGTTGACCGGCACCTTGGCCGCCCCGTCATCAGACAGCACAAGCTTGTTGTTGTGACTGGTGTACGCCTCGTCTCCTTCCCCGCCCTTCTTACCTTTGATGTCAAGGGAGCCGATCAGGCAGTATTCCGGGATGATTGTCTTGGATTCAGAGACGACCTCCATTCCGTAGTCCGGCGTGTGACTTTCATAATACATACCATTCGACCGTCTTACAACCGGAAGATAATGGATGTCAAGCTTTGACGGAGCCACACCGTCTCCAAAAGAAACCGATTGCGTTGTCTTGCTCGCCTCTGTGCCGACTGGCCTGATCCAGAAGCTCTTCACGTTGTCACTGCCAAGTTCGAGAAAATGATCGCCTGCCATACGCGGGGCGCCATAGACATCCGTCATAAGTTTCCCCAACCTGGCAATGTCGCCGACACTCCGGTAGAAGAAATATCCCTGCCCGGAATTGATGTCGCAATGAGGATACTCTATACCTGACCAAGAGGTCTCTGTCTTTCCCTCAACGACTCTCGCAATGTCATATTTCACATCAACGGTGCTTTCTCTCCATTCAGAATCCGTCATTTCGACAGTGACTCCGACACGGTACGGGACAGCGCAAGTGGCGGCTATCAGAGATGGATCAGTAATCTCCTTGTCCCCGACCCTGAAACTTTCCGGTCTGGTTCTCATTGACAGGTCGCCGGCGCCCGGGCTTCCCTCAGTCCATACCGGAAGCTCGTTCTTGTCCAGATAGATGTAACCTAAAGCATCGGATGTCTTCGTGTACGAGTTACCAGCCTGATCCTTGAAAGTGACCTCGCATCCGGCAAGCAATACCGGGCCCGGGCCGGTGACGACAAGCGAGGCTCCACCGGTGTAAGGGTTGACATATTCATAAGTAGTGTCTTTGACCGCCGCCCGTCCTCTTGACGCGACTTTGGCAAGCGCTCTGACCGGAGCCACATTATACTTCGTCCAGTCCGCTTCCTCCACATACATGGTGTCCACAGAGGCCATCTTTGGCGCATTCTTGCCGTCTTCGCCGTCCCGGCCTTTGAGATACTCGTAAAAGTCTTTCTCCGTGACCGCGGTCCTCGGCCACTTAGGATATGTCTCGATGTCATAGACACCGTTCCCCGGATTGTCAAGCCCATTGTCGCTCAGAACAATCTCTTTCCAGAGTTCATAGGCGGACTTGCCATCCTTGCCATTGGCACCGTCCTTGCCGTCAGAGCCGTCCTTGCCGTTTTCCCCGTCAGCTCCTGCCGCGCCGCGGAGATATTCATAGAAATCAGACAGCGATGTTCTTGAAGAATCCCATTTGACTCCTGGATTCTTAGGATCCTCAAGGCCCACCGGTGATGTAACGTCCAAGACCCAAAGCTCATAGGCGGATTTTCCGTTCGACCCGGAGGATCCGTCCGATCCGTCCTTACCATCGCTGCCGTCTTTACCGTCCTTACCGTCTTTGCCATCGAGACCGTCCTTGCCATTGAGGCCATCCTTGCCGTCTTTACCGTCCTTGCCATCCTTACCGTCCCTACCGTCCAGACCGGAGTTCCCTTTCGCCCCGGCTTTTCCTGTAAGATATTGGAAGAACTTCTGGATCGACAGATCCTCGAGGGTTATCTCATTACCGTTCTGGTCTTGTACCCGGCCACCAGCCTCGATTGTTTCCCTGACATATTCCTTCCACATCTCATAAGCGCTCAAGCCGTCATTCCCGTCATCGCCTTTATCACCTTTATCGCCCTTGGCCCTCACGCCGGTGTCCTTGTCTCCTACCCACCAGTTTCCGTCCTTAATGTAAGGAATAAGCCCATCAGCTCCATTATTTCCGGTCAGAAACCAATAGAAATCAACCATCGATGTGTGCGACCTATCCCATTGTTTTCCAGGGTTATGAGGATCATCCACACCCGAAGCGACATATTCCTTCCAAAGTTCGTAGGCAGACTTGCCGTCCCTGCCGTCTTTGCCGTCAATTCCATCCTTGCCGTCTTTGCCGTCCTTGCCGTCAATTCCATCCCTGCCCTTCAGATAGAGGAAGAAATGGGTGAGATCCACGGGGCCGGAATAGTCTATGAGTTTCTCTTTCACAGCTTTTACCCAAAGCTCGTAAGCCGACATCCCGTCCTTTCCAGGCAAGCCCTGCACTCCCTGCTCACCACGCGGGCCGACCGGCATAGTCACCTCAAGAGAGTTGCAGGCGGATGCCATAGAAACTCCCAAGAGCATCATAATCAGTGATTTAAAATTCAATTTCATAATATTATTGATTTATAATTGGTTAAGGTAGTTCCATAATGACTCGGATGTCACCCTTTCTATGACAACTTTGCGGTCGCCCCTGCGCTGCTCGTCAGAAGCCGACTCCGGCACAAGGGCCATGCGCTTCCCGAAGCCCCTGCAGCATAGTCTGTCCGCGCTGACGCCTCTTTGGACAAGAGCCTCCAGCACGGCCTTGGCGCGCGCCTTCGACAACTCCTCGTTGTACCTCACCGAGCCTCTGGCATCCGTGTAGCCGGCCACGAGGAACCTTGAATCCGGGAATCCTGAGATGATGTGGGCGATCTCGTCCAGCACGAATTGTGACTCCGGTGTGATCGTAGCCTTGTCAAAATCAAAATTCACATTGTCCATCAGCTCAGCCAATGTCCTCTCGCAAGGGATCTCTTTGACAACCTCACGGACCACATCCACCGGCACCTCGCGGATCACCTCTTTCTCCACCACGCGCTGCGGATAAAGTGCGGCATAGTCATCCAGATGACTTGTGATGTAACGGTCGGCAACCTCTTTACCCTTGCTATGTCCTCCGAGCCTAAGCAGGACCCCGGCAGAGACCTGGGCGAAATTCACCCCGTCCGTACCAAACGAATGATGGTACTGTCCCTGAACACGTACCCCCACCCTCTCGCTCATCCAACCGATGACACCGATGCCTACAGACACAGGGAAAAACAAGTCAGAATCAAAGGTATGGCCTTTGTTCCATGCATCCTCCGTCTTCCACAAGGCTTCCTTCGTGACATCTCCCTTGAACTGTCCGAAATACGATGTCGGAAAATTCTTTTTAAAGACGTTGACTCCGAGCCTGAAATACGGCTGGATCCATTCGCTCCGCACAAAAGGCCGGAACTGAATCCCGGGACTGACCATAAATGAATATCCCTGCCTGACTTTTTGCGAATCATTATAGCGGGCAAGCCCGAGTGTCCCCTGCAGATCGGCATACAGCCATCTCTTGAGTTCCATGGCCGAATAGATTTCGGCTCCGCCGTAGATCAGTTTCTCGTCAAGGTTGAAAATGTAGTCCCCGCCGGCAGTCTGGTGAAAGTCCGACACGGTGGTCCTTGTTATGTTCATGCCTGCTCCACCCAGACCTAACTCCCACGTTCTGGGATAGATCCTGCCTTGAGACAATCCCGCCAGCGGGCACAAAAGAGCAAGCGCGACGGCGAATGCCGTCCTGTTTAAATTCTTTCTCATAAATTATGAATATTACTTGGTGTTCTACTGCCGGGCAATCCTTACTTAAGGACGAACTCCGTGATGTTCTCTATGCCCGGAATCCCGTAATAGGCTGCGATCAGATCCCCTTTGAGATAGATTTTCCTGCCAAGGATCTCCGGATGGTCAACAAGGTTGATCGCCGCCCGGACATCACCCTTAGGCAGTTTGACGGACATGCAGGAACTCTTGGATGTCACGGATGTGCGTGATGCGATCGCTATGCAAGTCATTGATGAAAAAGGGTCTGTAAACGAGATGCCTTCCTTAGCGGAAGACAGATCCCCGCCAACCACGAATCCACAAACCCACACACATTTCTCCCCGACATGTTCTTTTGCCTGTGACACGCCATAGGCGGTTGACTGCGTGGTTCCGGGATCCGCTCCGGATCCAGACCCTATCTCATAATCATAGCTGTTCCAAACGCGGGTTGTGTCAAGTTTGATCGACAGTCCGGAGCCTTCGCCCTGTTCCGGAGGTGTAATCGACGGGCAGGACAAGCCCAATGACAGAATCTCGCAGGCTTCCAGGAAGCGGTTCATCAAAACACGTGACGATGACCCGTCGTACAGTTTCACCGCGACCGTTCCGGGCTTGAAATAGCCTATCCTTCTCTCGGTCTGGCCGTATTTAAGGTCACCGTCCGGCGACGAGACCGTCACCACACCGTCGGGATAGGTGGCCTTGAAATCCGATCCAAGAACCAGTCTCAGGCCGGAATTTAGTTGAGAGCAATTCAGGCAGGCTCTTGTATTCATTCCAGACTGGACGACCACGACCTGCTCATCGCCGAACTGCGGAGCCGAGAACTCCGGCTTATCGAATCTCCTTGAGACAGCCTTTACAGTGTAGGTGCCGGGATTGACCAACATCGACTCGGGGGAATCACCGTATCTCCCCTCATACAGAACCTCTCCAGCCGAATTTCTGACTGTAAGAATAAAAGCATCCGTGTCCGGAAGATCAACCGTTGACCTGGTGGACACCCCCGATGAGAAATTCCAGCATAACGTGCCCTGCGCGTTCTCAGTCGGAATCTTGTTGCAGGATAGCACGCTGGCTGTCAAAACAATGACTACCGCCGCGGCTAGCCTCGAAAGAGTTTTAACAGAATTATCCATACTTGAAAAAGTTAACGGTCCGCACCATTGCGGGGCCGCTTGCAAAAGTATGGCGACTAAACGTAAATAATTAAAAGAAACAGAAATAGATTTTTATAAGAAACAGAAATTTCTGTTTTTTATAAGCTCGTGGACAAAAATTCACGGGGCAATCGCAGTCACTGCGATCACCCCGCTACTTAACCTAAACTTAAACTATGAAAAACTTCACG
>OLGV01000293.1_pt1 | contig 22016 bp, 17 predicted proteins | sample 1605761 | NCBI WGS metagenome assembly OLGV01 (sample SAMN03283245) | human gut metagenome | biome: human-associated habitat; material: feces | host: Homo sapiens | place: Peru | collected 2012
TTTACAGATGCTCTCGATGTCGCTGATACTCTGCAACTTATCATCACAGGCCCTAATGCGTGGCCTCAAACAATAGATATTATCGGTATCAATGACAACACTGCCTTCGTTTATCCTCAAGACGTTGATATTCACGGAGATTTTGTTTTTGGAAGAAATATTTCCATGGATGTCGATTTTACAAATGTGGGAACAGTGAATGCGAATAACGTAACTGCCACATTATCAACAAACTCGGAGTTTGTCACGTTGGCAAAATCAACGGTGAACGTGGGTGCTGTCAACGCTGGCGAAACAGTGAAAATCATGGACGCTTTCAACATTCAGGTCGCAGACAATGTCTCAGATAACACTTATGTCGATTTCGTTATGTCTTGCACAGACGGAACTAATGTGTGGAATCGTGACATCTTCTTCATGACAGCGGCTCCGATGTTGGTAATCAATAGCTTGGAATACGAAGAAATCTCCGGTAATATGAACGGATTCCTTGACCCGGGCGAGACTGTCAAAATAACAGTTCGCGGTAAGAATAAAGGTCATTATAAAGCCGAAAATCCATATATCCATGGCAGTATCAATTCGGAATACGTCGCATTCGTAAACAATGACGTGCCTTTCGGTGATATCAACGCCGGTGATGATTTCGTTGCAAGTATCGATGTCGTTGTCTCTGATGATGCTCCTGACGGAACAATCTTTACAGTGAATATCAACGCTGTTTCAGGTCAATATTCAGCAAACAAGAGTGTTGTCCTGACCATTGGAACTGTTAAAGAAGACTTTGAAAGCGGTGATTTCTCTCATTTGAATTGGATACTTGACGGTGACGCTGACTGGTTTGTTACCGACAACGTGGCTCATTCAGGCACATACAGTGCGCAAAGTCCTCAACTCATGAAAAATCAAGTCTCGTCAATGATGGTTGAAATAGCAAACACCACAGATGGCGAACTTTCATTCTATGTCAAGACAAACACAAGGAAAAACAAAGATTTGCTGATGTTGTTCATTGATGGAAAACATACGCAGAGATGGTCGGGTGATAAAGACTGGACTCTGGCGAAAGTCACATTGCCGGCAGGTTCGCATATCGTCGAGTGGCGCTACGACACGGCTCCTACAGGCGATTCCGAAAACAGCGTCTGCTGGGTTGACGACATCGTATTCCCCGGAAATACAATGGTTTTGAACGTCGAGACAGTCACTAATGACAAGGAATTTGTCGTGTATCCTAATCCGGCAAACGATGTCGTCTTTGTGAAAGGCGATGATATTCAAAAAGTGGAAATCTATAACTCTGTTGGTCTGAAAGTTGTTTCAAAAGACGTGAATAATTCGGAGTCGGTCAATATTGCAAATCTTGCAAGCGGATTTTATTTCGTTAAAATCACAGATAAACAAGGTGATACCACAACTAAAAAAATTGTCAAGAGATAATGTTTTTCGCTGACATAATCGGACATGATGACTTGAAAAAACGCCTGATACAGAGCGTAAAAGACAGTCGTGTGTCTCATGCTCAGCTGTTTTTTGGCCCGGAAGGCAGCGGCAAGATGCCTCTCGCATTGGCATACGCTCAATATATCAACTGCACAAACCGTTCAGAAACTGATAGTTGTGGCGTATGTCCATCATGTAAAAAAATCTTGTCTCTGACTCATCCCGACCTGCATTTTGTGTTTCCTACAGCGACAAACAAAGATGTAAAAAAAGACCCGGAGTCGGATCTGTTTTTGAGCGAATGGCGTGAGTATCTGTCTGATTGTCAGGGATATACATCTTTGCCAGAGTGGTTTTCCAAACTCGATATCGAGAATAAGCAGGGCATCATCAATGTACGCGACGCTGCCACGATAATGCGAAAGCTGAGTTTCAAAGCCTATGAAAGTGAGTTTAAAATAGCGATAATCTGGATGGCGGAAAAACTTAATGTGCAGAGTGCCAATAAGTTGTTGAAACTTATAGAAGAGCCTCCGGAGAAAACACTATTTATTCTTATTGCCGAACATCAAGAGGAACTGCTTGCCACTATACGCTCGCGCTGCGTGATGCTCAAAGTGCCTAAATTGGAACCCCGGGAAACACAAAACGCTCTCGTTCAACGCTTTGGCTGCGACGAACAAACCGCCTATGATGTGGCTGCACTGTCGGAAGGCAACTGGATTCTTGCACGGCATTATGTGCAAGACCATGAAGATGAACAACTTTACGCCGACATCTTCCAAAAATGGATGCGTTACTGTTTTAAAGGCGCACTGCCCGAACTTATTGATATGGTGGCGAACGATATCAAACCCTTGGGTAGGGAAAAACAAAAGGAATTTTTGAAATATGGATTGAATATATTTCATAACTCACTGCTGTTCAATAATAATATGTCTGATAATGTGATGCTTCCGACAGATGAGAAGAACTTTACAAAAAACTTCGCACCTTTTATTAATAGTAAGAATGTGTCGCAAATTTGTGAACTGTTCGAGGAAAGCATTAGCCAAATCGAGCGTAACGCTAACGCCTCTATCGTTTTCATGGACGACAGCTGTAAGATGTCTAAACTATTAAGAATCAGGTGATGAAGACGTTGACGAAAGTGGGTTTGTCGGTGTTGAGCGGTATCTTGATAGCAGCCGCATGGCCCGTCGGTGGTCTTGTGCCTCTGGCTTTTGTGGCGTTTATACCCCTCTTATATCTGCAAGATAAAAGTTATTCTTTTTGGACATCGTCAATAACTTTTTTGATTTGGAACGCCCTCACAACGTGGTGGGTGTGGAAAACAACAGCCATCGGCACTGTCGGAATGATAGTGCTTAACAGCCTCTTTATGACATGCGTCTTTGGAGTCTATCATCTCGTCAAAACACGTCTTTATGATAATAAAAAAGGCTATTATCTGTTGATAATCTTTGTGTTGGCGTTTGAATATCTGCATCTGCACTGGCAAATCAACTGGCCTTGGCTTAACCTCGGAAACGTGTTCTCGCATTATCACTCTTGGGTGCAATGGTATGAGTTTACCGGCATCGCCGGAGGCACGGTGTGGGTGCTTGCCGCTAACATACTGATATATAAATTTTTGATGGCATCATTCCGACCGCAACAAAACAAATCGGGAAAATCTTATGCGTTTTATTCGATACTCGTGCTGATTGTTGTCTTTGCCCCATTGATTATCAGCAAGATACAATATCATACCTATAAAGAATCCGGCGAAGATGTGGAAATTGTTGTCGTTCAACCGAATCTTGACCCGTATTCCGAAGAGTTTACACTGAATCCAAAGCAAATAATGGAACGCAACCTTTCAGAGGCGGTGCCTTTGGTGACGGAAAAAACTCGTTTTGTCGTGAGTCCGGAATCAGCGATACAAGAGAATATTTGGCTTGAGAGAATTGACAAATATTACTCAATCAAAGAGTTAAGATGTTTTACTGAAAAACATCCGCAAACCTGTTATGTGATAGGTTTGAGCACCTGCGGACTGACGCCAGAAGGCTCTGAACACGATTTCGCCGCACGCAAATTCGGCGACATCGACAAATATTTTTATGCCTACAACACGGCAGCCTTGATTACGACAGACTCGATACAGCTGTATCATAAATCTAAACTGACACCAGGTGCCGAGGCAATGCCTTCATGGTGGATTTTGAGAATGATGAAAGACCACGCTCTCGACCTCGGAGGCACCGTCGGAACATTGAAAAAAGATACCGAAGCAAAGGTGCTTTCGTTTGATAATCATAGTGTTGGCACTTTAATTTGCTATGAATCGGTGTTCGGCGGATATGTTGCCAAGTTTGTAAAAAAAGGAGCCGATATACTCTTGGTCATCACTAATGACGGCTGGTGGGGCAATTCGCCTGGACATAAACAACATCTCGAATTTTCAAAACTGAGAGCCATCGAGACGCGTCGAAGTGTGGCGCGCTCGGCAAACACCGGCATCTCGGGCTTCATCAACCAAAAAGGCGATGTCATTGAACAAAGCAAATACTGGGAGAGGACGGCATTGCGAAATACTATAAAAACCAATGACAAACAAACGTTTTATGTCAGATATGGTGATTATATCTATAAAAGCGCAGTGTTCCTGACAGCTTTGCTTGCCGCTGTGACTATTGTTAGACTAATTCTTGGAAAACAATGGAAACACTGAACCTGGCTCCATTTCAAGGAATCACCGATGTGGTTTATCGCAATGTCTTTAAAAAACATTTTCGCGGTATTGACAAATATTATACGCCGTTTTTCACCGGTATTCAGAAAGACAACTCTAAAAGCTTACGCGGTGAGGAGATAAGTCCCGATTTCAATGATGTTAACATCGTCGTTCCTCAAATTTTAAGCAATACCGCGGAAGAAATCATCAGATTTGCAAATCAATGTAAATCAATGGGTTATCTTGAGTTCAACCTCAATATGGGCTGCCCTTTCCCTCGTGTCGCCAATAAAACGCGAGGCTGTGGTCTCATGGCTGACCCTGCCCGCACCATCAAGATGCTGAACGATGTCTTTGAGCAAATAGATGGAATAAAATTCAGTATAAAATGCCGCCTCGGATATTATGACGATGAAGAGATTTATGCTTTTATAGACATATTTAACTCGTTGAATTTCAGTGAGATAATAGTGCATCCACGCATCGGAAAACAGATGTACACCGGAAACGCCTCTCTTGAGAAATTTGAAAATCTGATACCGTTAATCAACAAGCCATTGGTTTATAACGGTGACGTTTTTGATGTTGAAAAATATAATGCGATTGATAAAAAATCTGTTTCCGCAATAATGCTCGGTCGTGGTTTGTTGACAAATCCGTTTCTTGCCGAAGAGATTAAAAATCATGATAATCAACAAGATAAACAATCTCGCCTTCATGATTTTGTGATAGATTTGTATCTGGAGCGTCTTCGTCATGCCGGTGGCAGCCCGAAAATAATAGGCAGCATGAAGGAACTTTGGAAATATATGATGAACATCTTCGACGACCCGCAGAATGTATGGCGAAAAATTAAAAAAGTCAATCATTTAGATGAATATGAAATAGCAGTGGAGAATATTTTTAATCAATATAAATTGTTATGAAAAAGTTTTTTTATTCATTGATTATCAGTGTATTGCTGATTTCTTGCACATCAAAACAGCAGGAGCTGGTGTTTCTTTCTGTCAACGATATGCACGGTCATTTTGAGGTTTTGCCGAAATTGGCTTATATTGCCGACAGTTTGCGCAATATTTATCCTCAACTGATGATAGTGAGTGCCGGTGACAATAGAACCGGTAACGCTTATAATGACAAATATCCGGAATATCCGAACCTTCCGATGATACATCTGATGAGTGAGATTGGTTTTGAAGTATCAGCCCTCGGCAATCATGACTTTGACGGCAACATTGAAGGGGTCCAGTATTTCATGGACAACGCAAGTTTCCCCATGGTGTGCGCTAACGCTGATTTTTCGGCTTATCCTGATATAAAAATGCCTGCCTATGTTACGATTACAAAAAACATTGATGGTAGAGACATAAAAATCGTAATACTTGGTTTGATTGAGACCTCCAACGATGGTCGTCCAAGCGCGCATATCAAAAACTTGAAAGATATGAAGTTCGTTCCTGCTAAAGATGTCATAAAAGATTATCTGTATTTACGTGACAGCTGCGATGTTTTCGTGCTTCTGTCGCATTGCGGAAAGGAGCAGGACCTTGAGTTCGCGGCGGAATATCCTCAATTTGACCTCGTTATCGGCGGTCATTCACATGACTTATGTACCGAGCTGTTGGATAATGGCGTTCTTTACACACAATCTAAATATTATTTGAAAAACGCCACCGTTACAAAAATCAAAATAATTGATGGAAAAATCGTTGATAAAGAGGCGTATGTCTTTGATTTAAAGAAGTTTAAAGGCGTCAAGGAGCAGATACAGAAAGAAGTTGACAAATATTTTGCCGAACCGGAATTTCAGACGGTTGTTGGTCATGCCAAGAGTCCGTTCAACGACAAAAAGGCTCTTGGCGCTTATATGGCTGATGCTCAACGTTATATCACCAAGGCTGATATCGCGATGCAGAACCCGGGTGGCGTGCGTTTCGACAATCTTCATGGCGGTGATTTGACGAAAGCCGATGTCTATGACCTGGATCCATTTAACAACTCATTGGTAATCACAGAAATGACAGGAAAACAAGTGGAGGATTTTCTTGTCACCGCCTCTATAAACGATCGCGATTGCACTCATGTTTCCGGCATCACATATACTATAGATTATGTACTTTCAGAAGAAGGCAGCGGACTTTTCACATCAGCGAAAGCATTTATCAACGGCAAACGTCTTGATTCTGAAAAGGTTTACAAGGTGACTGTCAACAGCTACATGGCACCTTGGATAAAAAACAATTGTATTAGTATGCGCGACAGCGGCTTGACATCTAATGAAGCAGAATTTTTATATCTTAAAAATCATGAAAGTATTGATTATAAAGATGTTAGTCGCTACGAATTGAGAATTATCGAAGAATAAAACTTAAAAAATGAAAATATTACTTATCCGTTTCAGCTCAATAGGCGACATCGTGCTTACAACCCCGGTGATACGTTGTATTAAACGTCAGTTGGACGATGACGTCGAGCTTCATGTACTTACGAAAGACAAATTTGCGAGCCTGTCGCATAACAATCCTTATATCGACAAGACTTTTGAGTTGAGTAATTCGCTTCACGAGCTTATTAAAGAACTGAAGAGGGAAGAGTACGATTATATCGTTGATTTACAGAAGAATAACCGCTCGAAACGTGTTTGTTTAGCTTTAGGTTGTGAGCACCATTCATTTCATAAACTCGATTTCAAGAAGATGTTGCTTACGACATTTAAAATCAACAAGTTACCAGATGTTCATGTCGTTGACAGATATTTCGATGCGGTAGAGCCTCTTGGCGTGCAAAACGATGGGCGGGGACTTGAGTTTTATATCTCGGAGACAAACATGATGCAGGAACCTGATGTCCCGGAGGAGTTCAGAAACGGTTTCTATGCCATTGTGGTCGGCGGAAGTTATAATACTAAAGTTATGCCTGCGGAAAAAGTTATCGAAATAATAGAAAAGCTTGACGAACCGGTGATTTTGCTTGGCGGTCCGGGCGATATGCAACGCGCCAAAGTCATTGCCGATGCGGTGGGAGAAAACGTCTGGAATCCGGTGGGACTGCTGAATCTTGAGCAATCTGCCTCGATTATCAAGATGTCGAAGGCTGTCTTGACCGGCGACACCGGCATGATGCATATCGCGGCGGCGCTGCGCAAACCCGTTGTCTCCGTCTGGGGTAACACCGTCCCCGAGTTCGGAATGTATCAATATTATCCCAAAAATCTTGACGTAAAATCGCAAATCATTGAGATTAAAGGCTTGAAATGCCGTCCATGCTCTAAACTCGGCCATAAAAAATGCCCGAAGGGTCACTTTAAATGTATGAATTTGATAAACACTGACGAAGTGGTTGCAGCCTTGCGCATAAACTAACCGTCATTAAAAAAATCATTATGTTATCAGTTAAGTCATTTGTTTTTAATCCAATACAAGTAAACACTTATGTCGTTTACAACGAAAACAAAGAGTGTGTCGTCATCGATGCAGGCAATATGGAGCGTTTTGAGGACGAACAGATAATCAATTACATTGATAAAAATGGTCTGAAGCCGTTAATGCTTCTTAACACGCATTCGCACATCGACCATGTCATGGGAAACAAGACGCTCGCCGACAAATACGGCATTCAGTTGGCGGCGAGTCCTGTTGAGAAGCCGTTTTACGATAAGGTTTGGGCGTATGCGTCTGCTTTCGGCCTCGATTTCACGCAAGACCGCTGTCTCGCTCCTTCCATCGACCTTGCCGATGGAGAAATCATCAAGCTTGGAGACGACGAGCTGAAAGTTCTTTACACGCCGGGGCATGCGCCGGGACATGTTTGCTACTATGATGAAAACGGCGGCGTTGTTTTCACTGGTGACACTTTGTTTTACAGAGGAATCGGGCGATGCGACCTCCCCGGAGGCAACTATTATGAGATTGAAAAAAGCCTGCGCGAAGTACTCTACAAACTCCCCGACAACACTGTCGTATATTGCGGTCATGGTCCTACGACGAGTATAGGTGACGAAAAAAGAAATACTGCCGTCCGGTAAAACTTTTGTGAATGGTAACGATGCTAATATCGCCAAAAATAGGATAGTGCAAGGCGAGAGGGGGGCGTTATTCCTGGTTCCTTTTCATCTGGTTCAGTTGCAACCTGATTCTACTCGCAACCACATCTATTGCAACCTGATTTGAGCCTCCTTGCGGTATGATGATGTCCGCCAAGCGTTTTGTGGGTTCGATGAATTGATTGTGCATGGGTTTTACAAATGTCTCATAATGACGAAGCACGTCTGACACTGTTCTTCCGCGTTCCTCGATGTCGCGCTTGATGATGCGCATCAATCTATCGTCGCCGTCGGTATCCACGAAAATCTTGATATCCAGACGTTTCACCAATTCCGGACAAGTCATGATGAGAATGCCTTCCACTATTACGACCTCTGTCGGCTTCACCGGGATTATTTCCTGTGAGCGGGCGCATGTCACGTAAGTGTATATTGGCATTGGAATGGTTTCGCCTTGTTTCAGCATGTCAAGATGTTGCACTAACAAGTCCCATTCAATAGCATCAGGGTGGTCGAAATTGATTTCTTTCTTCGCTTCTGGCGAGAGGTCGCCGTTGTCCCAATAATAGGCATCTTGCGACACCACGCTGATAGAGTCTTCCGGCAGTGCCTCTATCAATTTCTTTACCACAGTTGTTTTGCCGGAGCCTGAACCGCCGGCGATACCGATTAATAACATTTTTTCAGTTTGAAGTGTTGAGATTCAGGGAGGAGTGTGAGTCTTTGCTCCTCCCTGAATCTTCACTTTAATTTAAATTCCGATGAAACTCATCAAGATACCAGCTGCCACCGCCGAGCCGATAACACCTGCTACGTTAGGTGCCATGGCGTGCATGAGGAGATGGTTCGATGGGTCGTATTTCTGACCTTCGACTTCGGAAACACGGGCTGCGTCAGGCACTGCCGACACACCTGCGTTGCCGATGAGAGGGTTGATTTTGTTGTCTTCCTTGCAGAAAAGGTTCATCAGTTTGGCACCGCACACGCCGCCGAATGTCGCGACTGCGAATGAGCAGGCACCCAAAGCGAAGATGATGAGCGAGTCGACCGTCAGGAACACGTCAGCCTGTGTCGAGGCACCGACGGTGAGACCTAACAGAATGGTCACGATGTCGATGAGCGGGTTGGCTGCCGTGTTGGCGAGACGTTTTGTCACACCGCTTTCTTTCAACAGGTTGCCGAAGAACAGCATACCCAGAAGTGGCAAGGCTGAAGGGCTGATGAAGGTGGTGAGCAGCAAGCCGACGATAGGAAAGATAACCTTCTCTGTCTTGCCGACCATGCGAGGTTCCTTCATCTTGATGAGACGTTCCTCCTTGGTGGTGAGCAAACGCATGATAGGCGGCTGAATAACAGGCACCAAAGCCATATAGGAATATGCCGCGATGGCTATTGCACCGAGGAGGTGTGGAGCCATCTTTGTGGAGATGAAGATAGCGGTAGGACCGTCAGCGCCACCGATGATGCCGATAGCTGCTGCCTCGTGTGGGTCGAAACCAAGAGCGCGGGCACTGATGAAGGTGATGAACACACCGAGCTGTGCGGCGGCACCGAGAATCATCAGACGCGGCTGTGATATCAGTGACGAGAAATCGGTCATCGCACCGATGCCCAGGAAAATCAAAGGAGGATAGATGCCCTGACGGACACCGAAATACAGATAGTTCAACACCGAGCCTTCCTGATATACACCTGTCTGAATGTTCATGTTGAATACCTGGCTGATGAGGCTGTCGAAGAACTTGGCTGTGTTAGGAGCTGTCGGATCCATGCCTGCCGGAAGGAATGCCGCGAGCTGTTCAGGACTCATGCTATGGAAATGATTGAGAGCCTGCTGACAGTTCATGGTGTCCTGCCCCTGGAATAGTCCGCAGAAGAATTTCTGTGCCTCGGTGAGGTCGAAACCTAAATTTCCTTGAATCTCTATCTTCGACAATGAAGCCAAAGCACCATGTAAATCAAAGGTGTACGAATCTTGGATGAAAGGTATGTTACCCACTATGATACCTACTCCGATAGGAATGAGCAGCATGGGCTCGAAGTCGTACTTGACTGCGAGGAAGATGAACGCAAAGGCGACTAAAATCATGATGAGGTTCCCTCGTGTGCAGTTTCTGAATCCAGTGAACTGCCAGAACGAATTCATGCCTTCGCTAATGGCTTCTCTTGCCGAGAATGTTGGTGTCCCGGCGTTGTGAGATTCCATCGTAAGTTCTGTCACATCTTGTGACGAGCTGAACACATGTTCAGCCATCGCAGGGCTTGATGTCATGATGCCGTGAAGCACGAACAAGATGGCTATCAACGCGAAAATGAGCAGAGCTTTCTTTTTAACGTTGAATCTTTGTTTCATAATTAACCAATTACAAATAAAACAGCACCTTGCAAGATGTTGTCGCCAACTCTGACTTTAATTTCTTTGATTGTTCCGTCAACTTCAGCGAGGAAGTTGTTTTCCATCTTCATGGCTTCGTACATCATGAGTTTGTCGCCGCGTTTCACGACATCGCCCACGTTGACGTAGATTTGCATGATAGTGCCGGGAAGCGGCGCCAACGCCTTGTAGCCGTCGACAGGTGTGGAGTGGGTCTCTTCGGCTTTCGGAGCTGCTTTCGGTTTCGGAGCCGGTTTCGGAGCGACGAAAGTCGGGACTTCTTCCTCTTCACGCAGTACTGTTACATTATATCGAGTGCCGTTGACGATGACTTCGGCGTTTTCGCCTTCATATTTCTTCACTTCGACTTCGTACTCTTTTCCGTTGACTGTGAATTTAAATTTCTTCATTTTAATACTTTTTTGTTAATCCGTTTAATCCGTAAATCTTCGAGTTCCATGGTGAATAAGGACGCTCAACTCTCTTGATGGTCATCAAGCCTGACTCCTCGTCGTGAACTTCTTTGGAGAGCGACAATGCCAGTCCGATAACCACTGCGAGGTCTTCATCGACCTTCCAGCCCGCTGCTGTTGAAGTGCTCGGCGCCGAAGTCTTCTTCTCTCTCTTGAATGTCTTGAAGTCGTGGTTTACAAGTTTCGAGAAACCCGCGAAGATGATGAAAAGAATAATCAGAGCCATAATCACGATGAGAAATCCTCCAAGGGTGACAATCCAGTCGTGAGTGGCGATAGGTTCTTTAACAGCCGATAACAATATTGATAACATATTCATATTCTATTCAATTTTAAATCTTTACAAATAACTTTGAATTAAAATTACAATGGAATATTGCAATGTTTTTTAGGCGGATTGGTGTCTTTCTTTGTCTCGAGCGCCTGCAAGGCTCTGATGACGCGGAAGCGTGTGTTGCGCGGCTCGATGACATCGTCGATGTAGCCGAATTTCGCCGAATCGTAAGGATTTGCGAATTTGTCGCGATATTCACGTTCTTTCTTTGCCGCGAACTCTGTGCGTTCCTCGGCGTTTTCTATAGCGGAGATTTCCTTGCCGTTGAGGATTTCGACGGCGCCTGAAGGTCCCATGACGGCGATTTCCGCTGTTGGCCAAGCGTAGTTGATGTCGGCGCGGAGCTGCTTGCAGCCCATGACGAGGTGTGAGCCACCGTATGACTTGCGGATGGTGATGGTGATTTTCGGCACCGTCGCCTCGCCGTAGGCGAACAGCATCTTGGCTCCGTGGGTGATGACACCGCCGTATTCTTGTACTGTGCCGGGCAAGAAGCCGGGAACATCGACCAATGTCACTATAGGAATATTGAACGCGTCGCAGAAGCGGACGAAACGAGCGCCTTTGCGCGATGAGTTGATGTCGAGCACGCCGGCGAGGAATGCCGGGTTGTTGGCGACGATACCGACAGACTTGCCGTCGAAACGGGCGAAGCCGACAATCAGGTTCTTTGCGAAGTCTTTTGCGACTTCAAGGAACTCGCCGTTATCCACGATGGCGTGGATGATATGCTGCATGTCGTATGGCTTGTTGGGGTTGTCAGGAATGATAGCGTTGAGCGAGTCTTCCTTGCGGTCTATTGGGTCGTTACACTCTATGCGCGCAGCCTCCTCAAGGTTGTTCTGCGGCAAATATGAAATGAGATCGCGAATGAGTTGCAGGCCTTCTTCTTCTGTAGCGGCCATGAACTGGCTCACGCCTGATTTCTCGTTGTGTACGAGAGCGCCACCGAGTTGGTCGGTGCTGACATCTTCGCCGGTCACGGTCTTCACTACCTTGGGGCCGGTGAGGAACATGTAACTGTTCTGCTCGGTCATGAGGATGAAGTCTGTCAACGCCGGTGAATACACCGCGCCGCCCGCGCATGGTCCGAAGATGGCGCTGATTTGTGGCACCACGCCTGATGCGTTGATGTTGCGCTGGAAAATCTCGGCGAAACCCGCCAGCGAGCGAGAGCCTTCCTGGATACGCGCGCCGCCCGAATCGTTGATGCCGATGATAGGAGCGCCGACTTTCATGGCTTGGTCCATCACCTTGCAAATCTTCTTTGACATGGTCTCTGACAATGAACCGCCAAGCACTGTGAAGTCCTGTGAATAGACATAGACGAGACGTCCGTCGATGGTGCCGTAGCCTGTCACAACGCCATCACCGAGATACACCTGCTTCTCCAGACCGAAGTCGGTGGTGCGGTGTGTGAGAAACATGTCGAATTCTTCAAAGCTACCCTCGTCGAGCAACATGGCGATGCGCTCACGAGCGGTGTACTTTCCTTTTTCATGTTGTGAAGCGATGCGTTTCTCGCCGCCGCCTTGACGTGCGAGAGCGCGCTTGTCCAACAACTCTTGGATTTTCTGTTCGATTAACATTTCTTGAGATTTTTATTATTTGTTTTTGTTTTCGCAAAGTTCTGTGAGTACTCCGCATGTTGATTTCGGGTGCATAAAAGCGATTGTCAAACCCTCTGCACCGCCGCGTGGAGTCTCGTCAATGAGGCGGAAACCGGCTTCTTGGGCTTCTGCCAGCTGATCCTCTATGCCTTCCACCGCAAACGCGATGTGATGCATGCCGCCCTTGCCGTTGTTCTTCTCGATGAAAGCCGCAATAGTGCTTTCCGGTGATGTCGGCTCAAGAAGCTCTATCTTGGTCTGACCAACCTTAAAGAAAGCCGTCTTTACTTTCTGATCCAGAACTTCTTCAATGGCATAGCATTTCGTTCCGAGCATTTTCTCGAAAACAGGAATCGACTCGTCTAAACTCTTGACAGCAATTCCAATGTGTTCAATATGAGTGGGATTCATAATAAAATAACGTTATTTAATTTAAACTCGAATTCGATGCAAAGATAAACAAAAATATTATCTCTTAATCAATTTTTCTGTCGAAATGATATTTTTATTCTTGTCAAGAAGATTTATATAATAAATTCCGGCGGGGAAATCTTCTACGGAAAACGTTAGTTCGTTGTCTGAAAGACTGTAAGAACCGACTGTCTGTCCTAAATTATTGATAATCAAGATTTCTGAATTATCTGTTTTTGTGCTTATCTTCACAATGTTGTTTGCCGGGTTTGGCGCGAGAAATATTAGTTTCGTGTCGAAAGCATTTTCGTCCAATCCGAGGTGTGTCTTGTCGATGGCTCCGATGGTGTACTGTCCGGACTGCACGTCATCGACGATGAATCTTCCCATCTTCCAGTTCCAGTTGTTGCCATGAATGGTATAAGGAATGGTGTGCCAGTCGTCTAACGGTGTCGGGCGGTAGAGCAGCACCGCGGAATCGTTGGCCGAGTGTATGATGTCGCCGTCGATGTCGGCATTGTGGGAATAATCGAAGGTGGCGCTGACATCGGCATCGCCAAAGTCGATGCGCATGACATTCCAGAAATGGCTTGTGGAGACTGCCAAAGCAGGATTGCCGCTGCTTCCATCGGGGCCGACTATATGAGCCTCCGAGCGAAGCATCACCGAGTCGGTAACCGAGTTGACTTTGACGGCGTGACGTGTCATGTTGAGGGTGGCAGTGCCGGTGGCAGTCAGATTCTTGTCAATCTTGGCGTCAAGGAAATGATTGTGATAATCGACAAAGGCAAAAGCCGGATTGATATCGATGGTGGCACACTGCTCGGCTGCTGCACCGTCCCAGTTGACCATCGCTGTCTGCATCGCCCCTTCGTGGTCGATGAAAGTGACTTCCACCCTGTTGTTTTGACCGATATGCGATGAGCCGACATGCTGATAGGTCATCTTAAAGCTTACATCATATTGACTTCCGTTTGGTGTTGCGTCAAGTATGCTGACATCGTAATGAGGCATACCGGGTGTGAAGACGTAGGTGTCGAAAAATCCGTTCATGTCAACACCCGTTGATGATGTAAGGGCATCACGGAGCTGCTCCGAGGTGGCGGCGCTATATGCGTAAGTGTCAAGATGGTCACGTAATCCCGACAGGAAAGTTTCCCTGCCGAGGTAGTTCATCATGGTGTTGACCACTACGGCTCCGCGGTTGTAGATGGCTTCACTGTCGTAGGTCATGCTCAACGGCATGTTGTTGAGAGGAATCCAGTGATTGGGATTTTTGCACCAGTTGGTGATGTTGTTGATTTTTTTACCCATGGCCTGCTGGAAGTCGCTTTCGCCGTAAACAGCAGAGCGGTAGAACACCCCGCAGAACTGTGCAAAACCTTCGTTGAGCCACATATCGCCTGCCGTGGAGCAGGTGACCTTGTTGCCAAACCACATGTGCGCCATCTCGTGTGCCACGAACTCCTCCTGGTCTGTGTTGCCTGTCACGACATTGGCAGTGATGCCGATGTTGTCCACGTGCTCCATGCAGCCCACTATGGTGACGGCGTAGCCTATGCGGTTAAACGGATATGGCCCGAAACAGTTTTCGAAGAAATTGGCAATGTCTTTCACATTGACGAAAGTGCCGGGTACGTTGTTGAGCAGGTTTGGCTTCACATAAACGGTAATCGGGATGTCTTTTTCCGTGCCGTTGTATGTGTCTGTCCACTCCACGTAGTTGCCTGCCACGAAGGAGATGTGATATGTCGCAATCTCTTGGGGCACATTGTAATGCACGGTCTTGGTGTCGTTGCCGTTGTCGATGGTGTTCACGAGGTTGCCACCGCAGACGGCGGTCATGTCGTTAGGCACTGTGACGTAGATGTCGTATGTTGCCTTGTCGGTGAAATTGTCGATGCACGGAAACCACGCTTTCCCGAGGTTATGCGGTATCGACTCGAAGCCCACGCCCATGTTGCAGACATAGTTGTTTGTCGTGCCGTTGCCGCTCCACAGTATTCCTCCCCAGCCGTCGTTGTAGGTTTGTCCACTGTAACTTATTGTAAACGACGCTGTCGAGTTTGCAGCCAATGGAGTGCCAAGGCTTATTGTCAGCACATCGTTGCTTTGTGAGTAGTGACTGACTGTCGCCCCGTTTGCCGTCACGGCGGACACGGTCAACATTTTAAGTTCAAGTTCGATGGTATTTGTTGAAGTCAAGGTCGTCAATGTGACCGTTGTCTCGGCATTGATAGAATGAGACGCGAAATCGATGTCGTTCAAATGGATTTCGTAAAGTATCACGTCGATATTCTCGCCGATGCGGTTTTTCGCTGTCGCGAAGAATGCGGTAAAAACCAAGAATATTGCAAGGAGTTTTTTCATTTTGATGAGATTTTGAATAATCTGCAAAGGTACAAAGGATTTTTGATATTGCAAAATGAAAAATGGAAATTTCACGGAATTTCATACGTCTCTATGGCGTTATCGACAACAGAAACTATATCAAACGGTAGCTGTTTTTTTACCTGTCACCACCTGTTTGGGGGCGACATTGCCTTTGATTTTGCTTGCTTTTAATGAAAAAACGTCATTTCGACTGTAGGCGGAGCGGAACGAAGAAATCTCCGACAAAAGATTCATGCTAACTCTAATGTCGGAGATTTCTCGACTCCACTTCGTTTCGCTCGAAATGACGTCCCTAATGTCTAACATCTAACGTCTAACGTCTAATGTCTAACGTCTAACGTCTAACGTCTAACGTCTCTACTCCTCTTCAACTCTAATCGGTTCCGGCATCGCTTTGCGGATGTCGAGCTCGTCGATAATGTTGGTGGCTCCATACACCTTGTCGATGACGAAGAGTACATAACGTATGTCCACGTTGATAGTGCGCTGGAGGTTAGGCTCGAAGTTGACATCGCCGCTCATGGCTTCCCAGTTGCCGTCGAATGCCAAACCGATGAGTTCGCCCTTGCCGTTTATGATTGGGCTGCCAGAGTTGCCGCCTGTGATGTCGTTGGTTGACAAGAAGCAGGTGATGAGCTCGCCGTTATCGTCGGCATATTGACCGAAATCTCTCATCTCGATGAGGTCGAGAAGACGTTGAGGTGCGTCGAACTCGAAGTCGCCCGGGATATATTTCTCAAGAATGCCGTTGGCGGTGCAGACGTAGTCGTAATGTATCGCATCGGCTGGCTGGTAGTCTTTTACCGAGCCGTAACTCATTCTTAATGTCGAGTTTGCGTCTGGATAGAGTACTTTCTCGGGCTGTGTCTCCGCATAGAATTCACGAAGACCTTTCACGAACTTGTGGTTGGCTTCCGAGATGGCGATGTTAGCCATTCTGTAAGCAGGAGCGATAGAGAAAATTTGTTCCATCAAAGCATTCATCATGATGAACGCAGGGTCTTTGTCTATCTTCTTGGCGTTCGGCTTCTCTATAAACGCCTGCACTGACTCCGGGGTGCTGAACATCGACTTGTCGAAAATCATGTTTGCCAAGGCTGTCCAGTCGCCTTTGGCTTTCTTCAGCAGTTTCTGAAGCGTTTCAGGAAGCTCCTCGACAGCGAATACCTTGCCGTAGATGTTCAACACAGCCACGAGCATGTCTTTCTCAACGCGAGCGTCGAGGTCTTTGAACATGGCGTCGACATCAATGTTTTTAAGGGCCTCTTCTGCTGCTTTCTTATCGTCTTTGGAAACTTCTTTGCTTGTGGCGACCTGATAATATTCTGCAAATTCAGATGCCATGCCTATGGGGTTGAGCTGTGAAAGGAAGTTTGGATAGTACAATGTCTTTGCTGTCTCGCTCATCTGGGCATACATCACTTCGAATGTTTCGAGCACGTCTCCGTATTCGGCTTTGCGCTCATCGTTGGCGTTGACCCATTCTGCAAACTGTTTTTCAAGTTCGGCTTTGCGCTCGGCGACTTTGTTCTTGCGGAGCATAGTCATCTGGCCCTCGAAGTTCTTCCAGGTGTTTGCCAAGCCTGCCTTGTTATCCGCGTAAGCGATATTGACTGCCTTGTCGATTTTCATATATTCGTCCATCACGTCTGTCTCGGCTTTGAAGACATCGTGAACGATAGGATAGAACACATCGACGTTATAATTGATGCCGTGTGATGTCATATAACGCTCTGTTGTGCCAGGGAATCCCCAAATCATTGTGAAGTCATCTGAATGGACACCGTCGAGGCTCACTGGCAGATGATGCTTGGGGGTGAGAGGCTTGTTGTTCTCTGCATATTCTGCCGGCTCGCCGTTTTCGTCGGCATAGACGCGGAACACACTGAAGTCGCCGGTGTGACGTGGCCACATCCAGTTGTCGGTGTCGCCGCCGAATTTGCCGATTGACTGTGCCGCCGTGAACACGAGACGCACGTCGGTGTAGGTCTTGTAAACGAACATATAATACTCGTTGCCCTCGAAGAATCCTTTGACGACAGGGTTGAGTTTGCCGTCTTCTGACGCTGCCTCCTCAAGTTCCTTGGCTTTCTCGGTGATGGCTTTCTGGCGCGCCATCCAGTCCATGTCGTCTGTAACGACGCCGAGAATCTCGTCGGTCACGTTTTCCATTCTCACGAGGAATGATGCGGAGACACCTTCTGCATGAAGCTCTTCGCTGAAATTTTTGGCGGCGAAGCCTTCGTTGAGATAGTCATGCTCCACTGTCGATAGTGCTGCTATCGAGCTGTAGCCGCAGTGATGATTGGTGAAAAGCAAGCTGTTGCCTGACACGATTTCACCGGTGCAGAAGAAGCCGCGTGGCTTCGCTCCGTTTGATAGACCTACGATGGCGTCTTTCAAACTGCTGTTGTTGATGCTGTAGAGTTCCTCCGGTGTCAACTGCAGGCCCATTTTCTGCATGTCAACGTAGTTCAAACGCTCGACGAACATCGGCAGCCACATGCCTTCGTCAGCGCGTAAGGTGCCCGTCATGGCAAAGATGAGGGCGAAAAATACTGATAGTTTTTTCATTTTTTTATTATTTGATTTTTAAATTAATATTCAATTCGTCATTTCGAACGACCGGAGGGAGTGGTGAAATCCCGGCCAGTCAACTGTTGCGTCTCCTTTGTGTGTCGAAGATTTATTCACAAAGGTGAATGCTTTCGCAATTCCGGGTTCCTGCTCCATTTCGTCGCGCTCGGAATGATGGGTCTAATGCTAACGTTTCAGGTATTCCATTCCCATCTCATACCAGATGTCTTTCGGAATGCCGTAGCCGGCGAGTTTATCGAGGTCGGCCTGAAGTTCTGGTTTTATTATGCCGTCGGTGGCAATCCAGTTCTTGACGTACTCGTAATCGCCGTTGCCTTGTGCTACGAGTATGGCTCCGCCGAGTTTCTCGACTGCGAGCTTCATCTTCGGGAAGTCGATGTTGTATAATCCGTTCTCGTCGCGTGTGAAAGCATCTTCGTTGGCCAGATAGTTGAACTCAATCATGTTGGCTTTGCCATGTGCCGAGGCCGCGCCGAAACGCACCGAACGGAAGATGCCTGCCAGGAACGTGGTGTAGTTCTCTTCAAGGGTTGTGTTGGTGTATTCTCCCATCTCGTATAGCTTGGTGACGAGGAACAATCCGAGTATGTCGGCCTTCGCCTCTTCTATGGCTGAATACTGCTCTTTCAAGGCGTGACGCACCGTGCCGCTGCCGTCGAGGGTGTTCTTGATGCCGAGACCGTGTGCCACCTCGTGAAACATCACGTTGGCGAAAAACGCGTCGAATTTCACATTATGACGTGCCTCGGGAGCCACCAACACCTCCGAAATCGGAACGACAATCTTGTCGAATTTCGCTTTCATGGCGTTCTTCAGCTGGAGCTTGCGGGTGCCTTTCTGGAGCTGTACTCTCTCGTCGTTAGGCAAGTTGATGGCGATGGTCTTTGACGCCATATTGCAGTCGCCGCCGTAAAACACGGCGTCGTATGCTGCGACGTCGGCGTCGCTGCCCGGTTTTTCTTGTTTGTATTTGTCATCGACAGGCAGTTTCGTCTGAAGCACAGGCAATAATGCGACATAACGTGTGAGTCGCTTCGTCCATTCATGGTCTTTGACAAGGATGAACGCCTCGTGAGCGGCTTTGTAGCCGAACAGACCGTCGGTGTAGTTCTCGACAGGACCGACGACGAAATCGATATTGTTGTTTCGGACATCCATCCAAGCCATGTCTGAATAGTAATAATCGTCGGTGAGAAGCGCTGTCGCCCTGAGTTTGAGATATTCCGCGAACTCTTTGTCGGCTGCGAGCTCCGAAGCTTTCATGATGAGTTCTGCCGCCTTGTTGATTTTCTCTGCATAAGCGTCATGATACCATACTGTTACGAGGTCGCCGTTCTCGTCACGACGGATAAGTGTGTACTGACTTGTCTTGTCGGGGTCTTCCCATTCCTCGAACTCTTCTTTTGTCATGTCAGCAGGATAGAATCCTGCGCCTGCCGGCTTGGGTTCGCATTCTGGAATGAAGATGCGGCGGTCGTCAAGTTGATCCCATGGACCGTAGTTTATCTCTGCGTATTTGCGTGCGTCGGGGTCTTCGATTTTTCTTAAAAAAACCTCTTTGTCACCGCCGAGATTCTCTGTCCAAAAAATGTCGTCCATGAGCTGACCTGCCTGGAAGAGCAGGTCGAGCATCTTCACCTCGTTGTCGGAGAGATGGCTGATGTCGGTGGTCAAAGTCACCTTGGCGTACCGTTTCGCAAGAGCAGCGTAATCCTCTTTGCAAGACGATTTCTCGTTTTGTTTTTCGCCACAACTGCAAAGTGCCGCGCTAATAGCTAATGCCATTGTTAATGTTCTGATTTTCATATTGTTAAAAATTTATTCTACACTAAAGATATTAACCATTTTATGTCTGTCCAGACTTGGCTGAACCATTCGACATTGGCTTGTATGATGTTGACAGGAGCTGCTTTCCCTCCGCCAAGCGAATAAAGAATTATCGCAAGGTTGAAGAAAATCAATGTCCAGATGAAAAGATACGAGCGAAACACACCGCAACGTTGAATGTCGCTTTGGTCTATGCGCATGTCTTTTTTCCAGCATGTGAAATGAAACATGAGAGTGAGACCGATTATGAAATCTATAATCGGCAGGCACTCGTCTTTAATCATCAAACGGAAAAACACCATGGCAAAGGTGATATATGGCAACATATATGGCGCCAATGTCGAGAAAATATTGGTGCTTTGGGCGTTTGACGAGACAAAGCCGAGAGTGTTTTCGTCTCGTTTCAGCGTTTCCGATGCTTTTGCGTTGAACTCATATATTTTCTTGCGGAGAAAGAGGCCGCCGACAAGCATGTGCGCCCCTTCGTGCGTCATGGTCTGCATGATGTCAAGGTTTTTCCTGAAAAATATGGCGGCGACGATGATAAAGGTTATCATGCCGATGCCTAACCACATATAACCTTGATAAGTACCGTTGTTAAATGAGTTGATGATATATTTGATGCAGACATAGAACTCAAACGCAGTGATAATCAACGTGATTATGAATAACAGCGATGTGATGAAACGCCAAAATCTTTGCATCTTGTTTTATTTTATGATAAACAACTTTCTCACCATAGTCATTTCGCCGTAAATCTTCACGAAATACTGGCCTTCTGGCAACTCCGAGATATCGATGTCTGTTGATTTGAGTGTGTTCATAACAATACGGCCCGTCAAATCAATTATCTCGATGTTTGTGATATTCAAGTTATTGTCATTCAATATTTTGACAATATCTTTTGCCGGATTCGGATAGATGCTGACGCCGTTTTCCGCCATGTTTTCGTCAATGTCGTCGATGTCGCATTCATTATATTCGGGGTTGACGTAAATCACATTGTCGTTGATATGATAGCAAAGCAGATGGTACATCTCGCCACTGCTGTCGGGGCTTGGTTCGTACATGCCGACATTAAAGAAGCCGCGGCTGCTTCCAACGCCTTCCACCCAGAACTCTACAGCGTCCGGAAGCCCTAAAAACTCGAAGGAAATCTTCTTCCTTGAAACACCGTTGTTGTCGGTAATCATTGTCACTTCCGTCACTTTCATCGGGTGTTCGTCGTTTTCGTTGAAGTATTCACCTTCTTCAAGGTCGTAGTCGTAAAGAAGCACCTCGTCATCGTATGACGAGCCGTTCCACTTGCAACAATAAACCTGATTGTCCTCGTTGCGGTAAGCACCGAGCAGAACACCTTGTTCCTGGATATAGATGGTATGATATTCCATGCCGTTTATATCGACATCTTCTGCTTGATAATGATGTTCTGTGAATGTTCCTGTCGGATGAGGCGCACTCCATGTGTATTCACCGTAGATATACCATATCTGTGCAGTTGCACCTAATGAGATTGCAAGCATTGCGATAGCGAGAATCGCAACTTTCTTGAGATTTTGTAATTTTTTAGCCATAATCAAATAAATTAAATTAACAAGCCACAAAATTACAAAATATTTGGGAATTGCAAAGAAAAATTTTAAGGCATGTCATTCGGCCGAAGAGAACTTATGTCGGAAAATTAAGATTCGCTTGTCTCCTTTGAAAAACACTGCCATTCTTTAACGATGTCGTGTTTTTTACAGTTTCCCCAGGAATTTCATTCTGATGTTTTGAGCCAGGAACGCCGCC
>OLGV01000295.1_pt1 | contig 21994 bp, 19 predicted proteins | sample 1605761 | NCBI WGS metagenome assembly OLGV01 (sample SAMN03283245) | human gut metagenome | biome: human-associated habitat; material: feces | host: Homo sapiens | place: Peru | collected 2012
GCATGTTTCGATGCAAACACCAATGTATCGACACATTGGAAACACACCATCAGAAGAACCGTCCCTCTGATGGTGTGGCGATTTTTTATTTTTGTATCATTTTATGCTCCTGTTGTTATTTGCACAAGGTCGGATTGCAAATGGTTGATTTCTTCGTATCCTTCTGCATGTAGAACTGTATCCAAAATATCGGATTTAAATGCAATTCCTGTGCCTCGACAAAGTATGGTACCTATATGAACAACGAGTTTGTAAAGTTGGTGCCCTTGAATGTGGAGATAGGCGTTTGATTCATTGAGAAACTCGTTTGTCAGCGCATCTGGTTGTTCAAGGTCTTGTAGTGCCTGTTCGAATAATTTCTTAACTTTATCAATGTAGCCTTGAGCATTATTAGAGAGATCCTTGTGTTTGGGTTGCAACGGCAGACAGGCATTAAATTTTGAGATGTTCCATTGCTGGTTTAACATTGAATTTTTGCTGTAGTGAATAAGGTATAATAGTGGTTTATACACTACAGTTGAGAGATTTGTCAAAAACACCTCGAAGTCAAAGGCGCATTTTGGAACTAACGCTGAGAATCTACGTTGAAGATGGTTCGCTTCACATAAATGGTTTTCCCATGAATATGTGTAGGTTTGAGCTATATAGTTGTCGGCATTTAGTTCTTCCTCGCCTCTGAGCTGACGCAGGTCGCTATCTATGCAGATAAAGAACTGTTTTGTCAAGTATGGCTTGTAGCGCAGGCATTGCTCGCAACCTCTTGAATCCGATCCTTTGCTGTTTTTTGAGTAGGGCAGAAAGAGGTAGTTAGCTGGAGAGGCGGTTTGAAGTTGATAATTCCAAAAACGCTCATCTTCTGCATCTTCCAAATGGACAACGGCTTTAATACTCCTGTCACGCAAAAGAAGATTTTTGAAATATTGTGCTTGCTCTTCTATTCTGTTCATGACTTTGTGTTGACAGGTGTTGTGATGTCCTCCATATAGATAATCTTATCGCCCCAACCTTTGCCAAAGATGCTTGGAGAATGAGTGGTGATGAAATACTGTGCATTTGGGTTGAGTTTTACAAGGATATTGATTAATTCAAACTGCCAACTGATGTCGAGGGAGTTTTCTGGCTCATCAATCAACACATAGCCACTTTTTCCATCCAATAAGAATACTCGCAGAAGAATTAGGAGAATCTGTTTTTCGCCAGACGAAAGTGCGTTGATAGGCAAAAGCTGGTTGCCAGCAACGATATTAAATTTATTGCCTTCGATCTCAATGCGCTTGCCTGTGTCGCTGAACAGCTTGTTGACAATGGCGCAGAAATTGCCGATGCTTGCCTTCATCTCTGCTTGCTTTTCAGGAGAGGCGTCAATCATCGACATGCGGTGATACATCATGGAAGGACCGGTCTTCATGTCGAACATGTAAAACTCCAAATCTTGAGTCAACGCATTGGTAACCTTTCGCTTGTCGCGCATGGCTATGTTGTCGATGGAAGGAACAAAAACCACAAGGTTCTTATCATCAATGTTGTCAAGAGCGATTTTGTGGATTTCATTTAGCAACGTGGTTTTTCCGCTACCATTGATGCCAACAATGATATTCACATCATCATTCGCCTTAAAGTGTAAATTGAATTTACCCCAGAGGCTGGTTTTTATGTCTTCTAATTTGGAGTACATGATAACTTTGTTTTGATTGGTCCTTTGGCCAAAAGGCACATGTATTTATATTTATCTACACAAAGTTAATGCTTTTCATGCGGAAAGAAGAAAATCCGCTTAATTTTCTGAACAAATTGTTCAAATTAGCACATTTCCTGTTTAGGGTAGTTTTGTGGGTGGGGTAATTATTTTGGGGGAATGGGAGGGGTGATTTTCATTATTTTTAAGTATTGCGGAGGGGTGGCTGTTCGGAGTAATTTTGTACCGAGAAATTTAAACCCAATTTTGGGTTAAATGATTTTAAGGTAATAAGAGATGAAGTTCAGAATAGCGTTGTGTTTGTTGTCGGTGCTGATGTGCGCCGATGTGGCGATGGGGCAGAGTGCCCCTGCCGAAAAGACGGGTGTGTTGCTGGTGCATTACGGCACCAGAAATGATGCAAGCCGTAAGGCTACGATTGATGCGCTCGACAGTATGGCGACGGCTCGATTCGCTGATTGCGAGGTGGTTGAGGCGTATGCAGCAGGGTCGGTCATCAAGTCGTTGGGAAAACGAGGAATCAAGAAACTGACCATTGGCGAGGGTCTTGACAAGTTGATAGCAGATGGCTGCCAAAACGCCGTGGTGCAGACCACCATGCTGCTCGATGGCGTGATGAACGACATCGTGAAAAACGAAGTGAACGCCCGCAAAAGCAAGTTCAAGAAAATAGTGGTGGCTCGTCCGTTGCTCTACTCGGTGGACGATTGCCGCAATATGCTCGACCAAATCGCCGCCCACATCAATGCCAAGAGCGATGAGCAAGTGGTGATTGTGGGCCATGGCAGCGACAGCCCAGCAAATGCCATTTATTCGCAACTCGATTGCCTCGCCAAATTCGAGGGCAGACCCAACTGGCACGTTGGCACCATTGAGAGTTTTCCAACGCTCGACAATGTGATGGCGCAGTTGGCGAAGGATAGCCGCAAGAATGTGGTAGTGGTGCCGCTGCTGTTTATCGCTGGCAACCACAACGAGGAAGATATTAAAGGCGTATGGGGCGAGGCCTTGAGAAAGGCAGGCTATCGTGTGCGCCATATCAGCGAAGGTCTTGGCGAGATGCCAGAGATTCAGCAACTCATATTGAACAATATAAATCAACTCCTAAATAGCACAAAATAATGAAGAACAAATGGATTTTTATGGCATCGGCCTGTGTGCTTATGTCGGCACAGGGGGCTTATGCCGGTACGCCTGCCCAGCCAGCTGGCTCGCAGTATAGCGACACGCTCAAGCGCGTGTTTGAGCTTAACCCCGTAGTGGTTACTGGTAATGGGCACCGTCAGTTGCTTAAATCTACCACAACCCCCGTACACGTGATTTCGAAAAATTTGCTCAAAGAGACTGGCTTGACCGACTTTCAGGACGCCATGTCGCGCCTGATGCCGCAGGTGTCGTTCGCTCCCAACACCATGGGTTCGTATCTTCGTCTCAACGGACTGGGCAACAAGTATGTGCTCATACTTGTGAACGGGAAAAAACTGATTGGCGACATTTCGGGCAATGTGGATTTGAACCGCATCAATATGGGCAAAATCAAGCGCATCGAGGTGCTTGACGGCGCAGCTTCGTCGCTGTATGGCTCTGATGCCATTGGTGGCGTAATCAATATCATCACCGACCAGCCAACCGACCAGCTGATTTCGGTCACTTCAAATTCGCGCGTGTCGGGCAAGGGACAATGGTCGCAGTCGGCGAATGTGGACATCTTCACCAAGGGCTTTGGTTCCTACACCTCGTTCAGTCACGACGCAGCCGACAGCTATCAGAATAGCAACTTGACCACCGACTCAAAAACAGGCGAAACGCTCGAAACTATCGATCCGCTTTTCGTGGGCTACACTTCAAATGTGGTGAACCAGCGCTTCACCTACGATTTTCGCAACAGGCTCTCGCTCTATGCCGGTGGGGCTTACTCGTGGAAGCGCACCAACCGCCCAGAGCCAGTGGAAGGCAAGGAGGGCGGCTCGGCTTACGACATTCGCAGCGAGGGCTGGCGATGGGAAGCCGGAGCAAAGTATAAATTCTCGCGCCACTCTTTGCAGTTTGACTTCATCAAAGACTCCTACGATTATGGCAACATCTACGATGTGGCATCGGGCAGTTATCAGCTGGGCGACTATGTGAAGAGCAAGGGTCAGAAGTATTACGAAGGCGAACTGAAGGGCGTGTTTAACTTCTATGACGGAGCCACCACCATGATTGGTGCCGACTGGCGCAAAGATTACCTTGTGGCTACCGCTGGCGACGTGGACAACAACGCCTACACATGGGCTGGCTATGCGCAGCACGATATGAAGTTGCTCCAAAACCTCTCCGCCACCGTGGGTGTGCGCTACACACGCCACGAGGCATTTGGCAACAACTTCACCCCTAAAGTGGCGTTGATGTATTCGCCAGGCAATTTCCGCTTCCGTGCGGCTTATTCACAGGGCTTCCGCGCTCCTGGTCTCGACGAACTGTATTACCACTACTTTAAGTTGATGGCTGGCAGACCGGTTATCACTTTCGGCAACAAGAATCTGAATGCTGAAGAGAGCAATTATGTGTCGCTCAACGCCGAATACAGCAACCGTGTGTTCTCTATCTCGGTGATGGGATACATGAACTTTATCAACGATATGATTATCAAGGAAAAGCACACTGTTGACGATGCCACTCGCGCAGAACTGCGTCAGGAATTTCCTGAAATGACCGATGCACAAGCCGCCAAACTGAAGTCGTATAGCCTCTATGTGAACAGCGACAAAGGCTCGGTGAAGGGGCTTCAGGTAAACGCCAGCGTGAATGTGTTTGATGGCTTCTCGGTGATGGGTAGCTACGTATATACCTATGCACGCACTAAGACAGGCGACGAGTGGAAAGACCTCGAACGCTCAGTGCGCCACACTGGCACCTTGGCGTTCAACTACAACCAAACATGGAATCGCTACACCTTGAATGTGAATTTGAGCGGACGCTTGCAGAGCAAAACACTCTATCCCGACTATGAGGACGCTCCAGGATATGGCGTTTGGGGCATCAACACCACCCACACCTTCAACGTGTCGAAGTGGCTCAATGTGATGCCGAGCGTGGGTGTGGAAAATATCTTCAATAAGAAGGACGATCGCATCGACCACGATAACATTCGCCATGCGCTCTATTCTCCTGGCAGAATGTTCGTCGTAGGGCTGAAACTCAACTTCAAAGGCTAAGACGCATGAGCAGAAAATGGATATATCGCATTCATTTGTGGCTATCGATACCGCTGGGCATACTCATCACGGTGATATGCCTATCGGGTGCCACGCTCGTGTTTAAAGACGAGATTCGCAGCGCGCTCGGAATGCCCAAGGTGATACCTCACGCTCAGCAGCACCAAAAGCAGTCTACCGATGTGAGCGCCGATAGCATTGCGGCATATCAGAAGAAGGTGGCTAAAATGAAAAAAGCGGGAATGACCGACAAGCCCGACTTCTTCACCTACACGGCACGGCTGCACAAGTCGCTGTTTGCAGGCAAGGTGGGCAAATGTATCGTGACCTATGTGACGATATTCTTCATCGTCATACTGCTGAGCGGCGTGTGGATAGTATGGCCCAAAAACCGACAGCAATGGCGGCGGCGATTCACTATCGCCACTGGCAAAGGTCGACGCAAGTTGTGGTTCGACTTGCACACCTCGCTCGGATATTGGGTGGTGTTGTGGTTGGTGGTGCTTGCTCTCACAGGAGTGGCGTTCGGTCTGCATCTGCTGCCACGCGGCGAAATGATGCGCCTGTTCCATGCCATACATGTGGGCAGTTGGGGCGGAATAGTCACCAAAATTTTCACATTCATCGTGTGTGTGGTTGGTGCCACACTCCCCCTCACAGGTTACTACATCTTTTTCAAAAAACGTTTGTCATAACACACATAATACGAGTTTCAACTAACATCTCTCTAACCCTAAATTAGTGCCGATTGGGGTTTACACCCTAAATCTCTCCCTCGCAAGGCATTTCACCCCATCCAGCCTTGCGAGGGATTTTTTTGCCCCCATTTGCACGGTTTTGTGAAAAGATTTTGTAATTTTATTGGCGGTAATTGGATACATGAAAACAAACAATCAACGAAGGTATGGATAAGGATTTGACAAAAGGCAAAGGGATGACCGTAGGAGAAACACAAATCGGGACTGTGCACAGCCGTGGGATTTTCAACCTTGGCGAAATGCCAATGGCGCTACTCGATGAGGCGTGGCACAGGTATCACCCCTACACAATGACGAAGAACCACCGCAACAGGCTCTCTACAATAAGAAAAGTCGCGAAATCGGACTGCGCACAGCTGATTCGGGAAGTGAAGCAAGCGATAACCAGCACATATCTCATTCCGAAGGAGCACTTCGCAATCATGGAGGGCGAGCATGGATTGTGCGCCGCAATTCTTGTGGCGATGACCGACGACAATGCCGCTATTATTGAGCACGAAATGGAGGGGCAGGGGTTTCGCATCGCATCGCCGACCGACATGATTTGCATGGACGACAGCCAACAGCGGCGATGGGTGGAAATGCACTTTGCGCCAGCAGCCCCCGATGATGTGACATTTGAGTTGAAACTCAGATACAGCATCGTGTATTGCCTTGTGCCATCGGAACTTGAGGCGAGCGTCGAGAAGCATGGAATATCTGCGCCCATCAGCATCATAAGGGGCGATGCCACAATGGAGGAAATACGAGAATTTGCAAACCATCAGCCACGGCACACGCACCGCCGGCCCCTCGCAAGCGAATACACGCTATTCGCCATCGACCTCTCAAAAATAGACCGCACAATCAGATTCCACGGCAGCATCCCCGCCCCCAAACCTCTCCACTCCACCACCCCAATCCCACCCACCGCCCTCACCAAAATTAAATCGGTAGGAATATAATAAACAGATGTTAATCAGAGTGTTGTGGGATTTTCGGCGGACGTGAATTATCACGTCCCTACCTGTGAGAGTGCTGCGCTCAATCGCATTTTCAGCAGATTATAGGGTTATAAGTTGCTGAAATTTGGTGTTTGTGATGCATTTTCAGCAGATTATAGGGTTATAAGTTGCTGAAATTTGGTGTTTGTGATGTGTTTTCAGCAGATTATAGGGTTATAAGTTGCTGAAATGTGGTGTTTGTGGTATGTTTTCAGCAGATTATAAGGTTATAAGTTGCTGAAATTTGGTGTTTGTGATGCGTTCTCAGCAGATTATAAGGTAAAAAAGGTGATGGGTGGGTGTGAAATACCCCCGAATGTGGGAACAATCGGGGGTATTGGGGGGTGTATGGGGAGATGGGTTATTTTTTGGTGAGGCGGGGGAGAAGGTAGGTGGTTTTGTCGGCCTTCACTTCCACTTCTTCGGTCAGTTCTTCGTAGCCGTAGGCGCGGTAGCGGAGGGTGTATTTGCCGGGCTTGAGGTCGAAGAATGCGAAGATGCCGTTCCACTCTTGGTCGGTGTGGTATGCTTTGATGTTTACGCCTCGTGAGTCGTAGAGGTAAACCATGCAGTAGTTGATGGGTTTCCACTGGTCGATGCTGCCTTCACGGTAGGTGTAGAGAGGGTGTTCCATCTTTTCGGTGGCTGATTTCACTGAGCCGGCGAGGTAACCCACCTTTTCAGGCTTGCCCCCGAAGTAGGCGCGAATGCCACGGTAGTAGCGCAAGCCTTCGAGGCGGCAGTAGTCGCGGTTGAGCAGGCGTTGGCGTTCGGGGTCGTAGGTGTGGAACGAGCCTTCAACGAGGAAACCGGGCGCACGGAATTTCAGCACGGCATAGTAGCCGTTCACGCCAATGCGGTTGGGAGTGCCTGGAGGTGTTCCGCCCATCCAACTGATGTCGCCCACCACGGCAGGCTTGTCAGCAGAGTAGTGGCTCCACACCGAAAGGGGATTGTCGAAAGCGTAAGGCCACATCACGCGTGCCATCGAATCGCTGTTCTCAAAATATGGCTTGCCAGTTTCGCCACGGTGAAGCATCAGCAGATAGTTGACGGTGGAACCGTTTTTGTGGGCGTTGCTGTGCATCGAAAGGAAGTAGTCGGGTTTGATTGAGTCCACTTGGCACGCAATGCGTTCGAGCCCCACGATTTGCTGTTGCCCGGTGCCATCGTCGGTGGTTTCCACTTGGTTGTAGCGCTTGTCCACCTTGTCTTCCGATGGCAGAGCGTGGCTCTCCTGATTCTCGTTGAGTATGCCTTCGTCCATTTGCGACTGTGTGACATAGCCAGAGCGAGTGCGGCTCATAATCACGCGTGCACCGTCGCGGCGCAGGTGTCGTGCGGCTTCGAGCGCTTTCCAAAGGTTGGAGCGAGTTTCGTAGAAGCTTAGTGTGTCCATTTGCTCGTGGTTGATGGTGGCAGTTGGACGGTCGCCAGATGTGTAGCCACCGTGGCCGGGGTTGAGGTAGATAGTTTTCCCTTTCAGCCCTTTAGCCTGCACGCCAAATACGCACATCAGGGCGAAAGCAATCATGAGGAATCTTTTCATATTATATAAATAATGTGTAGTTAGTAGTTATTACAAAGTTAGCGATTATCTGCCCCGTTTTTCCGTGAAAGAATGTTAAATATTAGTATTTGCGTAAAAATAACGCAATAAAATTTTGTCAATTCAAAAAGTGTATGTAATTTTGTTGTGTAAAAATAACGCAAATAGCAAAAACAAACAGCAAAAGCAATGCAATTATGAGTATTCAAACCATTGAAGGTTGCAACGATTAAACACCATTCGAAAAACCGCAGCCGAAGATGACGCAACTGCTCAGTTTGTGAGCATCTTCTGCTTCGACACCAATCTTAATTTCAACCGCTATATTGTGGAAAACACTTCTATCGATACCGTGAAAAACCTTTCCTTGAATTTTATGTAAAAAACACACACTAATATCATGAAAAACATTATCTTTGCATTGAAAAGATTAAATCAATGGCAGAAAACAAGTATCAATACTCTTATCAGTACCCCCACCCAGCCGTGACCACCGACTGTGTGGTGTTTGGCTACGATGTGGCTCCAGAGGACCGTGAATCAAAGAAGAAAAACAAGCGTATGGCACTCCAAGTGCTGCTCATTGAGCGTGGTGGCGAACCGTACAAGGGCTGCTGGGCATTGCCTGGTGGCTTTCTTCGTTCGGAGGATTATGACGGACGGCCCGCCGACGAAAATGTGGAGGCTTGCGCCTTGCGTGAACTGCGCGAGGAGACTGGCGTGGACGTGGATTCGGTGGAGCAATTCAAGGTGTATTCGGAGTTGAGCCGCGACCCACGCGAGCGCGTTATCACAGTGGCTCACTTGGCGTTGGTGAAGAAGTGTGAAGTGGTGGGTGGTGACGATGCCGCCAATGCGCAATGGTTTGACATCAACGACTTGCCCGAACTTGCTTTCGACCACCAGCAAATCCTCGATGATGCGTTGGAGGAACTTCGTTGCCGTATTCATTACAAGCCTATTGGCTTTGAATTGATGCCGGAGCAGTTCACTATGTCGCAACTCAAGCAACTCTACGACACCATTTTAGACAACGATGCCGAGCACGAACTCGACCGCCGAAATTTCCATCGCAAGATGGTGACTTTGGGCATAGTGGAACCTGCTGATGCATCGGCAGAGCGCCGTGAGCGTAGCCGCATCATGTTTCGCTTCAACAAAGAGAAATACAATCAGTTCAAGAGAGCCAAATCTGGCTTCCGTCCCGAATTTTAACTCATAAAACAGATACATTATGAAGGCGAAATTGTTATCATTCTGCTTGCTGGCGGTGGTTTTGCTGCTGGGCAGTTGCATTTTTCAGAAAGGTAAATTGGCCATTGAGGTGGCTGATGTCAATGATGATTGCCCGGAGAAGATTGCCGATGGCATCACGATGACGAGTGTGGAGATGGATGGCGACTTGGTGGTATATACCTATGAGGTGGACCAAGAGGCGTTTAGAAACATTTGCATCAACCTTGGCGACCCTGAGACCTCAAAAACGCTGCTCCGAAATATGGTGGCGGAATTTGATAAGGACTTTACGCGCGAACTTCTTGCCGCAAGTATGGGTGTGAAATTTGTGTATGAGTGCACAGATGGCTCCCGGCAGGTGGCTATGCTGACTCCTCAAGAATTGGAGGCTGCTCAAAAAGCTCCGCTCCGAGGTGATGACTTGTTTGACGCTCAACTGAAACTGGCGCAAAACAAATTGCCGATGGACGCTGGTGGTGGTATGAGGATTGTGCAGTTTGCCAAAGAAGGCCGCACGCTGAACTGCTACGTGGATATTACGGAGTCGGGATTGAGTATGAGTGAGGTGCGAAGCAATGTCGCTAATTTGACCGCGAAAGATTTGTTCACCGACGACGATATCGAGGACGACCCATTGCTGAAAGAGGCTGTGAAACGAGGTTTCAACATACAATATATATATAGTAGTGCTAACACCCCCGATGAGGCAACTTTCCTGCTCACCAACGCCGAACTCCGTAGAATAATGAACGATTAACCCCCTTGTGGCCTGTGGGTTTGGACTCACACAGATCTCACGGATCTCACGGTTTTTGCACGCCTGGTGGGAAATCTCACGGATGATTCGTGGGGCGTTTTGTGGTTTTTGAGGCTCACACAGATTCCGCTCTAACATGAAGCAGCGACTGATGCCTCTATATGACAAGATAATGCTGCGCAAGAGGAGCATTATCGAGACCGTGAACGATATGCTTAAAAACGTGGTGCGGCTCGTGCACACACGGCACCGCAGCATGCACAACTTTCTGATGAACCTGCTCGCGGCAATGGGGGCGTACTGCTTCTTCCTGTCTAAGTCAGCAGCCAACTTCGACTACGAGGTGCCGAAGTCAGATGGTCAGCTCACCATTTGGCAATAGCCCAAAATCCAAATTTCTCAAAAGCGCATCAGGCGGCCACGTCCATGGTCGCCCGACACAATGTCTGTATCCGAATCGTGCTTTTCCAATCCACACTTATCTCGAACTTGCGTTATAAAAAAGAGAATGAAGTAAAGGTTTTGTTGATAAAAAGTTGGAAAATGTGGGTAAAAAATTAAAAACTTGAAGAAAATATTTGAGAAAACGAGCATTTTGTGTATATTTGTGCTTGTTGAAAGTGGGGCAAAATAGCTTGTCGAAAAGGATTGGAATATGGTCGGTTGACCGCGGTGTGTGATTCGGCTAATTTCTGTGATTTATAAGGGCTGCTTGTTGATATTTTGATTCACTCTCCTTGATTATTAGAAAGTAACTAAACTCCTTTATTTATACACCCTCTAAAAATATTACTACAATGAAAAAATTTTTACTTTCTGTGATTGCTATTGTGGCAATGAGTGTTAACGCTTTGGCGCAGGAGATTCACGTGCCAGATGAATTGAATGGCTGGTATGCTGGTTACTATGTGGTGACTAATATTGATTTGGAAACGCTGAAATCTGGTGTGGATTCCTTCTGCAATTTCGACGGGCTGGGAGGCAACACCTGGACTGAAAGTCAGCAAGCCTCTATAGAGCGCACATGCCACTGGGGCGAAGAAGACGACCCCATCTCTTATTTTGGACAGATTTCGGGCGGAAAGTTTTTTGTTGGCGGTAATTCAGCCACATTAAACTACTATGCGTTCTTCTTTGTGAATGGTCCACGCATGTCGGCAGGCACCTCATGGCGTATTTACCTTGCTCCACAAAGAGGACCTTGCACACTCACCAACGCCGACCTTTACTTGCAAGGAATTTTTGGTCAAGGTTTTACTGAACCCACCGGTATTAATTCGATTGAGGCCGACCAAGATGCTGGAAAGCCTGTCAAAATGATAGAAAACGGCCAACTTGTTATCAAGAGAAACGGCGTGAAATACAATTTGCAAGGACAAGTAATAGAATAACGTTTTGCCGCATCCCATGCGGCAAAAAGCCCCAAATATAATGGTAGGGACGTGAAACTCCATGTCCGCATCAAACCAATGTAAACCAATGCGTTACACGTTGCCTGATGCGGGCGTGATTTTTTTAAACCACATACCACAAACCAAAGGGACGGTTCTTTTGGTTTGCACATGCGCATGTGCAAACCAAAAGTTACCATGTTTGCAGTGGAAATGTGGTTTGGGGTTGAAGATGACGTTGAGTGTGGACGCTCGACGGGGCTCTACCCCTTGCCACTGGGCGTTCCCCGGTGTGTTATTCATAATAAAAAAATGTTGGAATGAAATTTTTGGTAATTTTGAAAAAAAAAATAATATTAACCACCAAAACCATTCCAACAATGCAAAGAAACAAAAAAACTTTCAAAGGACAAAACATCTACATCGGGATTTGTCCACAACAAACCAAAAGAACCGTCCCTTTGGTTTGTGAATCAGCCAAAAACGATAACGTCATAACGTAGGGACATGCCTTTGGCATGTTTCCAATGTATTGATACAGTGGTGGTTGATAATTTGGAGGAATGTGTTTAATTTTGGGGATTTATAGGGTGGCTAATTGGTGGCCGATGTAGAGCAGGATGATGCCGCCCATCACGTTGATGAGGGTGTAGGAGGCGAATACCATCACCTCGCCTGTGCGCATGAGGGCGAGCATTTCGTTGCCAAAGGTGGAAAATGTGGTGAAACCGCCGCACAAGCCCACAGTGAGCAGGAGTGCCCAGCCTGTTTGCAGTGCGCCGAGGCGTTCGAGTAAGCCGTATATGATGCCGAATATAAAGCACCCTGCAAGGTTTACGCTAATGGTGCCCATGCCGAACCCTAAAAGCATACGCCCTGCAAGCATTTGTCCAATGAAGTAGCGGAGTGCGCCACCCACAAAGCTGCCGCACCCCACTAATAGTAGATTTTGAATCATTTATTTAAATCGCTTATTTTATGAAATGGTCGCGCATGAGTGTGAGTGAGCGTTGGAGCACCTTGCGGCTGCCTGAACCGTTGGTAATCACCACGAAACCATACTTTTTCACTGGGTCGAAGAACATGGCGCTACGCAATCCGTAAGCGCCGCCAGTGTGGCCCACCAGTTCGGTGCCAGGGGTAAACTCGTCGGCACGCATCAGTCCAAGTCCTGCGCGCTCCTTCTCGGTGTTGGCGTTGGCATCGTCGGTAATCACCGTCTGCATACGTCGTGCGCTTGCCTCGCTGATGACGCGCGCCTTTGCCAATGGCGATTTGCCGTAGTTCATGTGCATCAGCATGTATTTTGCCAAATCCATAGCCGTGATTTTCACACCGCCAGCAGCCGAAAGGCGTGTGGTGTTTTTGCACATCTGATAGTGGTCGAGCACATCGGGGCGCGCGTAGGCCTGTGGCTGTGGCACGAACGCGCCATTCTCCATCGCATAGAGTGTGGCAAAGCGAGAGCTGTCGAGGTCGTCAACGCAGTGGCTGCCTTTCAAGCCCAGAGGCTTCATGATGTGCTTCACGATGTAGCGGTCGAAACGCTGTCCGCTCACCTTCTCAATCACTGCCGACATGATATTGAACGCATAGTTGCAGTATTCATAGCCGGTGCCGGGACGGTAGTCGTTGTAGCACTTGGCGTAGTCGGGGTTGGTGTCGGGGTTCACAGCATCGAAACTCTCCCAATAGCCTTGCGAATCGTTGAGGCTTGAAGTGTGGCTCAAGAGCATTTCGAGCGTGATAGGCACATCGGGATATTTAGGGTTACGCAACTTGAAATCAAGGTATTTGTTCACATCAGCCTTCAAGTCGAGTTTGCCTTTCTCCACCAGTTGCATAATGGCGGTGGCGGTAAACGACTTCGAGATGCTGGCGATGCGGAAAATGGTGTTGGGCATCATTTCCTCGCCGCGTTCACGGTTCTTCAAGCCGAAACTGTGGGAGTAGATAATCTTGTTGTCCTTCACCACCACCACATTCGAGCCAACCACCTTCAGCGAGTCCATCATCGCCTCATAATCAGCCACAAATGCAGCGTCGTCGATACGAGCGGCAGCCTTGCCACCCTTCTTGCTTTTCGCGTCGGCAACGCTTGCCGCCAAAAGCAGGCACATTGCCAAAAACATGATTTTCTTCACCATATCTATAATTTTTTATTGTTGTTGCCAAAATTACACTTTTTCCCCCACACCCCCAAACCCACCATCACATAAAACATGATTTTGCAGTTTTTTTGGAGGGAGGAAGATGTGTGGTTATGTATTGTTACAGCAATAATTCCTTATAGAAATGCTTCAAGCAACGAAAGCCTGAACTGTGGAAAAGTATAACGATAACCATTATTTCTGCCTTTGACATGGTGAATTCACGATGATATTTGCGTTTGGAGTTGCTTTTTATGGTGTATTTTTCCATTTGGGCATCAAAAACTATGCAGAAGTCAACCGCAATACAGAATATTTCAGTAACTTTGTTCTCAGTAATTATAGCGATGATTGTTTGTAAACCCTTGATTTTCAGTATCAATAAAGTTACAACATTTTTGCTAATCACCAAATTTTTAGGCACTTATATATCGTCAAACTCACGTTAAATTATTTATTGTATATGATTTTGGATACCTGCTTAGACCTTATTGCTCTTCAATATACTTGCATGATTGTGATGTCCATGCTTGCGTTTTTTTTGTTTGTGTCGCGCTACTATGTAACTTGTCGTAACAAGCAGTTTGAGCAGTCGCGTTGGATGGTTTGTGTGGCACTATTATTATTTGTTGCACACTATATGTGCCAGATGCTGTTGGGTTGGCGACAACAGGGGGACGATGTGGGTATTCTGTTTAATCTGCTGTTTTATTCGCCTTCGGTTCTTTTGTTGTCGTGGTCGCAGCTTAATATTCTGCGCGCGAGGCAAGAACGTTGGAGTTTTATGCGCTATGGCGTTGTGGGTTATGCTCTTATGGTGTTGTGCATAGTCGCAGGTGTTATCTCAAATGGTAGTATGCATATTGGTGCTATGCTATATGTTGCTGATGCTATTTATTTCTTTACTTTGTTGTATTATATATGGGCACCGCTAAGGGCACTTAGTGATGTTCAACGCAGGCTCGACAACGAACTTGGTAATCCAGTAGATGCTTACCTGCGCACTATGCGCATTGGACTTTTTGTGGTGTGTGCTTTTGCTGTAATTATGCCTCTTTATATATTGTCGCAGCCGTTGCTCTTTGTCTTTGGACCTTTAGCACTGATTTCGCTTTCGCTGTTTATTGTTAGTTTTACGGCACTTGGATTTAGTATGTCCGATGGGGTAACTGAGATTATTACCGAGACTCACGAGGAGATTGCTGCTAAGGTATTTAGGGAGATTGTGCCTGAGCGTAGTGCCGAAATAGATATGGCGATAAGCAAATGGCGAAGCGAGGGTGGTTATAAAGATAGCAACTTGACGTTATCCTCGTTTGCTCGTCGCATAAAGGTTAATCGTACCGACGTTGCTTCGTATCTGACTACCGTATATGGTAAGAGTTTCCGTATATGGCTTTCAGGTGTTCGTTTGGAGGAGGCAAAGGCACTCATGGTCGTACACCCCGAATATAGTAACGAGGTTGTTTCTATGGAGTGTGGTTTCTCGTCGCGTGTGTATTTTCAGCGTCTGTTCAAGGAAAGGACGGGCTTGACTCCCGCCGAGTGGCGTCGTCAACGATAATGTGTTGGTTATGTGTTCGTTTGCTAATGGATGTATGGTGTAACTATTGTATGAAGGTCACATAATAGGGCTAAGTGTAACCATTCTTACAGTGACGTATCTTTTCTACAAGAGTGACACATAAGTGATGTCTTTGGGGTTTTTGACGGTTGATGTTTCTGTATCTTTGCATTAGGAAATTCAAACAAAAAAACTCTCAAGAACAATTCACTATGCAGAAAAATTATCTTTATTTAATGGCGTGTGCCATGGGAGCTATGTCTTTGGCTTCGTGTTCCGAAGAATTCACTCCTGATGGTGGCGGCAGCACTACCGAAGTGCCTTTGGCTCAAGTCGCAAAACCCAAACCTAACCCTTGGCTTGCACAGGAAGAGTATAGTATCACGCACTTCAATTCGGCTCAGACCGATGCATTCTCGTTTGCTGTCAAGGATGGCACTTTCAATATAGATCTTTCCAAGTGTCCGATGACATGGAGCGGTCCTGTTAATTTGATGACTCTTGCTTCGACTTCACCAAATTATATGTGGGGCATGAGTAGCGACCGCGTGTCGTATCTTGATATAAGCGACGGCAAACTTGAAAGGGTTGCCGAGGCTGGCTTGCCAGGGATTACAATGAAGACCCAGGAGCAACTGACACGTATGATTGCCGATCATGCTTCTTACGACGAACTTTCCAAGACGGTTACCGATATATTGGGCCCGGCGCCACAAATGTCTATGGCTAACGGTAATTATGTCTTGTGCGACAAGGATAACTATGCTTACACCAATGCAGGTCAGGTAATGGCACGCTATCGCCTTGCCAATCCTAATAATCCCAAAGAAGGAATCGTGCTGGATAATCAAATAAGACTCACGGAATTTACCTTCAACTCTTTTACTCTCGTAGGTACCACTATGACCTATGACGGCCATCTTGTTGTGGCTGCTCAGCACGGAATTCTTGTGCTGAATCGTGATCTTACTACAATCGAGGATTCATACGCTCTTCCATCAGACCAGATTCTCACCAACTCTATCTGTATTGACGAAAATGGCGGTCTTTACGTAGCAAGTAACAGTCGCACACCTGGCGGAAAAGGCCTTATGCAGAAACTTATCTGCAAGGACGGAAAAATCTCTACCTCCCAGGCTGATGGTGCATGGCAAGCCTATTACGATGGTGGTCCGATGGCTCCATGTATCAAACTCGGATATGGCACTGGTGCAACGCCTACACTTATGGGTTTTGGCCAAGACGAGGACAAGTTGGTAGTTATTACCGATGGCTCTAAGCGTATGAAACTATTGGCTTTCTGGCGTGACGAAATCCCCTCAGATGCACAGCAAGTGGCAGGGTACGACAAGCGTATAGCCGGAGTGCACGAGGTTACATGCGGTCTGCCTGCATCAACAGAGTGGATACAGTCTGAGCAGTCAGTTGTAGTGGGTGGCTATGATGCCTTTGTTGTAAACAACATCAATGTTACTGATCAGGAAATAAACGACAAGATTATTGGTGTGATTGCTATTGGTCCTATTGTCAAAGGCCCTCAAGGTGCCGAGTGTGTACGTTGGAATACAAAGGAGAACAAGTGGGAGAATAAGTGGGCGCGCAGCGATGTGAGTTCTGTAAGTATGATTCCTGCCGTAAGTACCAAGTCAGAAATGGTATTTGTATGTGGCTGGAACGATGCTTCGGGCTGGGAAGTTACAGGACTTGACTGGAAGAGTGGTGCCACACGTCATCGCACCATATTGGGCAAGAGCAATCGAGCCAATGGCGCTTACGCCATCATTCAGTATCTTGCTAATGGCGACCTTTTATTCAACTCTGTTGCCGGACCAATCCGCGTAAAATATTGAGAAAATTGGATTATCATATAACAAGTTGTGTAAATACTTCGCTATAAAATCACCGAAGTATTTACACAACAAAAGCAAAATAAATTACGAAAATGAAACGACTATTTCTTCCTTTGCTGATAACACTAAGTATGTTTACAGCAAGTTGTGACGACGACTCGATTACCAATCCTGTTGATGTTCCCATCACCGTTACCGAGAGTGAACTAAAAGAGGCTTTCTATTATACCTTTCCGCTAATGATAATGGATGCCACAGAATCGGTAGAAACTAATGCCGAAACATTTGTGCCAGGCATACCTCGTGCACCGATTAATCAGCTTATTCATGCAGTAAAGATGGCCGACGCATCGAACAAGTCTGTGGTGACACCTAATGTGGATACATATTACAGTCGGTTGTGGATGGATATGAGTGAGGAACCTGTTGTGTTCGAATTTCCTGATGTTAAAGACAGATTCTGCAATGTCCAGGTACTCGACGCATGGACCAATACAACAAAGCTTATCACCGATGGCGGCACATACGTGTTTGCCAAGAAAGGGCAGAAGGTTTCTGTTCCGTCAGGAGCCACTCTTGTAGAGATGCCTACAACAATGGGGTGGTGTATTGTTCGCATCCTTAATAAGGGAGAGGGCGACTATGAGAATGTCAAGAAGATTCAGGATGCAATGAAGGCTTACCCTCTTTCGGCTTATGGCAATGCAGGATATGTAGCGCCAAAGGGCACTTACGATGCCGCAAAGGATGTGAATCCAGTGGTGAAATGTCTGTCCATGCCGCTTGATGAGTATTTCGCCAAGGCAAACTCACTCATGGAAAAGAACTCTCCTCTGAGTTTTGATACCGAGATAATAAATCGACTGAAGAAACTTGGTGTTGGTCCGGGGCTTCACCTGAAGCAAATTGAAAATGGAGCAGAGATGTTTGCCAAAATAAAAGCTTCTTTCAAGGCAGACGCCGTAGCAATTGCAGCCACAAACAAGAGGAATATAGGAGGAATATGGTCTTATTTTAAGGAACCTATAGGCGACTTTGGCAACGCCTATGATTACCGTGCTGCTGTGGCGCTGGTGGGACTTGGTGCCAATACCAATGAAATAGCTATTTATCCTCGTGCCGACTATGATTCTAACAATGAGCCCCTTAATGGTGCAAATAGTTACACGTTGCATTTCAGCTCACTTCCTCCGGTTGAGGAAGGCGGTTTCTGGTCGATAACTGCCTATGGAGATGACAACTATCTTATTGATAATCCTATCAATAGATATAATGTTACCGACCGTAGCGAATACAAGCTCAATGCTGATGGATCGCTTGATGTTACATTGTCGGCTAACGCCCCTCAAGATGGCTCTTATTGGTTGCCCACAGGCAATAAGGCTTTCCATCTTTTCATGCGCATGTATCTGCCCGATTTAAAGGCATTGGATAATTGGGCTCCACCGACTATTACAAAGAAATAAGGTATAGGATGAAACCTTGTAAATTCTGGAAAAACGAAATGTGTAAAAATAAACAGCATTAAAACACCTTGTAAACATTCTGGACAAATACGGGGGATTGGTTATTGAACTCAAAAGGAAAGTCAACAAGGATGGATGTTTTTTGCATTTCATGAGAATAAAATCAAAGCATCAAATCCGTCGCCTTTCTTGTGTGCTTTTGCGCAGAATAACTTGGTTTGATGCTTTCCTAATGGATATTGCAAATTATTGCTGTTCGGTAAAACTTTTTGCAAGCAACATAAATTAGGGCTGACACTTCATCACGAGGCATCAGCCCTAAATTATTTTGATAAAGTTTTACTGGACAGCAATACTACAGGAACATTGCCATATATAGAGGCATGTAAGTAACATCGCCGGATTTCTCCACATTATTTTTACACAACACGATAGCGCGACCGATGCTGTCGGAAAAACTGTTGAGTGCAGCGTCAAGAGAAGCGTGCTTCTTGTAGTTGTCGCCCGACTTCACTTCCAAGATTGTGATTTTGTTGTTTTCTTGAATGATGAAATCCAGTTCCTGCTTGCTTTTCTTATCGTAGTAATGCAGTGATTTTCCTTTGGCGGATAAGGCGCACGCCACAAAGTTCTCGGTGAGCGCTCCTTCGTTGATGCCGATATTTCCTTTCAGCACCTCAAATTGCATTTCGTTAATCATTTGCGAGCACAGCAAACCGGTGTCCACCATATACAGTTTATATAGTTTTCTGTTTTCTGTCGATTCAAAAGGCAGTTCAAAAGCCTTTGTATTGAATGAATAGTAGGCAAGTCCAGCATCGATGAGCCATTGTGTGGGGGCTTCGTATTTGCGTAGTGATGCGCCTTTCTCAATATCGGCAAGAACAAATCGCTTGTCTTGTTTGCCAAGTTGCGATGGCATTGCGTCGAACACCCGTTTCACCAGTACCGCCGATTTTTCGGCATAATGCGAAATGTCGTCGCGGTAAGTGGTGATGATTGATTTTTGCGCTCGGAAAGCGTTAGATATATCGGGGTTGTCGATATACTTCTGCACCACTTCAGGCATTCCGCCAATCACCAAAAATTCTTGATATACTTTGCTCATCTGCTTGTGTATGAAATCAGGCACAGCCTTTTCCTGATTGTAGCATTTTCGCAGCACCTCCACCACATTTTCCCCGATGCCCTTTGCCCACAAAAACTCCTCGAAGTCGAGGGGGTAAAGCCTGATTTCTTCCTCAAAACCCACAGGGTAGGATGTGACATCTTTATAGTTGATGCCAAGCAATGAACCCGACTCGATGAAATCGAATCGGTTGTCTTCCACCAAAAATTTGATAGCCGTGCGAGCATTGGGACACTCTTGAATTTCGTCAAAAAACACAAGCGTTTTCCCCTCAACGAATGGTCCAAAACCCATCGCTGACAAATAAGTGACAATGGTATTGGTATCGAGGTCGGCATCGAATGCTTGTTTTGCCACAGGATGCTTCACAAAATTCACCTCCACAAAATGCGTATAATTTTCTTTTGCAAACTCCCGAATAGCGGTTGTTTTTCCCACTTGTCGGGCACCTGTGATGATGAGAGCCTTCTTGTCGCCTCGGTTCTTCCACTCAATGAGGTGATTATGTATCTTTCTTTTGAGCATAATATTTAGGTTTTGATGCAAAAATACAACTTTTTTCCACTATTTTCAAATAGTTTTTACAACTTTTTTCCACTGTTTACACAGCATTTTTGCAACTTTTTTCCACATTTTTGTGGTGATTTTTGCAACTTTTCGCAAGGTGGTGGGGGTTGTAGGAATGGGGGGAATGTATTAACTTTGCAGGCGATTTTTAAAATAACATATCTTCAGGGCAGGGTGTGATTCCCGACCGGCGGTAAAGTCCGCGCGCGCAAGCTGAACCGGTGTGATTCCGGTACCGACAGTACAGTCTGGATGGTAGAAGATGCGAATAACACCTTTTTCGTATATCTGTCAACGCCCGGAGATACATTATCTTCGGGCGCTTTTTCCTTGCGCCCGAGTAAGGAGCTGTATCTTATGGAAAACCTGCAATTCATCCTCGTCTGCATCGCCGTGTTCGCGGCGATCCTCGCTGTGGCTGTGCTCGCCGAAAAGCGCCTCAGCCGCGACCGCAAGCCCTTCTCCGGCACGCATTACATCACCTATACCGCCATTTTCGCCTGCATGGCTGGCGTGCTCATGCTCTTTGAGCTGCCGCTCTTCTTCGCGCCGGGCTTCTATAAGCTCGACATAAGCGAGATGCCGGTGCTCATCTGCACGTTCTACCTCGGTCCTGTCGCGGGCGTGATGACGGAGCTTGTCAAGGTCATGGTCAAGCTCCTTTTGAAGGGCACGACGACCGCGTTCGTCGGCGAATTTGCCAACTTTGTCGTCGGCTGCTCGTTCGTCCTGCCCGCCAGCATCATCTACCACGCCAAGCCCGGCAAGAAAACCGCGCTTATCGGCATGGAGGTCGGCACGCTCGTGCTCACCGTTTTCGGCAGCCTTTTCAACGGCGTATACCTCATCCCGAAGTTTGCCGCGCTTTACGGTATGCCCCTTGACGCAATCGTCGGCATGGGCACGGCGGTCAACGCAAGGATAACGAGCGTTGCGACCCTCGTTGTGTTCGCGGTCGTGCCGTTCAACCTTGTGAAGGGCGTTGTCGTCTCTGCGCTGACGTTTTTGCTCTACAAGCGCATCTCGCCCATCCTCCACAAGAACGACGCCAGGCGCGCCGCCCGCCTTGAACGGAAGAAGAGCGCCGTGCAGGACGCGGAAAAGGAAGCGTGAGCGGTCGCTAAAGCGCTTTCAGCACGCGCCTGAGGCGCGTCAAGCTCAACAGAAAATTCAAAAGCTCTGTGAAATATATGATGCCGATGTACGCCGCCAGCGCATAGCGCGGCAGCAGCCACCACACGAGCAGCAGCCCCGTCAGCGCGTCGAGGATGTTTATCCCCATGCTCCACACCTGCTGCCCCAGCCCCTTGAGACAGCCGTCGATCGTCATATCCGTGTATATCACGGGCACGAGCGGCGCGAGAAGCCGGATGTAATGTCCGGCTTCTCGGCTTTTATACACGGCGAAGCCCAGCATATCCGAGAAAAACCACATGAAAAGCCCCACTGCGGCGGAAAACTCGGCGCTCAAGAGCAGCAGCCTCCACGACGCGGCGTGGATGTCCGCGCGGCTGCCCTGAACCTGCGCCTCCGTCAGCTCCGGCACGATAAGCTCCGCTGCGGCGGACATGATGCACGACGGAAAGAAGATTATCGGCAGCACCATGCCCTGTATCGTCCCGTAGCCCGCGAGCGCGCCGTCGGCGGTGTATCCGGCGGCTCTCAGCCCGCGCGGCACGAGCAGGTTTTGCAGCGTCGTCA
>OLGV01000296.1_pt1 | contig 21971 bp, 19 predicted proteins | sample 1605761 | NCBI WGS metagenome assembly OLGV01 (sample SAMN03283245) | human gut metagenome | biome: human-associated habitat; material: feces | host: Homo sapiens | place: Peru | collected 2012
GGTGGAAGTGAGACCATGCCACGGCGGCAACGGCTTCCTCATTCCAATTTCATCCAAGGCCTATCAAGCCGCATCCCGTGCGATGGCCGAGGTCTACGGCACCGACCCTGTCCCGTCTCGCGGCGGCGGCAGCATCCCGATTCTCGCTGACCTCCAGCATATCCTCGGCATCGACCCTCTCCTGATGGGCTTCGGCCTCGAACGCGACACCATCCACTCCCCGAACGAGTCCTACCTCCTCTCCCAATTCTTCGCCGGCATCCGCTCCCTCGCCCTGTTCTACAAGTATTATTAGGTTATTGGGTATGGACGCATGGATATTGATATTGGCTATATCGCTCTCTTTTGTTGCCGGAGGAGCCATCTCCTGGGCAGTCTTTCATGGCAGACTTTCCGAGTCTAAGTCCAAGATTGATGTGCTTTCAGCGCAGAACGAAATGCAGAAGGCGGCGCGGGAGGATGACGAGCGTCACCATAAGGAGAGCCTTGAGGCCCAGGAAGCACGCTTCGCCCAGACTTTGGCAAAGGTGACGGCCGAACTCAAGGTCGCGACAGAGGATATGTTGAAACAACGGCAGAAGGAATTCTCGCAGTCAAGTGCCGAGAACATCGGGCAGATAGTCGGACCTCTCAAGGACACCATCGACAGGATGAAGCAGGCCATGAACGACAGCACAATGAAGCAGACGGCAATGAGCGGGGAGATGAAGGCCGGCATCGAGAACATGATGAAAATGAGCGAGGCCGCCCGCAAGTCTGCCGATGAACTCGCCCGCGCATTCCGTCATGGCAACAAGGTGCAGGGCGACTGGGGTGAGACTGTCCTTGATGAACTGCTGCAGTCTCAAGGACTTACGAGAGGCGTCCACTATGACGTGCAGGCAGTTCTGCGTGATGCTGACGGCAGGACTGTGCGTTCTGAAAGCGGCGGGACTCTTCGTCCGGATGTCATTCTGCATCTTGATCAGAACCGCGACGTCATCATAGACTCAAAAGTTTCCCTTTCCGCATTCATGGACTATGTGAACGCTTCGGACGAACAGGAACGCAGCCGGGCGCTTGCGGCCCATCTCGTCAGCCTGAACTCGCACGTCAAGGAACTTTCGGCGAAGGACTACTCTTCTTATGTAAAACCTCCGAAAGTCTGCATGAACTATGTAATCATGTTTGTTCCGAACACCGGTGCCCTCTGGACAGCGCTGAATGCTCAGCCGGACTTGTGGCGTCAGGCTATGGAAAAGAATGTGTTCATCGCCGATGAGCAGACGCTTTACGCCGCGCTACGCATAATAGATATGACATGGACGCAAATCAAGCAGGTGGAAAGTTACCAGAAGGTCTTTGCCCTTGCCGACGAAATGATGGATCGTGTCGGCCAGTTTATGAAAAAATATAGGGACATCGGAGATGCCTTGTCAAAAGCCCGGAAGCTTTACGACGAGGGTGGAAAGAAACTTGAGCCTTCCGGACAGAGCATACTCCAGACCTGCGCCAAACTTCAGCGTCTTGGAGCGAGTCAGAGCGCAAAGAATCCTCTGCCTCAACTTTCGGATGCGGCACTCTCTGAAGACAAACTCACGGCTGACGGCTCCATTGAGGAATAAATTGCTAACTTTGCAGGCTTAAAATTTAAATATATGGCACAGAAACCTTCCATACCTAAGGGAACAAGAGACTTCGGACCGGTCGAAATGGCCGGACGCAATTATATTTTCGACACAATACGTTCTGTATTCAGAACTTACGGATATGCGCCGATTGAGACTCCGTCGATGGAGAACCTTTCTACCCTGATGGGAAAATACGGAGAGGAGGGCGACAAACTTTTGTTCCGCATCCTGAATTCTGGAGATGCGTTCAACGGAATCGATTTCAAAGAATATGAGGTTGACCCGTCAGCCTCCGACAATCCTGAGAAAGGGCCTTTCTACAACTGCCGTGCGCTCACTAACCGTGTGTGTGAAAAAGGGTTGCGCTACGACCTCACTGTGCCGTTCGCGCGTTTTGTGGTCCAGCACCAAAATGAACTCTCCTTTCCGTTCAAGAGATTCCAGATTCAGCCGGTGTGGCGTGCCGACCGTCCGCAGAAAGGACGCTACCGCGAGTTTTATCAGTGCGATGCAGACGTCATCGGCTCCACCTCTCAACTCAATGAACTTGAACTTGTGCAGATTGTGGACAGGGTTTTCGGCCTGTTCGACGTGCGCGTGTGCATAAAGATTAACAACCGCAAGGTGCTTACGGGACTTGCCGAAATCTGTGGATTCCCGGACAAGGTCGTGGACATCACGGTTGCCATAGACAAGATTGACAAGATTGGACTTGAGGCAGTCGAGGCAGAGATGCTGGAGAAGGGACTGACGGAGACGGCGGTTAAGGTCATCGAGCCAGTGCTTCAGATGAGCGGCACGACTGCGGAGAAAATTGCCCTGATGCGTACCCTGTTTGACGGAGGCTCGGCATCGGGGATTGTATCCGGCACCGGACTTCGTGGAATTGACGAATTGGAGGAACTGTTCGGCTACATTGATGCTGCCGGGATTTTGCAGCAGGTCGAGATCGACCTTTCGCTTGCCCGCGGCCTCAACTATTACACCGGGGCCATCTTTGAGGTGAAGGCGCTTGACTTTGCCATAGGGAGCATCTGCGGAGGAGGGCGTTACGACAACCTTACGGGAATATTCGGCCTTCCGGGCATGTCCGGCGTGGGAATTTCCTTTGGCGCCGATCGCATCTACGATGTGCTGAAGGGCTTGGACAAATTCCCCAAGGGCGTGACTGACAGTGCCAGGGTCCTTTTCGCGAACATGGGTACGGACGAGATTAAATATCTGCTTCCGGTTGTGAAGGCGCTTCGCGAGTCTGGCGTTGCCTGTGAAGTTTTCCCCGAGTCCGGCAAACTCAAGAAGCAGTTTGACTATGCCGACCGCCGGCACATTCCGTTTATCTCCATCTGCGGAGGCGACGAGGCCGCAGCGCAGAAGGTGAACTTCAAGAATCTGTCTACAGGGGAGCAGACCTCCTTTGACAGGACGGACATCGCTGGAATGATGTCGTTCCTTGGACTGTAGGGATGACTTTTTGTGCCTCGAACGGACGTTTTTCTTGAAAATATTGCAAAAAGTTCGATAAAAGTTTGCGGCATCAAAAAATTGTTGTACCTTTGCAATCCCATTCGGGAAAAGCGCATTTGAAGGGACTTCCGGATGGACAGACAATAAGATTCCTGAATAGCTCAGTTGGTTAGAGCATCTGACTGTTAATCAGAGGGTCGCAGGTTCAAGTCCTGCTTCAGGAGCAACATCGCGGGGTAGAGCAGTTGGTAGCTCGTCGGGCTCATAACCCGGAGGCCGGAGGTTCGAGTCCTTCCCCCGCTACCAAGAAGAGGCATTGAAATCGAAATTTCAGTGCCTTTTTTGTTTCTTTTATTTTTTTCATATTTCTATAATGCTTAATTTTGTAGGTTAGGAAATTTAGGAGCGTCATTTTGCGCTCTTCAGAACCTAAAGACTGCCATTATGGACATTGACCTTCTTTCAAAAATGGTGTATGACCTGATTCTCGACAACGACAGAGTCGCGTTGCCGGGAGTGGGATGCTTCGTGGCCGAGATTGTGCCGGCGAGCTTCTCCGACAAGGGGTACACGATAAATCCTCCATATAGGAAGCTCTATTTCAGGAGCAAGCCGGACGACGGCGAACTGCTTGTGAAACTCTATGCGAAGTCTAACGGCGTCGCGGAAGAAGATGCCAGAAGGATTCTGACAGAGTTCCTTGCGGAGATGAGGGATATACTTTTTACCCGCAAGGTGATTGTTTTCCCAGGACTCGGGCGTCTTCGCGCCACGAGGGAGAACAACCTTTTCTTTGTCGCGGATGAGGCTCTTGACATCTATCCGGAGGGCTTCGGTCTTGAACCGCTGTCTCTGAAGACTCACAAGGAAACTGAACAGGAACTCTCTGCCACCATGGACGAGCTTGGGGACATTCTTGGTTCCGGCGCGGTGGACGAGCCGTTGGACGAGTCTGTTGCAGAGCCAGTTGCAGAGCCAGTTGCAGAGTCAATAGCCGAGCCGGTTGCAGGGACAGTCGAAGAACCGGCCGTTGAAAAGGTAGAAGAGGAGAAAACAGAACCAATTGCGGAATCTGTTACCGGAGCAATAGCTGAGCCGTCTCCTGTCGCTGAGCCGTCCGTGAATGCGGCTACAGGACCTTCCGTTGGGCCGACGACCGGAGAGACGAGGAAAATGTCCCCCGGGAAAATAGTCCTCATAACTCTTGCCTCGCTTTTGGGTCTGGCTGCGGTCCTGTTCGGCATTTTCGTGCTGTTGGTCAACTGCTTCCCGGACTTCCTCGACTCGCTGCTCTACACGAAAGAAGAACTCTACATAATCAATTATAGGTTGTAAAGCGGAGAATCGATGTTTGAACTGATTTATCCGGTGGACCCGGCTCCCATATTGCCCTCCCTCACGGCAAATTCGCCTCGTGACGGGCGGCTTGACGGTGAGGTTTTCCCTGTCGTCGAGGAGAGCGGACTTGTGGTTGGCCGTGCTTCTCGCTCATATTGTCATGGTGGCTCACGCCTTCTGCATCCTGTGGTCCATCTTCACATAATAGACCACGAGGAGCGGATATATCTCCAGAAACGTTCGATGAAAAAGGACATCCAGCCCGGAAAATGGGACACCGCAGTCGGAGGACATGTCGGCTATGGGGAGAGCCTTGTCGAGGCGTTGTTGAGGGAATCGATGGAAGAACTGCACCTGACGCGCTTCAATCCTGTGTACATAGGGACATATCCGTATGATTCCGAAAGGGAGCGTGAACTCGTCAACATATTCGCAGCTGTGGGCTCATTTGACATAAGTCCGGATCTTGACGAGGTTACGGACGGACGTTTCTGGACCATGGCCGAAATAGACGCTGCCATGGGAAAGAATGTCCTTACCCCTAACTTTGAAATGGAATTCGGAAGAATCCGGAACAAACTGCTGGCATTATTATAAGTTAGAATACTTGCGAAACGTGAATAAATGGACAGAATATCGGTAATATACGAGAATGCCCCCGGAGCTGCAGACGAACTGCGCCGGATTGCCTCGGCGGTGAGAACGGAATATTTTCTTCTTTGCAACGAGAAATACCGAATCTCAGTGGTGCAGCACGCGCTTGAGCGCTTTGTGCAGATTGCGGACGCCACCGGAGCCGACATGCTCTACTCCGACTGCATCGAGAACGGGGCACGCCACCCTCTGATTGACTGTCAGATGGGCTCACTGCGAAACGACTTTGACTTCGGACCGGCGCTTTTGTTCCGCACATCTTCGTTCAGAAATGCCGTGGAATGTCAGACTGGCGAGGCAAACTACAGATATGCCGCACTTTATGATCTCCGCCTTCGCATGCGAAGCATCTTCCACATAAGGGAGTACCTATATGAATATGTCGAGGATGACTTGCGTCGAAGCGGCGAGAAGCAGTTTGACTATGTCGCCCCGTCCAACCGTGAGGTGCAGAAAGAGATGGAAAAGGCCTGCACAGCCCATCTTAAACGTGTCGGGGCATGGCTTGACGGACCTCTCCCGGATGCCCCTGAGCCGGGCACCCCTGCACATTTTGTGAGTGCACCCGGCAATACGGAGGCTATTGGCAACGCTCCGGAACAGGCCGGATTTCCTGTTACTGCCTCTGTAATAATCCCAGTGTTCAATAGGGTCAGGACTATCGGTGATGCTGTCCGGAGTGCCCTGTCGCAGCGGTGTGACTTCGATTTCAATGTCATTGTCATTGACAATCACTCCACCGACGGCACAACCGGCCTTTTGCAAAAGCTCTCCGCGGATGACCCGCGCCTCGTTCATATAATCCCGGAAGACATGAACCTTGGAATCGGTGGCTGTTGGAACGCAGCCATTGACAGTCCCTGCTGTGGACTCTATGCGGTCCAGCTTGACAGTGACGACATTTATTCCACTCCCGACACGCTCTCGAAAATCGTGGACGGCTTTCTCTCGCAGCATTGCGCGATGCTCATCGGCTCATACACGATTACTGACTTCGACCTGAATCCCATACCTCCAGGCCTTATCGACCACCGCGAGTGGACGGATGAGAACGGGCACAACAACGCCTTGAGAATCAACGGACTCGGCGCACCGCGTGCGTTTCGGACCGACATACTGCGACGGATTCATTTTCCCAACACGAGCTATGGTGAAGACTATGCGGTAGGGCTGAAACTTTCCGGGCAGTACCGTATCGGCAGGATTTATGAATCCCTTTATTTTTGCCGCCGCTGGAGCGGAAACTCGGACGCTGCGCTGAGCATAGAGAGGCAGAACGTCAACAATCTCTACAAGGACAGCCTTCGCACGGTGGAACTTCTCTCGCGAATTAGGCGGAATGCACGTCGCGCTCCTGCGGCAACCTTGACGGCGGAGGTACGAAGAACTGAATGAAAATGAAGGACAACAACGAAATACAGAAATTTGTCAACGATCAGCTCTCCTGCTGGCCGCTTGCCTGCGCAAACTTCAGGGCGCTCAAGAACGTAAAGACCAAGACTCTCAACATCGGAGGACTGGATGTTATCGTGCAGCACAACCCGGCGAGGATGATTTCTTCAGCGGCAAAGCTCGACAAGACTTCAGTCGCGAAGCGCCCCTGCTTCTTCTGCAACCGTTTCCCGGAACAGACTTACATCCGCTTCGAGGGACGCAAGGGCAAGAAATACGACATACTGCTCAATCCCTATCCGATTTTTCCGGATCATCTCGTGATTGCGAGCACAAGGCACTGCGACCAGTCCATCTGGAAGCGCTACATAGACATACTTGATCTTTCCAGAAAATATCAGGACTACACTTTCTTCTACAATGGTCCCCATTCCGGAGCCTCCGCACCTGACCATCACCATTTTCAGGCCGCTCCGAACGCTCTTATGCCTTTGGAGAACGATGTGCGGAGGATGCTTGCACAGGTGCGGGTCTCTTCAGTGAAGGATGAGGAACCCTCATCGCCCGTTCCGGAGCTGACCTATCTCACATCGGTTCAGGATGCACAGCTCTTCCACTACAACAAGTTCGTGAACGGTGTCTTCGTCCTCCGCGCGGCGACCTCAAAATCAGCCGCAAAGATTTTCTACAGACTTCTCGACTGTGCCGACACTCCGCAGGGGGAGAGTGAACCGCTGTTCAATCTTATGTCGTGGTATGCCGATGGGGAGTACTGCTCGATAGTTGTGTTTCGTACTGCGCATCGTTCGCATCACTACTTCTCCGACGGTCCGGACCACCTTACGATGAGCCCCGGCTGTGCCGACATGGGAGGCTGCTTCATCGCCCCGGTGCCGGAGGACTTCGAGAAGCTTGACGCGAAGCTCCTCACGGAAATGCTGGATGAAGTGACTCTGAGCAAGGAGGCGCAGCACAAGATTGTCCGTCGTCTCACACGCACGCAACCTCATATAAGCGTAGGCATAATGTCAGCGGAACGAATTGAGTTTCAGATGTATCCGGATGGGGGAGGCACACGCGTCGCAACCTATCGCGAGGGCAAGATAGACTATGACGGCGCTCTCTATGACGAACTTTTTTTCGAGGAGCAGACCCCCTCGACTTTCTTTGCCGAGCCGACATTTGAACTTCACGATGTCACAATAGGCAAGGGATTTCACTGGGAACGCCGTGAGACACAAAAGTTTGCAGGAGCTTTGAAAATCATCGTCGAGAACAACGAACTCACGGCAGTCAATGTGATCGGTGTCGAGGACTATCTTCTCAGCGTCATATCTTCCGAGATGAACCAGAATTCGCCGGAGGAGTTCCTGAAGGCCCACGCCGTGATATCCCGTTCATGGGTCATGGCTCAGCTCGCCCATCAAGGGAAAATTGCCTGTGATGCCGACGAACGGGAAAGTTTTCTGAAGTGCGGAAATATAGAGGAAGTTGTCACTTGGCTTGCTATGCATCGCCATTCCGTAGGAAATGAATCGAATGTTCCGGAAGCTCCGTCAGGTGAAACGGAATATACCCGATGGTATGACCGAAGTGATCACTGTAACTTTGATGTCTGCGCCGATGACCACTGCCAGCGCTATCAGGGACTCACCAGAGCCACCGAGACTTCTGTCCAAAAGGCCATTGACGCGACATGGGGGCAGGTCCTGACCTTCGGAGGTGAATTGTGCGACGCGCGTTTCTCGAAATGCTGCGGCGGGACTACAGAACTCTTCTCAACCTGCTGGGCGTCAGATGACAAGGCCTATCTTCCGGCATTGCCCGACACACCAGGACATCTTCCTCTTGATACAGCGAATGCCGATGGCACCATCGTTGTCCCGTTCTGCTCGCTTGCGGACAGTCCGCTTCTCGCGAGGGTATTCAATAGCTACGACCGTGAAACCACTGACTTCTATCGTTGGACGCAGGTGTATGAACTCCGTGAACTTTCGGCTCTTGTACGCGAAAAGAGCGGTGTCGACATAGGTGAACTCACTGCCCTCGAACCTTTGGCGAAGGGGGCTTCCGGGAGGATATTCAGGCTTCGCGTGGTCGGGACAAAGAACAGTTTCATCGTCGGAAAAGAACTGGAAATAAGACGTATACTCTCCCCGTCACATCTAAGAAGTTCTGCCTTTGACGCCGAGTTCACATCCGACGGCAGGGTAATCCTCCGTGGCCTTGGCTGGGGGCACGGTGTGGGTCTGTGCCAGATCGGTGCGGCTGTCATGGCGGACAGGGGATATGGCTACAGGGCCATTCTCGAACATTATTATCCTGGCACTCAGGTTTCAGAATCGCTCTCGAAATGACGACAAACAGTAAGAACATATCCCCGTGGCTTTGGGTGCCCACGCTCTATTTTGCAGAGGGCATACCCTATTTCGCCGTTAACAGCATATCAGTCACGATGTTCACGAAAATGGGCGTCAGCAACGGCACGATGGCTCTCTTCACGAGCCTTCTCTATCTCCCATGGGTGATAAAGCCGCTGTGGAGTCCCTTCATCGACATCATTCGCACCAAGCGATGGTGGGTCATGGCGATGCAGATATTGATGTCGGTCTGTTTCATTGCCCTCGCCCTGTCACTGCCTTCCAATGCCGGAACGCTTGCCGCGCACCGCGCTTCTGACGGTTCTGCCTCAATCTCGCTTTTCACAGTCACTCTGATAATATTCTGGATAATGGCATTCGCCAGCGCGACTCACGACATCGCAGCCGACGGATTCTACATGCTCGGTCTAACACCGGGTGAGCAGTCCCTGTTTGTCGGCATACGCAGCACTTTTTATCGTCTTGCCTCTGTCTTTGGACAGGGCGTCCTGGTTGTGATTGCCGGCATCCTTGAGACCTGCCTCGGCGATGTTCCAAAGTCGTGGTTCTGGACAATAGTCCTGACTGCCGCAATCTTCGCGCTTGTCACTCTGTGGCACAGTTTCGTGCTTCCGCGCCCGTTGTCAGACAGGTCCGTAGCGGCTAGTTCTCGCGAGTTTTCATCCGGACATGGCGGCAATACAAAAGAAAATGGTATCGGCTTTATATTCAGAGACTTCGGCAGGACATTCGTAACATTCTTCAAAAAGCCACGCGTCATTCCAGCCCTCGCATTCCTGCTGCTCTACCGCCTTCCTGAGGCGTTCCTTATCAAGATGATGAACCCCTTCCTTCTCGCTCCTGCTGAGGATGGCGGGCTCGGGCTCACGACGACTCAAGTCGGTGCCGTCTATGGGACAGCCGGAGTCGTTGCCCTCACTGTGGGCGGCATACTGGGCGGAATGGCCGTCGCGAGATGGGGACTCAAACGCTGCCTCTGGCCGATGGCGCTCTCTCTTGCGCTTCCGTGTCTTGCATTTGTCTGGCTCAGCATCGCGCAGCCCTCGTCGATTTGGACCGTAGGAGTCTTCGTGTGTCTCGACCAGTTCGGATATGGGTTCGGATTCACGGCCTACATGCTCTACATGATATATTTCTCGCAGGGTGAATTCAAGACATCTCACTACTCTCTCTGCACAGCCTTCATGGCTCTGAGTATGATGCTGCCCGGAATGGTTGCGGGCTACCTCCAGGAGGCTCTTGGCTACACCGGCTTTTTCTGGGCAGTAGGCCTCTGCTGCCTTGTAACTGTTTTTGTGACAACATTCTTGAAAATAGAACCTGAATATGGTAAGAAATAAGAAGATATATGCCGTCCTCATCGCCGCATTCACCGCGCTTTCATCACAGATCCTTGTGGGACAGGAATATCCGGACTCGCTCACCGTTCCTGCAACGGATTCGCCGGTTGCGGAGCCTGTTTGTATGAATGTCCATGCGCCATTGGTCCGGACAGGCATAGAGGTGCTCCGCGACCGTGGATTTGACGTTCTTCAGGGAAAACGCATAGGGCTCGTGACCAATCCGAGCGGTGTTGACAGCAAGCTCAATTCCACGATAGACATTCTCTACGGCGCAGAAGGTGTGAAACTGGTCGCTCTCTACGGTCCGGAGCACGGCGTCCGTGGAGACAAGTATGCCGGAGATAAGGTGGGGGAAGAGACGGACCTCACCACGGGGCTTCCGGTCCATTCTCTCTATGGCGCATCACGCAAGCCGACTGCTAAGATGCTGGAGGGGCTTGATGCTGTAGTCTATGACATACAAGACATCGGTGTGCGCTCCTACACTTTCATCAGCACGCTTGGCCTTGTCATGGAGGCCTGCGGCGAACTCGGGATAGAGGTCATAGTGCTTGACCGTCCCAATCCTCTTGGCGGTCTCAAGGTTGAGGGCCCGCTCGTCCGTGACGGCTACCATTCGTTCATCAGCCAGTACAAGATACCTTATGTTTATGGGCTCACCGTTGGAGAACTGGCCTTGATGCTCAACAGCGAGGGACTCAATTGCGGACAGCGCGGCACTCAAAAACCTGCTCGCTGCAACCTCACCGTCATTCCCCTGGAGGGTTGGACACGGGATATGCTCTACATCGAGACGCGCCTCCCGTGGGTGCTTCCGTCCCCGAACATCCCTTTCTGTGACACTCCGCAGTACTATGCCTCAGCAGGAATCGCGGGCGAACTCTCTAACTTCCTGCAGATTGGCATAGGCTATACCCTTCCGTTCCAGGTCTTTGCCGCGCAGTGGATTGACCCGGCGGCGCTCAAGGCCGAACTTGACAGCTATGACCTTCCCGGCGTTGCGTTCCGTACTATAGTCTACAAGCCGTTCTCCGGCTCTCAGGCGGGAAAACTTGTCAAGGGCGTACAATATTTTTTCACTGACTATGAGAAAGCCTCCATCACCGAGGTGCAATTCCGTGTCCTTCAGGCTATTGCAAGGCTCTACCCGGACCGCCGTGCATTCGAGGCTGCAACTGCTGTCGGCGCATTCGATAAGGTTTGTGGCACAAATTATGTCAGAGAGGCTTTTGGCCGTCGCTATGAGTTTGATGACATTTCGCAGTATTGGCATTCTGACGCGGAAAGATTCAGGGAAATGTCAAAGAAATATTGGCTCTACTGACAGCCGGTGGACACTATGTATAACCATGGAACATAATGCTTCGGGCATATATGTTTCCGCAAAAACTATTTTTATGAGAACATATCGTGCAGCAGTGGCGGCGATGCTCATCGCGCTGGCGGCATTCCAGACAGACGGATATGCCCAAAGCCGCCGTACATCGACATCTTCATCAACCGAAAGACAGTCTTCATCGTCCGCAAGGCGCTCGTCCTCTTCTGAAAGACAGTCCTCATCGTCTGCGAGACAATCTTCGTCAACAGCAAGGCAGTCTTCGTCGTCTGTAAGACAGTCCTCGTCAACGCCAAGGCAGTCTTCATCGTCTGTAAGACAGTCCTCGTCAACGCCAAGGCAGTCTTCGTCGTCTGTAAGACAGTCCTCGTCAACGCCAAGGCAGTCCTCATCGTCTGCGAGGAGTAGTTCTTCGACTTCGCGGAAAACTTCATCGTCAGACAACAGATCATCTGCGAGTCAGACATCAGTCTCAAGGCCATCATCCTCAGCGACGAACAGAAACGTTTCCACATCGCAGGACAGAAGGACCGGAACAACATCAACAAGACAGGGCACGACGACCTCAACAAGACAGAGTGCGACGTCTTCAACGCGTCAGAGCAGCTCCACGGCAAGGTCTTCATCATCAACGAGGCAGAGCGCATCTTCATCAGCGCGACAGACTCCGACATCGGACAGGACGACTACCGTCGGACGCCAGACCACAACGCGCCAGCCTGCAGCTTCATCGTCTGTAAGGAAGGCAAAATCCCTTGACGGGAACAACGGGACATCTTCTGTCCGTAACGCCACTACGTCAGAAAGATCCTCTTCCGTGAGGAACCTGCCTCCGACAAGTGCGGCTGCTCGTGCAGACGGCGACCGCCCTGGAGGCAACGTCGGCAACAATCCGCGTCCTGATGACCACCACGGCAGGCCGCAGCCTCCGCGCGACGACTTCCGCCCACAACATCCGCGTGACCGTGGCTACATAGATTTCGACCGCAGGCCGCCTCACCGCTTCTATGACCCACATCACGACCACTGCTTCGGCTACAGGGTTCACACCCTCCCGGCCGGCTATTGGTATCGCGACTGGCACGGCGTCCGCTACTACTGCTACAACGACATCTACTACCGCTATATTGACGGGTGCTACATCGTTTGCCGTCCGCCTTTCGGCACTTCTCTGGCTGCCGCAATCGTGGCCGACGCGACATGGACTGCCGTTCGTATCAGCTACTACAACACGCTGAACAATACCTACGACAAGATTAACTCCAACAATGCCTACATCGCCGAGCAGAACGAACAGATTGCGCGCAACAACGCGCTTCTGGCGCAGCAGAACTCGACTCTTGCGGCCCAGGCGCAGTACATGCAGGCCCGTTCGAACGATGCCTACCAGATCGCACTTGCAATGGGGCTTGTCCAGAGCTATGCGGCTGCCGGTGCGGACTACTTCTGTCAGGACGGGGTGTTCTATCAGAATGTGAATGGCCAGTACTATGTCATTGTTCCGCCTGCCGGAGCCCTCGTGGATGCCCTGCCAGAAGACTATGACGTGTTCATCTTCAACGGTCGTGAATACTATCAGGTCGACAACACGGTCTACCGTGTGACTGTGGTCTCCGGCAGAGCCTATTTTGAGGTTTTGGGACAGAAATATTAATTTAAGCAGCTTCGAATTATTCCCCGCCTACTGTCAATGCCTTGACAAGTATGGTGGGGATGCCTACTGACACCGGTACGGACTGCTCCTTTCCGCAGGTCCAGGTGCCGTTGCTTATCTTGAGATCGTTTCCGACCATCGTGATGTCCGCGAGAGCTTCGGGACCATTTCCGATGACATTGATGTCCTTGACCGGTGCAGTCAGGCGGCCGTCCTCGATGAGGAAACCGCTGTTCACATAGAAAGTGAAGTCACCCTCACCGATCTGCACTTGACCATTCGAGAACTCATCGACATATATTCCCTTTTTTACGGAGGCTATGATGTCCGAAGCATCACAGTCTCCGTTTTCCATGTATGTGGCCCTCATACGCGGAATCGGATTGAAACGGAAATTCTCCCTGCGTCCGTTCCCGGTGGGGGAGACACCGTACCAGGCGGCGCTTATGCGGTCATGAAGATAGCTTGTCAGAACACCGTCCTCGACCATGTATGTCTTCTGCCCCGGAATGCCCTCATCGTCGAATGCGCATGCCCCGCGGTTGCCGGGTATTGTCCCGTCGTCCACAATGCTGATCCCCGTGGCGCAAATTCTCTGACCCATCCTGTCCGAAAAGATTGACTGACCCTTTCGGTTGAAGTCTGCCTCAAAGGCATGTCCCATGGCTTCGTGCAGCAGAATTCCGGATGCTCCGGCGCCCATTACCACCGGCATCCTACCGCCTTTCGGACGTACAGCCTCAAAACGCGCGTCAAGATTGCGCAGCACGCCGTCCGTGAGTTCCTTCTCCAAGTTATCGGACAGCATCTCCGCACCTGCCCTGAAACTGCGCGACTCCGATTTCGTGATGTTGGTCATCTTTCCGTCAAGCCCATGTCCCGAGAACACGGCGGATACCGAAACGCTTCCCATCGGACGGGTCTCGAATGTCAGTTCCCCAAGCGAGTTGTACATCATCACCCGGCTCACGCTGTCAGAAAGCTGTGCTATGACCTTCACCGTCCTTGGCTCGCGCCTGCGTAGTTCTTCCTCAATTCTCTTTAGCATATCTGCCATCTTCCGGCGGCTGCAACTTTCCCAGCTCTCTATCATTTCGTAGAGTCCGCTTCGGCTCTTTCTGCCTGCCGCTGCTTTTTCCAGCGTGTTCCCATACATGTCTGCACAAATGCGGCGCCCATTCTGCTTTCCGGCTCTGACGGCTTGAGAACCGCCTCCGGCCGCGCAAATTGCAGATGCCGCCCGCACTGCTGCCTCCATGTCCCGGCGTTCTGTCGTCTCGCAGTAGGAATAGCCCGTCCGCTCACCGCAGAGCACGCGAATCCCGGCTCCGAAATCTTCGTGGTAGCCTCCGGAAGTTACTTGCGAATCCTTCAGCAGCAGATTTGTGTAGCTGGTGCATTCAAAATAGATGTCGGCGAAATCCGCCCCGGAAGACAACGCCTCCGCCATGAGACTTTCAAGATTTGCCCTGCTCACCCCGAAAAGCTCAAGGTAATGATTTTCTTCTTTCTCCATCTCCATAAATCTCTCCTATCCGGCAATGGCGTCTCCGTCCCCCTCTTCCTCCGAAAGCCTTACACGCCCATCCTCACACACTTTCTTTATCCGCTCGAATGTTGCGGCATCCCTCACGATCACTTCTCCGGTCTCCCGGAATCCCTCGGCCACGACCTTGAACGGCGGTTGGGAATTGTCAGCGAGAATCCAGCGATCGCAGATTTTCATGTAATCATTGAAAAAATACTCAAGGCCGACGTAGTAGCGCCTTATTATTGTCTCTACCGGAATGTTGTGTCCGCCTTTCTCAACCCTTGCCTTGACCCTCTCCATCGCCCTCTCCGGAGAGTCGAGCCAAAAATAGATGACAGTCACGAAATAGCCCTCAGCCTGCGCCTTGCGCACCATCTTTAGCAGTGTGCGTGTCGCCAATGTTGTCTCTATTCCGAAATCCTTCTTTTTGCGGAACAGATACTGAATCTTCATCAGCATGTACCTGCTGGCCTGAAGCGGCACTTTCTCCGGTTCGTAAGGCGACAGCCCTTTTGCGAACTCGTCTGAATTCACGAACTGTGCGCATTCGAGCATCTCAGGCAACAGCGTGTATGACGCCGTCGTCTTCCCTGAGCCGTTGCAGCCCGATACGATGTAAAGTTTTGGCATGGACATCCTGTTAATCCTCCAATAGATGCGTTTCTTTCTTTAAATGTCTCAATAAAAATATGTATCAATGAGTTATGCCATATCCGAAAAGGGCGAAGTCCCCCAGACATGGGTCGTCCGGGAATATCTCCCGAAAACTGTCCGTAATCTCTGTTGCCGTCACGATGTCCTTCTGCCGTCGCGTCGTGAGGCCCAACGCCGTCGCCTCGTCATAGACATGCACGTCAAGCGGAATTATCAAGTTGCGCCTGTCCGTATGTTTCCATACTCCGAGGTCCACCTTCCCGTCGTCGCGCACCAACCATCTGCGCATCATGTTTATCTTCTTGTTCGGAGCCCTGCGATCAGGTCTTTGTCCATATACCCTCACTCTGAACCCTTCATCGTCCAACCCCTCCAGACTCGGCGAAGCCGCCTCCCCGCATTCTGAGTATAGCTCGCGCAGGCGGGCACATATTTGGGCAAACTCGCTCCATTTCACCGTCCTGTGCAGGCTCACGTCATCATTCCGGTATTCCCCGTTCATTACATAATCGTATGGCCTCCAGTTCATTTCATCGAATGCACGTCCGCAGTCACGCACAATCATCGCCCTTCGTCCCCAGGCAAGGTGTGCCGCAATCACGGCTGCAATCTCCACGTCTGCAAGCCCGCAGTTTCCCGACGCATAGTTTTCGGCAAAATGCCTCGGAAACGCAATCGGGTCTTCGGTGAAATATTTCCTGTCATTGTATGTCACGGCCCATTCGATGAGTCTGTCCCTTGTTCTTTCGTCCATATATCCGCATTTCGTTTCGGAACGCAAATTTATTAAAAGACACCCAAACTTGCCATCGGTTTTGCGTAATTATGCAAGTTTTTTGATATATTTGCAGAATATGAAGAATTTTAAGCTGACATTATTGACTGCAGCAGTGCGCTTTCTCGCTATGTTTCCGCTGAAGGTGCACTACTTTTGGGCAGATGTCATCGCATGGGTGCTCCGCAGCGTCGTCGGCTATAGGCGGGACGTCGTAGCGATAAATATGGGACGCTCGTTCCCTTCCACAGCATGCTATTATGATGATATAGAACGCTTTTCAAAACTCTACTACCGTCACATGGCGGAAATCATCGTTGAGGCTATATGGTTCTTTGGGGCGAATCCGAAGAAAATGATGCGCTCCTCTCTCGTCACGGTCACGAACTCGAAAGTGCTCGAAGAGGCGTGGAACTCGGCTCCTTCGGTTGTGATTCTCTACTCCCATTGCGGGAATTGGGAACTGATGGGTGGCATACCGCATTCCGCGTGCGCCGATTCTCCGGCCTTTCCGCTTCCGGAGTCAAGCCTGCGTTGTGTCTACAAGAGGCTGAACAACGCTCTCTGGGACGACTTCTTCAAGGCTAGCCGCATGTCTATGAGCGCCAGCGAGGATATGATGCTGGAATCAAGGCAGTTGCTGCGCTACATGCTCACGAACAGGAAGGAGCGTCTTGCCTATTTCCTGAATATTGACCAGAGTCCGTATGTCTCTGCCGTTGAGATAGGAAACTTTATGAACCAGCCTACAAAGGCTTTCCTCGGACCGGCGGAGATTGCCCACAAACTCGGTTTTGCAGTCCTCTACATGAACTTTGAGCGCATGAGTCGCGGACATTACGACGTTTCCTTCACTCCGATTTGCATGGACGCTTCGGAAATGGAGCCGGAGGAAATCATCCGGAAGTATTATGACTGTCTCGAAGACGAGATCTACCGCCATCCGGACAACTGGCTGTGGTCTCACAAGAGGTGGAAGGACTTTTCATATTCGGACCCGCGCCTGAACCTTGAAAAGTGACGAATGAAATGCGAAATGAAAACAAAATAGTTTTGGATATGAAACGTATATTGCTCTTTATGTTTGCGGGCCTCCTCGGGCTTTCCGCCGCGGCACAGTCTCCGGTTGCCCTGAAAATCAAGGTGAACGCAGTTCAGGAACGGTTCTATGCCGGCCCGTATGCTAAATATTCAGTCAAATATCTCGGGGTTGAGGCCGAACAGGCTTCTTCCACATCGACTGTGATGACCGCAGTTAAGGTGGTTTCGGTGCCCTCCGCATCGGATGAGCTGGGATTCACTTCCGGGAAGCCGTTCAAGAAGACGGCCGATTTCTCGGCAATCCCTCTGCTCAAGGCAAATGTTGGACAGCGCAGCATCGAGCTCTCAGCGGCACGTGCTGCCGACCAGATTATGGACATACGGCAGAAGCGTTACCAGATTCTCACAGGCGACACGGATATGTCCCTTTCCGGCGAGAGCCTTAAACTCACGCTTGACGAGTTTGCCCGCCAGGAGAATGAACTGCTCAAGCTGTTTCTCGGTTACACGGTCACAAACAGCATTGAAGGCGAGTTCATAGTGCTTCCAAAAGCCGGTGAGGACAGCCATCTCTATGTGGCGTTCCGCATTTCCGAGAATGGTCTCCTCCCGGCAGAGCATATTGAGGGAAGGATGGTCACCCTTGAACTGATTCCGACAAATCTTCCGGAGCCGTCGGACGAGACTGCCGCTCCTGCAAAGAAGAGGAAGAAGGCTCCGAAAGGCTTCCAATGGGAGTCCAAGACTGAATTTGTCCCGGCGGAATGCGTGCTCAAGATGCGTGACGGGGCGAATGTGCTCCTTCAAGGCAATGTCGTCATTCCTCAACTCGGCTACGAACATGTATATGACGACCTCGTACCGGTGGAAAAGAAATAATTAATATATTATAGCTATGACAATAAAGGATTTGGATCCGCAGATTGTGTGGAAGAACTTTTATGAAATCACCCGTGTCCCGAGACCATCGAAGCACGAGGAAAAAATCGCAAAATATCTCTATGACTGGGGAGTAAGCCATGGTTTCGAGACCATTATCGACGGCAATCCTATCGGTAACGTCATCATCCGCAAGGCAGCGACTCCGGGCTGCGAGAATATGAAGGGCGTGATTCTTCAGGGACATATGGATATGGTGCCGCAGAAGAACGCCGACACCGTGCATGATTTTGAAAAAGACCCGATTGAAACGGTAATCGACGGGGACTGGGTTCGCGCGAAGGGTACGACTCTCGGTGCAGACAATGGACTCGGCGTGGCAATGGCGCTTTCTGTGCTTGAATCCGACGACATCAAGCACGGACCTCTCGAAGTTCTCGTGACGTTTGACGAGGAGACAGGGATGACCGGTGCGCAAGCTCTCAAGCCAGGTGTGCTCAAGGGTGAGATTCTAATCAACCTCGACTCTGAGACGGAGGGTGAGCTCTATGTCGGTTGTGCCGGAGGACTTGACGCTTCAGCGTTTACGAAATATGCACCGGAAGAGCCTGCAAAGGACTGGAAGTGCTGGTCATTGGCCGTAAAGGGCTTCAAGGGCGGACATTCGGGGATGGACATCATCCTTTACCGCGCCAATGCTAACAAGGTTATGGTGCGGATGCTCTATGCGCTCATCACCAAGGCAGACGTAAAGCTCCTTGACCTTGAAGGGGGTACGCTCCGAAACGCGATTCCGCGTGAGGCCTTTGCGACTGTATATATTCCTGAGAATAAGGTGGCTGAGGCGAAGCGTGTTGCAGAGGAGACTTTCGCGGCAATCAAGGCCGAGTATGCAACGACCGACCCTGATGCGCAGATGGTCTTTGAGCCGTACAAATGTGAGGAAGGGGAGTGCTGTGACCACAGCGAGTGTCTTTATGTTCCTGAGGAGGACGCGCTCCGTTTTATTCGTGCAGTCCTTGCCTGCCCTGATGGCGTGGAGAGGATGAGCAGCGACATTCCGGGACTTGTGGAGACTTCCAACAACCTGGCTGTCGTTAAGATAGAGAAGGGTGAGTTCGCGCTCAAGACTCTCATGAGGAGCTCCGTCGATTCTGCGAAGGAGGCTCTTGCCGAAAAGTTCGACGCGGTGTTCAAGCTCGCCGGGATTTCTACGGAATTCACCGGAGGCTATTCAGGATGGGCTCCGAACCCTTCATCTGCGATTCTCGCCACGATGAAGAAGGTCTATCATGAACTCTACGGCAAGGAACCGGCAGTGATGGCAATTCATGCCGGACTTGAGTGTGGCATTCTCAGCGGTGCCTATCCGCATTGGGATATGGTCTCATTCGGACCGACTCTCCTCAGTCCGCACTCTCCTGACGAGCGGGCGAACATCCCGTCGGTGGTCAAGGCCTGGGATTTCCTCAAGGCTGTGCTTGCAGCGATACCTGAAAAATAATAATAAACGAAATAAATATGTTTAAAGGACATCCAAAGGGGCTGCTGGCAGCAGCCCTGAGCAACATGGGTGAGCGTTTCGGCTACTACATCATGAACGCCGTTCTCGTTCTCTTCCTCTGCTCGAAGTTCGGCCTCGGTGAAAGCGCCGCCGGCAGCATCTATTCCGTGTTCTATGCCGGAATCTACATCTTGAGCCTTGTCGGAGGTATCATTGCCGACAAGACTCAGAACTACAAGGGTACAATCCGCACCGGACTCATCATCATGGCTTCCGGTTATGTGCTCCTATCCATTCCTGTGCTTGCCACCTCCGGCAACATAACCTGGCTTCTTCCTCTGACCTGCTTTGCGCTGTTTCTTATCGCGTTCGGCAACGGTCTCTTCAAAGGTAACCTTCAGGCTATCGTCGGACAGATGTACGATAACTTCGAGGCAGAAGCGGCAAAGAAAGGCCCGGAAGCGCTTGCCGAGGCCAAGTCGAAGCGTGATTCCGGCTTTCAGATCTTCTATGTGTTCATAAATGTCGGCGGTCTCATCGCCCCGTTCGTCGCTCCGCTTCTGCGCGAGTGGTGGTTGAACGCCAACGATCTTGTGTACAATGCGCAGCTTCCTGCCCTCTGCCATCAGTTCCTCAGTGACTCTTCGGCCATGAGTGCACAGGCTCTCGACAACCTCAATGCCCTCATGACCTCCGCCGGCGGAAGCGTATCCGATATGGCAGTTTCATGCGAGAAGTACCTGAAGGTATTCAACGAGGGCATCCACTACTCGTTCATAGCGTCAGTTGCCGCGATGCTCATCTCCCTTGTGATTTTCATCTGTTCGCAGAAGACTTTCCCTACTCCATCGAAGAAGGAAGCCGTGAAGGGCGTGGAATACACCGCAGAGGAAAAGGCTGCAATGGCGAAGGAAATCAAACAGAGGATGTACGCCCTCTTTGCCGTTCTCGGAATAGTCATTTTCTTCTGGTTCTCGTTCCATCAGAACGGAATGTCCCTATCTTTCTTTGCCCGTGACTTCGTGGACTCATCCGCTGTCGCGCCTGAGGTATGGCAGGCCATAAACCCGTTCTTCGTGATTGTTCTCACTCCGGTGATTATGGCGATATTCTCGTTCCTCACAAAAAAGGGCAAGGCTGTCTCCACCCCGAAGAAAATCGGCATAGGCATGGGAATCGCATCTATCGCGTTCATATTCCTTATGGTGTTCTCCATGGTTCACGGATATCCGTCAGCAACGGATTACAAGGCTCTTCCGATTGACGAGCAGATGGCTGGGAAGGCTCACTGGTGGGTTCTCATCGTGACATATTTCTTCCTTACTGTCGCCGAACTCTTCATTTCCCCGCTCGGACTCTCGTTCGTTTCCAAAGTGGCCCCTAAGAGTATGCTCGGTCTTTGCCAGGGACTCTGGCTTGGTGCTACTGCCGTCGGTAACCTGCTTCTCTTCCTTGGGCCGAAGATGTATAACGCATGGCCTATTTGGCAGTGCTGGGCGGTGTTCGCTTGCGTCTGCCTTATCTCTATGGGTGTGATGTTCGGGATGGTTAAGTGGTTGGAACGCGTCACAAAATAGGGCGGGGCGCCTAAAAGGCGGTCTGCTGCGTTGGATGGTTTAGTGAAGAAAAATTTGCTGAAATAAATATAAAATTGTACATTTGCAGCCCATTTGTGGAGTACCGTACTTACTGGCGGCCCACAGTGGACTGCAAATTATTTATTAACATTTAGTTACAAACAAAATGATCAAACAGTACGAAACCGTTTTCATTGCAACTCCCGTTTTGTCTGATGTTCAGATGAAGGAAGCGGTTGCCAAGTACACCGGATTCATCAAAGAGAATGGTGGTGAAATCGTGTACGAAGAGGACTGGGGTCTCCGTCAGCTGGCTTATCCTATCCAGAAGAGGACCTCAGGTTTCTATTATCTTATCGAGTTCAAGGCTGAGCCTTCACTGATCGCGAGCCTTGAGACACAGTATCGCCGTGACGAGCGCGTCATCCGCTTCCTCACTTTCGCGATGGACAAGCACGCTGTTGCTTACGCGGAGAAGAGAAGGGCAAACAAGGCAGCTAAAAAGGAGGAATAGACCATGGCACAGAACAATGAAATACGTTATCTCAACCCTCCTACAGTAGAGGTGAGAAAGAAGAAGTACTGCCGTTTCAAGAAGGCAGGCATCAAATATGTCGATTACAAGGACGCTGAGTTCCTCAAGAAGTTCCTCAACGAGCAGGGTAAGATTCTCCCTCGCCGCATCACCGGAACTTCACTCAAGTTCCAGAGGAAGGTGGCTCAGGCAGTGAAGCGTGCGCGTCACCTTGCGCTTCTCCCATACGTTACGGACCTTATGAAATAATAGGAGGACAGCTATATGGAAATTATCTTGAAGAAAGATGTGGCCAACCTCGGT
>OLGV01000297.1_pt1 | contig 21902 bp, 19 predicted proteins | sample 1605761 | NCBI WGS metagenome assembly OLGV01 (sample SAMN03283245) | human gut metagenome | biome: human-associated habitat; material: feces | host: Homo sapiens | place: Peru | collected 2012
AGGCTCAAAATCAACGAGATTTTCAGGAGCGACTATATGATGGATGCACTGCCACTTTACGACGCAAGGCAAGCCGGCTTAAAGGAAGGAATGGCTTTGGGCGAAGCAAAAGGACTTCTGGCTGGAGAACGTAAGAAAGCGATTGAAACAGCGAAAAATTTTCTGAAGAAAAACATATCGGCGGAAATAATCGCTGAATGCACAGGGCTTTCATTGGAAGAGGTCATAAAGATAAAAGATTCCTTATGAAAGCTGATGGAAAATATTTATTAAAAGTCCTGCGATGTTTATAATGCGGTTGCCATGGGGCTTGGCTCAAATTGTAGCAGCTGTCCGAGCAATGTGTTATACTTGTTAATATCTGTAATTCCTTATGTGATAAATTATTATTTGCTGATAAATCTTGTCACGGATTACAGGGGTTAAAAAGTGCTTTTGTTTTGGACAGTAGTGAAAATTTATATAAAATGCGTTTGGGGAAATTATGGGGATCCAGAGAATTAAAATTTTAGATGTGCCGGTTGATATTCTTCGTCCTGAAGATTTGGAGATTGAAATTCTGGAACTCCTTGCAAAGCCCGGAACAAAACAGATTATTTTTCTTTCTGTCTGGGATTTGCTTAAGGCCAGGCGTCGCGGCGAATTTCAAGATTGCGTGAATAATGCTGATTTGATAATTCCTGTTTCAAAAAGTATCATCCGTGGCGCGAGTTTTCTGAAAAAAGAAATTCCAGTAAGGTACAATCCTTTTTCCGCAGTCATAAATATTCTTTCGGTTCTTGATTCTCATTTTAAATCATTGTATCTTCTTGGTTCCCGTGGCCAGACCCTGCATGCCGCCGAAAAAAATCTTCATGCCACTTATCCGAATCTTAGAATTGTAGGACGTTATATTGGCTATTATCCTAAAAACATGGAAAACGATATTGTCAAGTCTATTTATAAAGCGTCTCCATCCCTTGTTCTTGTAAGCGAAGGTATAAAAGATAAAAACTGCTGGTCTTATAAACGCAGAAACCAGTTCTCTTCCAGCATTTTTATTTATTACAGGGAAGCATTTGGAATTTTTTCAAAGCGCATAAAAAGAGTTGATGAAAAAACTTTTGAGCGGGGACATGAAATTTTCCATGAAATCATAAGGAATCCGTTCAAGATTCTTTTGATTCTTCCTTTTCTAAAATATATGCTTATTCTGCTCTTTTATAGAATATTAAAAAAGTAAATCGGTGATATTTTTTTTTCTGGGGGAAAAAGAAAAGATTGACTAGGGAGGGGCAAGTTGGTTTCTGTCGGTTTGTCGCAAATTTATTTAATTTCAAAAAGGACGGAAGTAATCGCCTTTTTTGAAAAATTATTGAACAGCAGCTGTCTGTTAAAAGTTTACCCAAACACAAGTTCTTTTTCACGGCATTTTCAGCAGACTGGAAAAGTTTCACATTTCCCGGTAATAGTTGATACTCTGCCGGCTGTTCGACTTGATGAAATCAATTTTTTTACAAGTGAGAAATATATTTCATTGCAAAAAGTTTTTTTTATTGACTCAGTTTATTCGGATTTAAAATTTCTGGTAAATTCGGAAAATATCAGTCTCAATTTTATTCCTTTTCCGTGCGATGGCGTTGTCGCGTTGAATCATCTTGGCGGATTTCCCCCGGTTGAAAATGTTTTTGATGCAGAAAATGTTTCTGAACAGATTCCGCCGACTTTGAAGCGTTTTGCCGGAAATTCGTTCTCTACAAAATCCTTAAGAAATAATTTTTATACTTATGGAAAAACTGATTTGCCGCTGATTATTGAAGGTGAGTCCGGCACTGGAAAAACGCTGGCTGCCGAGCTTATCCATTCAATTTCTATGCGGAAAACCAAACGTTTCAGGAGAATAAATATGCCTTGCATTCAGCCGGAAATTGCTGAGGCGGAGCTGTTCGGCTCTGTTTCCGGGGCTTTTACAGGCGCGAAGGATAAGCAGGGAATACTTCAGGAGCTGGATGGTGGAACGGTTCTTTTTGATGAAGTCTCTGAAATTCCGCTGCCGGTTCAGGCGAAGCTTTTGAAATTTCTTGATTCCGGCTGCTTCTGCAGGGTGGGTTCTACAAAGGAAAGCTATTCAGATGTGCGCATAATAAGCGCGACAAATGTTAATTTGGAGGAAAGGGTAAAGAACGGACTTTTTAGGCGTGATTTTTATGAGCGTCTGAAGGGGAAGATTATTTCAATTCCTTCTTTGAATTCCAGAAAAGAAGATATAGATGCGCTTGTTCTGAATTTTCTTGCTGAAAACGGATTTGATTCAATTGTCTTTTCTAAGGAAGCGATTGATGCGCTAAAGGAAAAGCATTGGACAGGCAATGTCAGGGAACTTGAATATTGCCTTGCGTTGACTTGCTCCGTCCGCGGCGAAAGCAAAAAAATCATAGGACCGGATGATTTGATTTTTGCCGGCTGATTAGGGTGTGGATTCTCCGGCATCTTTCGGGGAAGGGCATTTATTTTTTGCAGGCTAAACCGGCGGCTTTGTTAAAAACCTTTTCAATGTATTGCGCTTCGCTTTCCGACATTGCCGCCCGTGAAAGAATGCTCCTCCAGAAAGATTCCATGTCCTGCCGTCCTGTGATTTTGAAAAAACCTATTTTTTGCAAATCATCGGCGATTGTTCTGACTGTTTTGTCCAGTCTGTCCAGGGAAAGAGGTGTGTAGCCGGTTAATCCCGCGTTCTTTTCCCTAAAAAGGTGGTAGCAGATAATCTGGACTGCATGGGAAAGGTTCAGCGAGCCGAAATTTTCGCTTGAAGGAATTGTAACTCCCAGAGTGCATTCTTTCAGCTGGGAATCTGTAAGTCCGGTGCGTTCGTTTCCAAAGACAACAGCAATGTCCGCGCCTTCAGTTTCTTTTGTTCCGGTATGATTTCTTGCGATTTCTGCGAATTCTTCCGGTAAAAGAAGTTTGCCCTTCCGGTATTGGCCTCTTCTGCGCGTAGTTCCTGCCGCAATCGAACAGTCTTTTGTGGCTTCCGTAATGGAATCAAAAAATTCGGCATTGTCGTAAATATAAGCCGCATGGATTGCAAGTATGTGGACTTTTTCCTGGTCGTAATCTTCTTTTTTTCCGACTATTCTAAGATGAGTTATGTCGCTGTTTGCCATGGCACGGCACGCTGAGCCGATATTTCTGCATTCGTCTGGATGGTCTAAAACAATGTAAACTTTATCTAAATTCATAGGGCTTAGTATATTACCAGATTTAAAATAATTCCATATTCTTAATTCTTCCGGGCAAATGCATTATAAATGTATTCAGCAAAAAACTTGCTCCCAGTCACGGTTTCGTGGTTCAAAATCGCGCAATAATGCGCTACACGCTGATTGTTGCAAAGTAACTATAGAATTGACCGCTCTCGCGGTCTCAACAATCAGAGTGTTTTTGACCACGAAACCGTTCCTTCGCGCAAAGTTTACTTAAATTATTTATAATGCGTTTGCCCTGCTTAATTCTTAATTCTAATTTGACCTAAGATATAAATTGTTGTAAACTGAAAGGCAGATTTTATTCTATAAACGGAGTCTGCGATATATGAATGATAATAATAACAGTATAGTTCCTGGTTTTGATAACGAAAAAGATGACAGTCTTAAGATTTCCCTGGAAAAAATTGATTCTGTTTCTAATGGTCTTAGAGTTTATTTGAACGGATATATTGATACTTATAATTCAAGTTTTTTTCAGAAAAAAATAACAAAAGTTGTTGAAGCAGGCTTTATTAATTTGATTTTTAACTGTTCTGCGTTGAATTACGTTTCTTCAACCGGAATCGGTTCTTTTACTTCGTTTTTAAAAATGCTGAAGCCAAAGGGAGGAGATATTGTTCTTCTTGAAATTCAGCCGAAAGTTTACGAGGTTTTCCAGCTTCTTGGATTTGCGCAGTTTTTTAATATCAAGGATTCAACAGAAGATGCTGTAAGTTATTTTCATCAGGGTGTTCAGCCGCTTGAAAGCGTGTTCCCGAAGGTATTTGCCTGTCCTATGTGCAGTAAGCATCTGCGCGCCACAAGAGCCGGACGTTTCCGCTGTTCAGAATGTAAGTCAATTCTTGCGATTGATGAAAAAGGCGCTGTTTCCCTGGGATAAGGGGCGGCGGTTTTTCAACGGAAGAATCACAACTTGTACACAAGTTATCCACCGAGAAATGGGTTAATTTTTTGTTATCAGCTATTTCTTGGTATTATAAAAAAATAAAAATAACAAAAATAAATTAGTTAATTTGTTGTAATATAATAAAATAGAAAAATGATTAAAAATCAGTATTATAAAAAATATATAATTTTTAATAAAAAGACTATTGACAAAAAGTTATCCACATTCTTTCCACAAATTAAAAACAAAACTGTGCTTGCAAATGTGCATAAGTTTTTTATAGAATAGCGTCATGCCTGCGGTTCAAGTGAACAATTTATATTTCTCTTATGAAAATGCTGAAAGTGCGGCGGTTAACAACGTAAGTTTTGAGCTGAAGCATGGTTCTTACACTGTTCTGGCGGGAAAAAACGGCAGCGGAAAAAGCACGGTCGCAAGGATTGTGGCAGGTCTTTTTGAACCGCAGAAAGGCTCTGTAAAAATAGAAGAGAATCTTCGTGTCGGGATTATTTTTCAGTCGCCAAAAGACCAGATTATTTGCGGAGTTGTTTTTCAGGATACGGAATTTGGTCCGAAAAATCTTGGTTTTCCAAAGCCGGAAGTTGAGCTGAACGTGATTGAAAGTCTTGGCGTTACTGGAATGTTGGATTTTACGAACCACCGGACGATGAATCTTTCCCTTGGGCAGACTCAAAAAGTCGCTTTGAGCGGAATCCTTGCCATGGATCCCGATATTTTGATTCTGGACGAAGCGTTTTCTATGCTGGATCCAAAGTCCCGGGAAGAAATGTATAATTTTATCGATTCTGTAAACAGCAAGGGAATTACGGTTCTTCACATAAGCCACGATTTGGAGGCTGTCTGCCGTGCAAGAGATGTGATTCTTATGAAAAATGGAAAAATTTCATGGACAGGAACTTCTGCGGAATTTCTTGCGGATGAAAAACTTGTTGAAAAGCTGACCGGCAAAAAACTTCCTGTAAATTCCAGCAAATGGTCGCCGGACGGAAAAAAAATCGTTCTTTCTGCCCGCAATTTGAATTTTTCTTATAAAAAAGACATTCCTGTTTTAGAAAATATTTCATTGGATTTGTATGAAGGTTCTCTTACCGCGCTTGTCGGACCTTCTGGCTGCGGAAAATCAACTCTGCTGGAAATTCTTTCCGGGCTGCGAGCCAGCGATTCTGGAAAAATCTATTGTACAGAACGCCCTGTTATTGCCCAGCAGAACAGCGATTCCGCGCTTTTTGAAAATTTTGCCGCAGACGATGTTGCCTACGGGCCTGGAAACAAGGGTGTCCGCGGTAAAAAGCTTAAAGAAATTGTGAAAAAATCAATGGATCAGTGTAATCTTGATTTTGAAAAATTTGCGGACAGGCAGACTTTTTGTCTTTCTGGCGGAGAAAAAAAACGGCTGGCCGTTGCCGGCATTGTGGCGATGGATTCTGACATTATTTTGTTCGATGAGCCTACGGCGGCATTGGACGGAGAATCCAGGAATAAAGTTATGAACCTGATGAAGGAGCTTGCTTCTCAGGGAAAAACCGTGCTTTTTAGTACGCATCAGCGTGATGAGGCTGCCTTTGCCGACCGTGTGTTAAATCTTTCTGCGGAAAAAATATTTTGCCGGGAAGAACAGGTTTCTTCCGCGCTACCTGAGATGCAGCGTATTCCGGCTCTGTCGGTTCTGGAGCGAATCCAAAAATTCAGTTTTTCTGAAAAGGCTGGAAAATCCGGGGCTATAGGAAAACTTCCTGCGGTTCTGAAATATATCTTGTTTCTTGGGCTTTTTTGTTCTGCGCTGGTTATTCGTCCTCTGCCTGCCTGTGGAATTTTCTTTCTTTTGGGAATCTGTTACGCGCTGCTTGCAAAATATCCTGCAAAAAAACTTTTTGCGGCGATTATAAAAATTGTTCCGCTTCTTTTGTTTTTCTGTCTTTTTCAGATGGTTTTTGCACCTGCCTTGCCTGATGAAATCCGCTACTGCGATTTTCGTTTTTTTACGGTTACGCCTTCAAAAATTCTGAGCTGTATAAAAGTTTTGCTGCGTACAGAAAGCGCGATGTGCCTGATTTGCGGATTCGCATGCTCAATTGATGAAATTCAGCTTGTGAAAGGTTTTTCAGATTTGCTTGCGCCTTTGCGCCTGTTCAGGATTCCTTCAAAATATATTCTTGTTACTATGGAAATAATTTTCCGCTTTCTTCCGCTGCTCCTGGATGAGGCGACCTGTATTGTAAAGACTCAGCTTGTGCGCGGCGGACTTGGCAAGGCGAAAGGTCTTTTTGGAAAAATCCGGGCTGTCGTTCCTTTGCTGGTTCCCCTTATCGTTCAGTCGCTGAAAAGGGCCGAGTCTTTGTCGTATGCGCTTACCGCGCGAGGTTTTAAATGATTGGAAATAAATTTAATTTCTGTCCTGAATGCGGCGGAAAAAATATCAGTTATCTTGAAAATAAAAAATGGTTTTGCGCTGACTGCGGCTTTGATTTGTACAACAATGTCGCGGCTGCGGTCGGGGCGATTATTTCAGATGCGGAAAACAATGTGCTTTTTGAGATTCGCGCAAAAGAGCCGCGGAAAGGATTCCTGGCGTTTCCGGGCGGTTTTGTAGACAGGGATGAAACTGCGGAGCAGGCGGTTGTCCGTGAATGTCTGGAAGAAACTGGAGTTCAGCCTGAAAAAGTAAAATATCTTTGCAGTTTTCCGAATGATTATCTGTATAAAAATATTGCGTATAAGACATGCGACTTGTTTTTTGACGCTTCAATTCCTGCAGGTGAAGGAAATGTGCATGAGCTTATAAAGAGACTTCATGGCCAGGATTCTGAGGTTTCGGGCTTTGCCGTAAAAAAAATCAACTCCAAGGATGATATTGAAAAACTTCCGCTTGCTTTTGAATCTGCGAAAAAAGCGCTGTCGTACTGGCTGTCTTTCCGATAGACTGGAGAAAATTATGAATTTGAATGGTTTTAATTTGATTTCCGCAGTTTCCGCGGTTTTGTATTTTTTGATTCTTGTTTTTGTCCTGGTTAAGACAAAGATTATGGTAAAATCAGCCGGAAAAATTATAATTTCCTTTAAAAAAAAGAATATTCTGTTTCAGATTCTGACTATGATTTTTTCCGCGCTTTTGGTTTTTATTATCGGGGTAAAAAGTCTTGGCGTTTTTACTGATTCTGTTGTCTGCCTTGTTGCGCTTTTGGGCTGTTATATGAGTTCTAACGAGATTTTAGCGAACGGATTTTGCGGCCTTTATGAAAACGGACTTATTGGAAACGGACATTTTTTGCCGTTTGAAAAAATACTTGCGCTCCCGCTTTTGTCAGCCTCAAATGAAGGCGGAGCTTCTGAATTTTCTTCCTCGCCGGAGATTGATCCGCGGATATTGCTTGTGAAAACCGAAAGGAATTCTGCCGAGCAGTTTATTTTTTCTTCTGAGGAGGAAAAAGATTTTGTGCAAAAAGAGATATTAAAACGAAATCCCGGACTTTCGTGCTAGACAAAGTTTTCTTTTTCTGTCATAATACAAAAACATTTGGTGTGGTACCCAAGCGGTAAGGGATCGGTCTGCAAAACCGTCATTGGTTGGTTCGACTCCAATCCACACCTTGAAAGGATTGCTCAAAAGGCAGTCCTTTTTTTTCGGGCTGGTCATGGCAAAGCCGCAGTCTGTTTACATATATTGGCTGCCGATTTTTCGGCAGCTCTTTTTTTATAGGCAGAAAATAAATCTAAATGTGATTTCCTATTATCCGTAGAACCGGAGCGCCTATTTTTTCTGCCTTTACAGTTCCTATTCCAAAAACAGAAAGAAGTTCTTTTTCGCTGGCTGGCTTTTTTTCAACAAGTTCTTCTATTGTCTTGTCTCCAAAAATCATATAAGGAGCAATATTTTCTTTTTCGGCTGTAGAATTTCGCCATTGTTTTATTGCATTGTAAAGTTCTGTATCTTTTTCAGAAAGATTTTTTAAGAATTCATTCTTTTTATGCAGTACGAACGAAGGCTTCTGTTTAGGCGCGTTTATAATATTCTTAAAATTCAATTGAACTGGAAGTTTTATCTGCGTTCTGTTTGTTAACGCGAGCGCGCCCATTTTTGAGACAGCAAGCACATTGTATTCTCCGACTTTTAAAATGTATCCGGTTTCAATCAGCAAGTCTGTAAGCTCAAACCAGTCTGATTTTTCCAGTTCTTTTCCGATTCCCCATGTTGAAAGTTCATTGTGATGGTTTTCCATTATCCGTTTTTGTTTTGAACCTAGAAGCACATCGATTACATAAGCCGCGCCGTAATGTTGTTTTAGCCGGAAAATGCAGCTCATCAGTTTTTGGGAAGGAATTGTTACGTCAGTAAGGTTGACCGGGCCGGCTGCGCAGATGTCGCAGCATTCGTCTGCGGAAGTGTCTGCTCCGGAAAAATTTTCTCCGAAATATGAAAGCAGCGCGCGCCTTCGGCAGGTTCTGGCTTTTGCGTAATCTATCATTCCCTGCAAGAGCCGCTCGGATTTTTCCGGGTCGGCGGCTTCGTTAAAAAAGAATCTGATTTTATGAATGTCGCCCGGACTGTACAGAAGCAGCGCATGGGATTCCAGTCCGTCACGGCCGGCCCTGCCAATTTCCTGATAGTATTCTTCAAGGGATTTTGCCATGTCGTAGTGGATTACAAACCGGACGTTCGGCTTGTTGATTCCCATTCCGAATGCCACGGTCGCAACAATAATGCGGACTTTGTCTTTTATGAAGAGATTCTGGTTTTTAGTTCTCTGGATGTCGGAAAGCCCTGCGTGGTAATTTAAGACGGAATAGCCTTCGTTGTGAAGTTTCATGGTAAGCTCGTCGACGGATTTTCTTGAAAAGCAGTAGATTATTCCGCTTTCGTCCTTGTGCTTTTCAATGCACTCAATTACCTGCGATAAGGCGTTTTTTTTAGGTTTTACCTCAAGAAAAATATTTTTACGGTTAAAGCTTGCTGTAAAGACAGTCGGTCTGTAAAGCTGAAGGTTTTTTATGATGTCCTGCTGGACTGATGCTGTGGCCGTAGCCGTAAGAGCCAGACAGACTGCGTTCGGAAAGTGTTTTCTTACATTCGAGATTGAAAGATAATCCGGGCGGAAATCGTGTCCCCATTCGCTTACGCAGTGCGCTTCGTCAATCGTTATGCAGTTTATCGGCATTGAACATTCATGGAAGATGCCCATCATTTTGTCTGACGCAAGTCCTTCCGGGGAAACGTAAACAATTTTTATTTCGCCGTCTTTAAGTTTTTTTACGGTTTCAAGATATTCGGAAAATTCCAGTGAACTGTTCAGAAATTCGGCAGGAACTCCATTTTCTTTTAGTGATGAAACCTGGTCCTGCATAAGTGAAATAAGCGGAGAGACAACTATTGTAATTCCTTTGAAAATTAAAGCGGGAATCTGGTAGCACAATGATTTTCCGCCGCCTGTGGGCATTATGGCAAGCGTGTCTTTTCCGGCAAGCAGGTTTTTTATTATTTCAAGTTGCAGTGGCCGGAAAGAATCGTATCCGAATATATCCTTTAAAATTTCTTGCGCGCATTTTGTAATATTGTCCATAAAATTTCCTGAAAAAAATTATATCAAAGCATTTGCACTTGAAAAAGACTTGTAGTTCTGATATTATAATACCATTCGCCGGAGTGGTGGAATGGTAGACACGAAAGACTCAAAATCTTTTGTCAGCAATGGCGTAAGAGTTCAAGTCTCTTCTCCGGTATAAGGTCTTGCTTTTGCAAGACCTTTTTTTGCCAGATTATGTCCGCGCGTTCCGGGCCGGTTTTCAGCTGTGACATTGAAATCCGCTATTCTGTTTCCATAAAATTGTTGAACGCTTTCCTTAGCATCACCGCTTCTTTCATGTGCTCTGTTTCAATTGTTTCTGAGCCGCTCATGTCTGCGATTGTTCTTGCAAGTTTCAGGCAGCTGGCTGTCGCTCTTGGCGAAAAACTGAATTTTTCTGCGGAGCTGTTTAAGAATGACTGCGTTTTGGAAGAAGTTTTGCATAATCCGGCGATTTCGGCTGGCGTAAGGTGCGAGTTTTTTTTGCCTTGACGTTTTCTTTGTGTTTTTACAGCCTGTGCGATTTCGCGCCGCAGGAATTCTGTTGAAAAAGGTTTTAAATTTTCCTTGTCTTCCTGCTCGTTTTTATTTTTTTCTATTTCGTTTGCCACGGAAATTCTGATGTCAATGCGGTCCAGCAATGGCGCGGAGATTTTTTTCCAGTACATTTCAATTGAACGTGAGCTGCAAAGGCAAAGTTTTGTTTCTGAGCCGAAATTTCCGCATGGGCATGGATTTGTCGCCATTAAAAGCTGGAACGCCGCCGGAAAAACTGTGGAACGGCCTGCCCGGGAAATTGTTATTTTTCCGGATTCAAGGGGAACTCTGAGCATTTGAAGGACGCTCGTTCTGAATTCGGCTGCTTCGTCAAGAAAAAGGACTCCGTTGTGCGCCAGAGAGATTTCTCCCGGTCTGCACAAAGTTCCGCCGCCACAAATTCCTTCTATAGTTGCCGTCTGGTGGGGAATTCTGAATGGCGGAACTCGCACAAGGGATTGTTTTGCGGAAAGAAGTCCTGCAAGCGACAGAATTCTCGTTACAGGCTGCGCTTCTTCTGTTGTAAGCAGCGGAAGAAGCGCGGGGAATTTTTGAAGGCAAAGTGTTTTTCCGCAGCCTGGCGCGCCTACGGCAATCAGGTTGTGTCCGCCGGCCGCGGCAATCTGTAAAGCCCGGATTAGTTTTTTCTGTCCGTTTATGTTTGAAAATTCCATGTCTGGAGTAACTTTTTGAAAAAGAACGCCGTCTACAGACTCGCAGTTTTCCGGAATTTCCGCTTCCTTTCCGGTCGCATTTAATGGGCGTTCTGTAAAAACTTCCGGGTTAGAAAGAGCCGCGAAGGCTTCTTCCAGGGAATCCGCGCCAAAAACTTTCATTCCGGGAACTTCTCTGGCCTCATTTGCATTTGCGGAAGGAACGATGCATCTCATTATTCCTCCGCTGGCCGCTGTTGAAGCGGCGGCATGGACTCCGCGGACCGGACGTATTTTTCCGCTTAGTTCAAGTTCGCCCATAATCAAAACGGGTGTATCGCCGGGCTGGGGATTTTCAGTTTCTGAATCGCTTTGTTTTGCGCACAGAACACCTAGCGCAATCGGCAGGTCGAACCCTGCGCCTTCTTTTTTCAGGTCGGCAGGTGAAAGGCTGATAAGAATTCTTTCCGGCGGAAAATCCAGTCCGGAATTTCTTATCGCGGCCTGCATCCGCTCCCGGGCTTCTTTTACTGCTCCATCCGCCAGACCCACCAGATCGATTGCCGGAATTCCGCGGCGTAAGTCAACTTCTACGGTTACAAGAGAACCTTCGTATCCAAACGGAGAAAATGAATAAATCTGCATAAAAACCTTCTGTAAAAATAAGTTTGAATTTAAATACACTCTTTGTGCTTACTGAATATATAGAGATTTTTTTTGCAGATTCTGAAATGAATTGCATTTTTTTTGTTTTTTTTAGGCTTGATTCCTCGCGCTTGGTGGAAAATGCGCAAAATCGTAGGCGAATTTGCAATTTGTAAAAACTTGGATTTTGCCCTTTTAAAGTTTTTCAAGGAACGGCTTTAGTTCTTCGTAATAGTATTTGTCTTCGATTATTTTTCCGCCGCAAGTGTGCCCCGGCCGTCTGTCTAGGCGTACTTTTTCACCATGAAAATCGCTTCCTGCCGTAACAAAAAATCCCAGCTTTCTGGCGATTTCCTGAAGCCTTAGGCATTCCGTAACCCTGGCGCCCGGATGAAAACATTCCATTCCTTTTACTCCGCGTTCAAAAAAATCAGCTAAAACCGGTTCGATTTTAGACCAGGAAAGATAAAGCGAAAGCGGATGCGCGATGACAGGAACGCCGCCTGATTCGTAGATTGCCTTTACGGCTTCGTCAAGGTCTGCGCCGGCTCTTTCAACGTACCACGGTCTGTCCCGCGCAAGAAATTTATCGAACGCAGCCTGACGGTTTTTTACATAATTATGATTTGTCAGCCAGCTTGCAAAATGAGGCCGTCCTAAGACTTGATCTGGAAATTCCGCCTGAATTTCTTCGACGGTTGTTTTTATTCCGGAACTGCGCATTTTGGAAACTATGAATTCATTTCTTTCGTGCCGGCTTTCTATCAGTTTTTTTAAAAGCTTGTTGAGGCTTTCTGAAATTCCGTTCAAATTCAAGCCAAGTCCAAGCAGGTGAAATTCGCAGTTTGGACGCTGGATGTTTATTTCGATTCCGGGAACAAATGTGATTCCTGTTTTTTTGCAGGCTTCCGCGCCTTCTTCCAGTCCGGAAATTGTGTCGTGGTCAGTGATTGCAAGTACGGAAATATTTTTTTCCGCGGCCTTGTAAACCAGTTCCTCCGGCGTGTACTGACCGTCGGAAGCAGTTGTGTGAGTATGCAAATCAATCATAAATTCAGCATAGCACAAAATTATTCATTGTGGTACAATTTGTAAAATTATCTGGTTTGGAGAGTCAAATGCCAAAGTTAGTAAATTTTTCAAAAGGTTCTATTGTTTATTTTGAAGATGACAAAGATGATAAAATTTATATTCTTCAAAGCGGAACGATAATTCTTACCAGCATTGATCCGGAAACAAAAATTACTGTTACAAACCAAGTTAAGCCCGGTGAATTTTTTGGGGTAAAGTCGGCCTTGGGTCGTTTTCCACGTGAAGAAACCGCAACTGTTCTTCAGGACAGCCAGGTTATTGCGCTTACAGTTCCAGAATTTGAAAAGAATTTTAGCGGAAACAAACAGATTATAATGAAAATGCTCCGTGTTTTTTCAGCGCAGTTAAGACAGATACACAAACGGATAGAGCAGATTCTTAATTCGACCCCTGAAAGTCCGCAGGCAGGAATGCTTGCCGTTGCAAAAAGTTTTTTTGAAGATGAGGAATTTGTTTCCTGCTACGATGTCTGCCTGAAATATTTAAAACGTTTTCCACAGTCGCCTTATATTGAGCATGTAAAAAAACTGTTTGCGGCAAGCCAGATGTATCTTGAAAAGCGCGGAATGCCAAAATATGAGGCTCCTGAGGATGGTGGTCTTGGCGCGCTGAAGCAGTTTGAGCTTTCTGCGTTTGAACGTTTTGCAAAAAAATATGCGCCGGGACAGGTTGTTATTTCTGAATTTGAACCGGGCGACACTTTTTATTTGATTCAGAGGGGTTCTGTTCAGCTTATGAAGTATGTGAATGGAACTGAAAAAAATCTTGATATTCTAAAGCCGGGTGAATTTTTTGGAGAAATGGCTATCCTTGATAATTCTCCGCGTTCCGCGACCTGTATGGCAAAGACTTCGGTAAAATGCCTTGAATTCAGCAAAGAAAATTTTGAATCAATTGTTACCGGAAATGCAGTTCTTGCCCTGAATCTTCTTAAACTGTTCTGCAAGCGCATTTACGACCAGCGAAGACGTTTTAAGATTCTTGCCATAAAAGATTTGCAGGCCCGCATTGCAGATGTATTTATTCTTCTTGATGAAATGAATCCTCCGAACAACCCTAATGAACGTTCCAGAAAATTTTATGTTAATACTGGCGATATAGCTCATTGGGCAGGACTTTCGTTTGAAATAACCCGCGAAGAAATTAACAGACTGGTTGAAAAACGTAAAATAGAAGTGTATAATGACAGCATTGTTGTTGCAAACATAACAGACATGCAAAGAATTGTAGATACCCGCAGTTCTATGGGCGAACGGGCCCTTAACAGCAATACCAAATAACCGCCAACTTAGCTCACCTGGTAGAGCAACGCACTCGTAACGCGTAGGTACTCGGTTCAAGTCCGGGAGTTGGCTATTAATATATTTGCAATCCACGCCAAAACGGCAGTGGATTTTTTTTTGCAAAAAAAAAATTGAACCGAGTAGCGCAGCGAACGATTGTCTATGTCTAACTTGTTGTTTTTTATATAATTTTTTTATGAAAGAAATTTTGCTGTTGTTTTTTACGGTTGCGCTTACTGATTTTTTTGCGGAAATGGGAGATAAAACTCAGTTTATGCTGATAGGAATGACTTCAAAATACAAGTTGCGCGATATTATTCCCGGAACGCTGGCGGCAATTGTGGTTTTGAACGGAATCGCGGTTTTTGCCGGCGGAATTATAAGCGTATTTGTTCCTGACTGGCTGATTAAGTTTATTGCGTCGGCTGCATTTTTTTATTTTGGAATAACTGCAATTTTAAAAAATGAAGAAGATGATGAAGAGGCGGAAAGCGGAAAGTTTAAATTTGCGGTCGCCGCGGTTTTTTGTACATTCTTTATTGCTGAGCTTGGTGATAAAACGCAGCTTACGGCAATTACTTTTGGCGCGAACGGCGGAATAGGAAGGGCATTTGTTATCTGGGCGGCCTGCGTTGTCGGTTTTTTTGCGGCAGATATGATAGGAATGCTGGCTGGATTATTTCTTAAGAAAAAAATGCCGGAAGGTTTTCTGAATGCAGTTTCATTCGTTCTGTTCAGTTTTTTTGGATTTACAACATTATGGGAAGGACTTGGAATTTTGCAGGATTCGCTTGCGGCCAGTCCTGATGGAAACGGTGTTCACAAAAAACTGATTTTTGGACTGGCTTCCGTTATTTTTGCTTTCCTGAGCATTGCTGCGCTGGTAAAAAAATTAAAAAACCGTAAAAAAACTGCATGAATCTGCAGTTTTAACGAAATGAAATAAAAGCGCAGGCAGAGGGCAATTTGCGAAGACTTTTGGCGATTGAACAAATTAAAGTGCGGAGCACCCGAATCTTTACAAGCGGAGCGCGAGCCAAATCCGTCTGGAGCAAATTGAAATCTGCCGTAAGCGTTCTTTCAGAATATTTTAAAAAAAACTGCAAATTCACGCTATTTATTATTTTCACATATTAAAGTATTCTAAACTTATGAATGAACTACAATTAAAATATGGATGCAACCCGAACCAAAAGCCGGCAAGGGTTTTTATGGAAGACGGAACTGATTTGCCAATCACAGTTTTAAACGGAAAACCTGGATATATCAATCTGCTGGACGCATTGAACGGCTGGCAGCTTGTAAAGGAACTAAAGGAAGCAACCGGACTTCCCGCAGCAACATCATTCAAGCACGTTTCCCCGGCAGGAGCCGCAGTCGGAAAACCACTTTCAGACACTTTGAAGAAAATTTATTTTACAGACGGAGTCGAGTTTTCACCTTTAGCTTGTGCCTATGCGCGCGCCCGTGGCGCAGACAGAATGTCAAGTTTTGGTGATTTTATCTCCCTTTCGGACGAATGTGACGAGGCAACCGCCCTTCTTATAAAAAAAGAAGTTTCAGACGGAATCATCGCACCGGGATATTCAGAAAAAGCCCTTGAAATCTTAAAGGCAAAGAAAAACGGAAATTACTGCGTAATCCAGATTGATTCAGACTACGTTCCTGCCGCGCTTGAAAAAAAGCAGGTTTTCGGCGTTACTTTTGAACAGGGGCACAACTTCCTTAAAATCAACGAAAGCTGCCTTTCAAACATTGTTACTAAAAACAAGAATATGAGCGAAGAAGACAAAATGAACCTTGTGATTTCGCTGATAATCCTAAAATACACACAGTCAAATTCTGTCTGCTACGTAAAAGACGGACAGGCAATCGGAATCGGAGCCGGACAGCAGAGCCGCGTTCACTGCACACGACTTGCAGGACAAAAAGCGGACAACTGGTGGCTGCGACAAAGCCCGCAGGTTCTTGGACTTGAATTTGTTGACGGAATCAAACGCGCAGACCGCGACAATACAATCGATGTTTACATCGGCGAAGAATACGAGGATGTTCTTGCAGAAGGAAAATGGCAGAAATTCTTCAAGACAAAACCGGCTGTTTTCACACGCGAAGAAAAACGCGCATGGCTCGACAAGAACACAGATGTCGCAATCGGCTCGGACGCATTCTTCCCGTTCGGAGACAACATTGAGCGCGCCCGAAAATCCGGCGTAACAGTAGTTGCCCAGCCTGGCGGCTCAGTACGCGACGACCAGGTAATCCAGACCGCAGACACCTACGGAATGGCAATGGCATTTACAGGAATCAGGCTTTTCCATCATTAAAATATAGATTACAGACTTATCATTGCTAAGTAGCCTGAATGTCAAGTTTTTTGTAAAAAGAATAAAAGCGCAGGCAGATTTACAGTTTGTTAAGATTTTTGGCGATTGAATTAATTAAAGTGCGGAGCACCCGAATTCGAGCCAAATCCATCTGAGCAAATTGGAAATATGCCGAAAGCGTTCTTTCATAATTTGCAAAAAAACTCGAAATTAAGGTTATGTATAAAATAGGTTAAATTCAAGCTTCCTGTTCTAACAGTAAAGACATTCCGCTTAGAACAGGAAGAACTTTTTTGTGCCAGCAGGAAAGAAGTTCCGGCTGGAAGAGAAAGAGATATCCTTTTAAGCGAAGCAGAATTTTACCCTCCCCATGAATAAATAAATTAAAATCTTACTTGATACAGATTTATTATAAAAATATACTGTTTGTGAGGAATATTTTTTATGGAACAAAAACTCTTAGAAACTGACAGAAAATTATTTTATGTAAAGCTTCCTTTTCTGCTGCTTTTATCTTCGTTTTCACCATTCTTGCTGGCTCCAGTTTACTTATGCATTACTGGAATTACCACGATTGATGAATTTATCACTATCCTGCTTTCACCTTACACTATTCTTGCATACGTGATTGCGGTTTTGTGTCCGTTTGCTTTTTACAGGTTTCTTCGGAAAAATATAGAAACTTATGACGGAACAGATGAAATCATTAGGAAAATAAATCTTATATTGAAATATTCCGGAAAAATAATTTTTGCAATAAATTTAGTTTTAGGAATTGCAATACCTTTTCTTGCCTGCTTTGTGATTCATTTAAAAGACACGCAGTTTGCAGCATTTGAAGGAAGTTCTCCGTATCTTTCAATCATTCTTATCTGCACAGGCTTTATGCTTCTCTACGGAATCAGCTTTTACACAGTTTTCAACAGCCGCTTCGAGCACTTCCTGCACTGGCTTCCATTTGACAAATCCGTTGTAACTTCATCAAACCGCGAGCGAATCATCTTGATGACGCTTGTAAATCTTTTGGGCTGCTTTCTAATTATTACGGCATCTTTTTTGGTTCCCAGTGTTGCATCCGACTCTTCGGTTTCTGGCGTTCTGAAAGTTATTTTCCCAGCAGCGGTATTCAGTTTTATTTCAGTCGGACTTACAACTTCAGTTACCGCTTACGACATAAAGAACAACCTTCAGCAGGAAAAAGCTATTTTGGGTGCGCTTGCTGAAAAAAACTATGCCATAAAACATGCGCAGGTTGTTACAAGAAACGACTTCGGAATCATCATAAACGACTTGAACAACGCATACAAAATCATAAGAACGATTTTTCAGGAAATCAGCAAGGACGTAAATTCCACGCTGTCTGTTTCATCTGAAGTTTCTGAGCACGTTGACCAGTCAATTTCAGAAATCGCAAACGTAAAGAGCATTTCAAATTCTGTAAAAAATGAAATGATAAATCAGGTTGCTTCTGTTGAAGAGACGAGCGCGACAGTTGAAGAAATCATCAAGCACATCCGCCATTTGAACGATGAAATTGAAAAGCAGACATCTGCAATTGACCAGTCGTCGGCCGCAATCGAGCAGATGGTTGCGAACGTAAACGGTGTAACTTCAAGCCTTAAGAAAAACAACGGCACAGTCCAGGAGCTTGAAAGCGCATCCGAAGCTGGAATGAAAAAAGTCCACATTGCAAGCGAGCTTTCCGAAGAAGTTCTGGAAAAATCAACATTGCTTATGGACGCAAGCAAAGTAATTCAGGACATTGCAAGCCAGACAAACCTTCTTTCCATGAACGCGGCGATTGAAGCTGCCCATGCCGGTGAATTCGGAAAAGGATTCTCCGTTGTTGCGGACGAAATCAGAAAGCTTGCCGAGCAGTGCAATGAGCGCGCAAAGTCCATCGAAAACGATCTTCAAAGTCTTTCTGAATTAATCAACTCGGTTGCCACAAATGCAAGTGACGTTTCTGACCAGTTCAATAATATTTATTCTCTCATAAAGAGGGTTCAGAACGAGGAGCTTATAATTTCCAACGCAATGACAGAGCAGACTGAAGGCAACAAGCAGATTCTTGAAGGAATCAGCCGGTTGACAGAATCAACAACAACTGTAAAGGACGGCGCTGCTGAAATGCTGAAAGGCGGCGAGCAGATTTCTACAGAAATGAAGAATTTAAACAAAGTAACTTACGAAACAAACACAAAAGTAAATTCTATTAACGAATCTGTTCAAAAAGTTACCGAAACTTTGGCTGACTCAAAAGAACACGTTCTGGAAAATTCCGCGAATGTAAAGTCATTAAGCGAAAAAATGTCGGACTTTAAATTTTAGTTTTTGCTTTTGACGCTGCTCCTCTTTTTAGTTCATGTAACGAAAAAGAGGAGACATTATTCTCGTCATCCGTGGCTCGCCGCTAACGCGCAGTTTCTTGTTCCGCTAAATATGGAAAAGGAAGAAATCCCGATTGAAATAAAAGCGCGTTCAGTTCTTATAAAAGGCGATATTTTTAGGACGATTGGGAATCTGATATAATCAGCCATGCAGTTTGCGGAAGCATGAAAAAATCACTTTTTACACATTTGTTTAATCCTGTCTGCCAGGTAAAGCGGAACATTTATCATATCTTCCTGTTCTTTGTATTCCAATGCCGAGAATCTTATCGCACAGTCAGGATTTTCTTCCCTTCGGTAGCGCTTGAAACTGGCAGAAGACACATTTCCGCCAGCCTTGCATTCAACAGGAATTATCTGCGTTTCATTTTGTAAAAGAAAATCCACTTCGTAATTTCTGGAAGGAGAATAATAGTGAGGAGCAACATCGAACTGTCCTCTTAACTGCTGAAGACAATAGTTTTCTGTCAACGCTCCCTTAAACTGAAAATCTGAATTCAGTATTATTGCCTCATTGCTTACACCTGCGGCGCATTTTGCAAGTCCAACATCAAAATAGAACAGCTTAAAACTGGAAAAATCTTCAAAAACGTTTAAAGGATGTTCAGGTTTTGTAACATCATAGATGCGTATGACAATTCCCGCGCTGACAAGCCATTCGATTGCCTCTTCAAATTCACGTGCCCTTGCTCCAGATTTGACGCAGCCATAAACAAATTTTTCATTTTCTTTAGAAAGCTGTGAAATAATGCTTCGCATTACCAGAAGTATGCGGCCGGCATTTACCTTTCCATTGTATTTGGAAATATCATTTTCATAGAGAGCCAATAACTCATTTTGTATTTGCAAAACGACTCCGGAATTTTTTTCTGTCATCCAGGAGCATACACAATCCGGCATTCCGCCGACAATCAAATAATTTCTGTATTGTTCTATCAATCTGTCATGCTGAATTTTCAATATTTCCGCCGGAGGAGTTTCTTCAATATAGTTAAACAGCACAGGTTCCACAGCATTCAGAAATTCTTCAAAATCCATAGGATATATATCAAGAAGATTCACTTTTCCAACAGGATAAGACATTGGTTTTGCAAGAAGAGTTCCTAAAAGACTTCCTGCGGCAACAATATGATATCCGTTTGCCTCTTCATTAAAATACTTAAGAGAATTCAGAGCTTCTGGACACTCCTGCACTTCATCAAAGATAATCAAATCTTCTTCAGGAAGAATTTTATCGCCTCTAATTGTACCGAGAATTTCTATAATTCTATGCGGCTCTTTATTTACCTTAAAAATTTCATGGAGGCTTTCTTCCTTGTCAAAAGAAAAATAGAAAGTCTTCTTATACTTGCGCCTGCCGAATTCTTTCATAAGCCAGGTTTTACCAACCTGACGGGCGCCTTTTAAAACAAGCGGTTTTCTATGAGAAGAGTTTTTCCACTCCTCCATTTTCTGCAATGCTTTGCGTTCCATACTTTGTAATTAGCATAGCAGATTATACACATTTTTGCACTGTTTTTTTTATATTTTTACACATTTTTGCATATTATAACGTACAGTTTTTACACATAATTGCAAGTTTTTTTTGAACAAAATTACACGTTTTGCACATTTTTCACCCGAAAATTTTAAATCTTGCGGCAAAAGCATAGCAAACCGAAATTTTTTCTTGACAATTCTTTTTCATCCCGTTAATATGCAACCGTGTTGCAAAAATCTTACCACACTAAAACTTCGGATTTGATTTCTCAGTTTGTTCAGGAAAGAACGGAAAGCGGATTTTCTGCGATGGAGTTGCTTGCCTTTCTTTCTGAGCGCGGGGAAAGTGTGAACAAGACGACTGTTTATCGCAACCTTGACAAGCTTGTTGAAAGCGGGCGGCTCATAAAACGCAAGTCGGCTGTTTCTGACGGTTTTGTTTACCAGACGGCGGAAAAAGACGGACAGTGCTATGGGCACATTCACTTTCAGTGTGAAAAATGCGGCGCGATGATTCATCTTTCGGACAGGCTTACGGCGGACTACCTGAAGTCGGTTTCTGAAAATTTCGGTTTCAAGGTTGATTTTTCTTTGTCATCATTGAACGGACTTTGCGAAAAATGCAGGACTTTTGAATGAACTCAAGAACGGATTCAAAATTGAACAGGCTGCGCGCGGTTTTTGCGGCGCTCTTCATTGCATTTACAGTTTTCTCAGTGTTTTTTGCGGCTGCTGAAGCCGGACACGACTGCTCAGGCGACGACTGTCCAATCTGCTTTGTGATTCAACTTGCCGAGCAGAACGTAAAGCTTTTGAGCCTTGCCCTTTGCGCCGCCGGCGTTTCTCTTGCCCGGCACTGTTTTGCCTCGAAAATTTCCTTTAAAAACTCATATCAGACTTCTTTCAATAATTCTTTAATCTCCCTAAAGACACGTCTTAACAACTGAAAATTCTCTTTTCATCTTTATGTGGCATGGATTTTGTATTCGCAATGCTGCGAATGTCCTTGCACTGCGCGCTAGGGATTGTAGGGGCGGCGGAGCCGTTGCGGAACTAAGCAACGCAAAGTGTAGCAATGGAGGTAGCACGAAGTGCGTACGGAACCCCGAAAAGCCCGGTCTGCCTTTAGGCAGAAGCGCCCGTATTCAAAAAGAGAAAAAATTGCGTCTGTCAAATCTCTGAAAGACTTGGGATGCGAACTTTTTACAATTTTTTACAAACTGGAGTAAATATGAAAAGAAATAAATTCATCATCGCCGCATTGTGCGCTTTTACATTGTGTTTTTATGTTTCCGCAAAGACGGACAAAAATATCTCATCAAAAAAATCAATCGTCTGCACGACTTTTCCGCAGTACGACTGGTGCCGCGAGATTCTTGGAGACAAAGCGAAAGATTTTGACCTTACTCTTCTTCTTGACAAGGGGACTGACCTTCATTCGTTCCAGCCGAGTTTTTCCGACATCGCGAAAATTTCCGCAAGCGATATGTTCATCTACGTTGGCGGCGAGAGCGACGGCTGGGTTGGCGGAGTTTTAAAGGAAGCGAAGAACAAGAATCTTGTTCCAGTCAATATGATGGAAGTTCTTGGAGAGCGCGTAAAGGAAGAGGAAGTTGTGGAAGGAATGCAGGAAACCGAGCATGAACACGGCGAAGAAGGACATCACCACGACCACAGCAAGGAAGTTTCAACTTTTGACGACAGCGAGGTTAAAAGCAGAAATCTTTCTGACTGGGCAGGCGAATGGCAGTCGGCTTATCCGCTTGCTCTTGACGGAACCTTGGAC
>OLGV01000299.1_pt1 | contig 21844 bp, 18 predicted proteins | sample 1605761 | NCBI WGS metagenome assembly OLGV01 (sample SAMN03283245) | human gut metagenome | biome: human-associated habitat; material: feces | host: Homo sapiens | place: Peru | collected 2012
TCGTTGAGGTCGGCCACCACGATGTTGGCTCCCTGCGCCATCAGCTCACGGGCGATGCCCTCTCCGAATCCCTGGGCTGCGCCGGTCACGATGATGGTCTTTCCTTCCACACGGCCTTTCGACGAGCCTGCGGCGACCTTGCGGCGGTAGTTCTCCACCTCCCAGTTGTCGATGAAATCAATCCATGCCTTCTCCATCGGATGCTCTCCTCCGAAACTCTGCGCATAGAAAGCGACCTTCATCGCATCGGTGAACACGTCGGTGATGATCTGCGCGTTCTTGAAGTTGTCTCCAACGGCCACGAGACCGACACCCTTGATGAGCAGCACCTTAGGCGTGTAGCCCTTCTCGGCGGCGAAAGCCTCGATCTTCTCCTCCCCCTGCTTCAGAATCTCTTCATCCGACTCTGCGTCAATGAATATGTAGGCGCTCTTGCAGTACACGATGATGTCCGGTGTGAACGGTGCGGCGATCTTCTCGCGGGATCCGTCAAGGAAGTAGTCTACAAGGGCGTTCTTCGTGACTTTAAGTGTCTTAAGTCCTCTGCCGGAGCGGGAGAGCATCTGCCTGATGGCCGGGATGACATCCGTTACGGTCGGGGAGACCTCGCTCCCGCCCTCTGGCAGAGCGGCGACCTTGGCCTCAAGTTTCCCGAGGATTTCCGAATATATTCCCTCGATCTCGGCGGTCGTGTCTCCGCCCACGAATATTCCGTGGTTCTGAAGGAAGATCACCTGAGGCTCTTTTCCGTTCGCGGCCTTGTAGGCGTTGATACGGTCGTAGACCTTCTTGAAAAGGGTGTAGCCCGGATCGGTATATTCAATGTAAAGCGCCTCCGGGAAGATCTCCCCGCAGGCGGCCTCGGCGTTCGCCGAGCACATCAGACCGTTGACCAGGGTAGGGTGGAGGTGCACCACGAACGCGAATCCCATGCAGTTGTGCAGGGAAGTCTCCACCGACGGCCTTCTGTCCTTTGTGACGCAGGCCACGGCGAGGTCGTTCTTGACCTGCTCCTCGCGGATCGCCGTGTCCTCATTGTAGGCCTTCTCTCCCATCTCGTTCAGAAGGGTTCTGTCGAGGACGGCGAATCCGTCCTCTGTTATAGTGGCAAGGGCGTGGCCGCTGGCCTTCACCCAAAGTCTGTTCTCATCCTTGTAGGAGGTGTTGCCGCCTCCGGCGATCACAAAGCGGGAGTCCTGCCCGAATTTCCGTGAAATCGCGATAAGATCTTCAATTTGTCTCATGTTCGTGTTATTTATGTTGATTATGTTCCAAGTATATTCTTTCTAAATCCCGAAAACCGTCTTCTGGAGCAGTTCGTCTCCGGCCTCGACGGAGTCAAGGCCCGCCTGGTGGGCGGCCACGGCGCAGGCTCCGCGGTAGTTGGTCAGGCGCAGCTTCTCGCTCAGGCCTTCAGCGTTGTCGCGGGTGCGCAGGCGGATCGGCTCCAGCGCAGGAGTGTTGTGCTCCGAACCGAATGTGACGATGAACCCCTCGTCCTGAAGGTAGTCCGTGTACTTCTCAAGGACAGCCGTGGTGTTGCGGGTCGTGATGAACTCCACCGACTTGAACCCTCTCTTTTTCAGTGTGTCAGCCGCCTTCTGGAGGTCGCCCTCGAAGTCGGTGAAATTGCCCTTGGCGTCATCCGCAAGGAACGGATAGGTCGGGATTCCGCCCGCCGCCTCGATGATCCGGCAGACAGTCTCCATAGGCAGGAACGCCTTTGGATCCTCCGGCACGAAGGCCGCGCCTCCGGATTTGAGGAGCTTGCTTCTGATCTCGTTCTCGACAGCCGCATCGTTCTCAATGGCGGATTTAAGAGGCTGGCCTCCGAATATCCTTTCATAGAGGGCTAGCCTGTCCCCGGCGTTTCCGGCAGCCGCGTCCACCGCCATCCTCAGCGCCTTCGCGAGGTGACGCTCCCTGACGGAGCCTCTGGTCAGATCCTTGACAACCTGTTTGAAATCTATGCTGAATCCGGCCTTTACCGCGTCCAGATGGGCGTTCAGCTTGGCGCACATCCTTTCGACCTGCGCATTGGACTCGGCCCTGACATCGGCGAGCATCTGAGCCTCTTTCCCGCTGAGGATCACCGGGTAGGCCAGTCCCTTGCCGCTGAGGTAGGTGCGTCCCGGGTTGTTCGGGTCGTTGACCCTGAGTCCCGCCGCCTGATCCTCGCTGTTGAGGGAGATGAACTCGATGTTGAACATCGGGTAAAGGTGCCTTGTGGCGCATTCGTCGTTCCACTCCCTGTAGCCGTCCATGCTGTAGAAGTCATTGATTCCCACGATGCGGACATCTTCCGCCGCGGCCATGTCGAGAGCCTGTCTCACATCAGTGAAGGCGCTGAACGAGTAAGGAGTGTGCAGATGAGCGTTAACGTCGATTATCTTTTTCATATTCATGAGTTTTCATTTCTCAAAGTTAATAATATTCCTACAAAGGATGTCTTCTGCGGTTGAATTTTAAAGCCATTCGGTCAAAATTGAAATTAATTTGCTAATTTTGTGCGATATGCCACGAAATTATTTTTGGTAACATAAAACATCTTACAAATGGAAAAGAAACAACAAGGTAACATTTTCGCTATTGTGATAATGTTCTTCCTGTTTGCGATGATCTCATTCGTGACGGGATTCCAGAATCCGTTCGGAGTCATTGTAAAGCAGCAGTTCGCCGCCTCGAACTTCATGTCCCAGCTGGGTAACGCGGCCAATTTCATCGCCTATGCGTTCATGGGTCTGCCGGCCGGTATGATCCTGTCCAAGAAGGGTTACAAGTTCACAGCCCTCGCCGCCGTGACGGTGGGATTCGTCGGAGTAGGTGTGACATTCCTTTCAGGAATTGTCGGCAGCTTCGCGGTCTACATCCTCGGCGCGTTCATCTCTGGTTTCTCAATGTGTATGCTCAACACGGTTGTGAACCCTATGCTCAACACTCTCGGTGGTGGTGGAAACAAGGGTAACCAGCTCATCCAGTGGGGCGGATCCTGCAACTCCTTGAGCGCCACGATCGTGCCTGTGCTCGTGGGTTATCTCATCGGTGACGTTACGAAGGACACTCAGATCGCCGACGCCAATCCGGCGCTCTTCATCGCGATGGGCATTTTCGCTCTGGCGTTCATCATCATCGCGGCCTCGCATATTCCTGAACCTGAGCTTGAGGCGGCTGCTGCTTCCGGAAAGACGCAGCAGCTCACCATCGGCGAGAGCGTCAAGGGAGCCCTCTCCTTCAAGCATTTCGTGCTTGGTATCATCGCCATATTCGTCTATGTGGGTGTCGAGGTGGGTATTCCTAACTTCGTGAACCTCTACATGACATCCGCCGAGATCGGCATCAGCGCCGCTGTCGCCGGAACGATTGTCGGCATGTACTGGTTCCTTATGCTCTGTGGCCGTCTGGTAGGCGCTTCCGTCGGCGGAAAGGTCTCCAGCCGCGCTATGGTCAGCTTCGTCGGCACGGTAGCCATCATATTCCTCGTGCTGGGTATGATCCTTGGTGACACCGCGACCGTGAAGTTCCCGGCCATCACCTCGAATCTCTCATTCTCCCTCGCCGAGATTCCGATCGGAGTGATGTTCTTCATCCTCTGCGGACTTTGCACCTCGGTGATGTGGGGAGCGATCTTCAACCTTGCTGTCGAGGGACTTGGCAAGTACACCTCAATCGCTTCCGGCCTCTTCATGGTGATGGTTTGCGGTGGAGGTATCCTCCCTCTCATCCAGGGTGCCGTCGCTGACGCAACCAACTACCTGATGAGCTACATCGTTGTCATCATCGGTGTCGCCTACATCCTCTGGTACGCCCTGTTCGGATCCAAGGTAAAGAAAACAGCTTAATTTGAAATCCCGTTCCGGCGGGGTTCTCCGCCGGAACTTCTCATAGCCAAACATTATGGAACAGAATCTTGTAATAGGAATAGACGTTGGTGGACAGACCACCAAATGCGGAGTAGTGGACGCGCGCGGTACCGTGCTGGCACAGACAGTCATCCGCTCGGACTCCTACACGGATGTAGAACCTTACATCGGGGAACTTTCAGCCGCGTTGAAGAAGATCATCGCTGACGCCAACGCCGAGGGGCAGATCCGGGGGATCGGTGTCGGCGCTCCTAACGCCAACTACTACACCGGCGAGGTGGAGAACGCCGTGAACCTTTCCTGGGGACGCTCAGGTGCGATTCCTTTCGCCAAGATGCTTTCAGAGGCGATGGGCGGAATCCCTGTCACCCTCACCAACGACGCCAACGCGGCAGCGATGGGCGAGATGACCTACGGAGTGGCGAGGGGAATGAAGAATTTCATCATGATCACCCTCGGGACCGGTGTCGGCAGCGGAATCGTCATCAACGGTGAGATGGTCTATGGCCACGACGGATTCGCCGGCGAGCTTGGCCATACCACGATCGTGCGCCACAACGGCCGTCATTGCAACTGCGGAAGAAACGGTTGCCTTGAGACCTACTGCTCAGCGATCGGAGTCGCCAGAACCGCCCGCGAGTGGCTGGATATGAGCGATCAGCCATCGGCCCTCCGCAGCCTTGACAGCATCTCCTCAAAGGATGTCTATGAGGCCGCCAAGGAAGGCGATGCCCTTGCCATCAAGATCTTTGAATATACCGGAACCCTCCTCGGCCAGGCTTTCGCCGACTTCATCGCGTTCTCCTCTCCTGAGGCCATCGTTCTCTTCGGCGGACTGGCCAGAAGCAAGGAGTTCCTCACCGAGCCGATCTTCCGTTCGATGAACGACAACGTCCTCTCTCTCTGGAAGAACAAGGTCAAGCTGGTCTACTCCCAGCTCAAGGAGTCCGACGCCGCCATCCTCGGCGCCTCCGCCCTCGCCTGGGAACGATAGCTGCCGTGGAGCGCAAGCTCTTGTAAATGAATATGCTGAAGCACCCTCCTGCTGCTTGTTTCGGATAGTAGGAGAGTGCTTCTTGTTTTTGTAACCGCCGTTACAGTAACCACGGTTGCATTAAAAGTAGATCTCACTTTCATCAACCTGATCGGCATTGATGAACATAATGTAATAGACGGGCATATATGTTATCTTTCCGGAAGTACGTATCTCCCGGGAGTTTGACAGGATGAGGCCTGATTTGATGTTGTAGTCAGATATACTTAGCAGGTTGTCGATGGCGCTGTGGATGGTGTAATTCTTACCGGATTTGACCTCGATCGGCAGAACGCTTGTGCTCTTATAGTCATCAATCAAGAAATCGACCTCTCCTTTCTGCTTGTTGTCATAATAGAAAAGATTGTGTCCGTGCGCCTTCAGTTCCTGGGCGATGACACTTTCATAGACGGAACCAAGGTTCACCCCCTCCTCGTCCGAAAGAACCGGGCGGACATTGTTTCTGTATAGTTGTGCCGTAAGTAATCCGACATCGTTCAGATAGAGTTTGAGAAGATTTTTGTGGACGGACTCGGACAGAGGGTACTTGGGGTTCGAGATGGAGTTGACGTTAAGTGCGATTCCTGAATATGTAAAGTACTCGAATTCCTCCCGGTAGTTGTCGAACCTGTCTCCAACCTTGTTCCGTATGTCTTTTGCCACAATCCTTTTTTTCTTGTTCTCCATCTGGGACGGAATCATATTATAGATACGCCTTACAAGAAGTGATTTATTGTTGTCTTCCTCGTATTTTGTCGCATCGACTTCGTAGAGAGACTTTATGCTTTCCTGTACGTCTCTGACTTTTACGATATTATGTGAGGCGAGATATTCATTCACGGCGTCCGGCATACCTCCGACAAGAAGATAGCGCCGGAATTGGCCAATGATGTAATTATGCATAGCCACGTCTATGCTTTCACCTTTCTCCATCTTTTGCCTGAGTGTCTCCAACGTGTCAAAACCAAAGTTGTTCGCGAGTAAAAACTCTTCGAAATCAAGTTGATACATTGATTTTCTGATGATGCTGCCGACGGGAATGGAAGTTGTTTCCCGTAAAGTAAGCCCTAATAGGCTGCCACTCGCTATGAAACGGAACCGGTGATCTTCCCGGAAAAATTTCAGCAGGGTAAGATACTGTGGATAGTGCTGGATTTCATCAAGAAAGACAAGCGTATTCTTATAGGAGTCAAGATTCTTGCCGTGGATAGAACTCAAAATAAAGTAGAATTCCTCAGTGGTTCTGATCTCCTTGAACAACTGAGGACCCTCGTCATCTTTCACGAAATTGATCTCGATGAAGTTCTTGTACAATCGTTCTCCTACTTTGCGTATTATGAACGATTTGCCCACTTGTCTGGCACCTTCCAGAATCAGAATCCGGTCGGTCTCGGACTTTAGATGCCCCTCCAAGTAACCCTCTATCTTTCTGTGTAGCATGGCTTTGACACTTTTCTATTAAATATTGCCATACAAATCTACACTTTTTCTATGAATTTCGCAATGCGAATCTACACTTTTCTATCCGAGGAAGGGGCCGGTGACGGAGGAGGCGTTCCGGGCGAGGGCTTCGGGAGTGCCTTGGGCGACGATCAGGCCGCCGCGGCGGCCTCCGTCGGGGCCTAGGTCGAAGAGGTAGTCCACGCTTTTGAGGACATCGAGGTTATGCTCGATGATGATCACCGTGTTGCCTTGATCCACAAGCTGCTGCAGGACGTTGAGGAGTACTTTAATGTCCTCGAAATGAAGGCCGGTCGTCGGCTCGTCGAGGATGTAGAGGGTGTTGCCGGTGGCTTTTCTGAACAGCTCCGCAGCCAGTTTCATCCTTTGGCTCTCGCCGCCGGAAAGCGTCACGGCGGATTGGCCGAGATGGACATAACCAAGACCCACATCCACCAATGCCTTCAGTTTCTGGGCGATGGCGGGAATCGGCCTGAAGAACTCGTAGGCCTCGCTGATCGGCATCTCCAGCACATCATTGATGTTCTTGCCCTTGTAGTGCACGGCCAGGGTGTCCTCCTTGTACCTCTTGCCCCTGCATTCGTCGCAGAGCACGTTCACGGACGGCAGGAAGTTCATCTCTATGACCTTGATTCCGGCTCCCTTGCATGCCTCGCAGCGGCCACCGGCCACATTGAAGGAGAACCTGCCGGCCTTGAATCCCCGCACCTTGGCGTCCGGAGTGTCGGCGAACAGGTTGCGGATGTCGTTGAACACGCCCGTGAATGTGGCCGGATTCGATCTCGGCGAACGTCCGATCGGGCTTTGGTCGATCTCGATGAGCTTGTCGATGTTCTCCACGCCCTCGATCGAGTCGTAGGCAAGAGGGCGGAGTTTCGCCCTGTAGAGCTTGTTCTTCAGAATCGGCATCAGGGTTTCGTTGATTAGCGTGGACTTGCCGCTGCCGCTCACTCCGCTGATCCCGATGAAGCATCCCAGCGGGAAATCCACGGAGACGTTCTTCAGATTGTTGCCGCGGGCACCCTTGATGCTGAGGAACTTACCATTCCCGGCGCGGCGTGTGTGCGGAATCGGGATGGCATCCTTCCCCTGAAGGTAATCCAGTGTCTTTGACTTTCCGAATATGCAGTGGCCGGCGGTCTCCTTGTCCAGCGAGGCCGGAACCCTGCCGCTGTCCGATGAATATTCCAACAGAGCTTTCAGAGGGGCGTTCAGGCATATTCTTCCACCTTTCTCGCCCGCACCCGGGCCGACATCCACCAGCCAGTCGGCGTTCATCATGGTCTCGTAGTCGTGTTCCACGACCATCACCGAGTTGCCCTCGTCGCGCAACTCTTTCAGTGAGTCTATCAGCTTGCGGTTGTCCCTCTGGTGCAGCCCGATGGACGGCTCGTCGAGGATGTACAGCACGTTGACGAGCTTCGAGCCGATCTGCGTGGCGAGCCGGATCCGCTGCCCCTCGCCTCCGGAAAGCGAGGCCGTGGGACGGTCAAGTGACAGATAGTCAAGGCCTACGTCCAGCATGAACTGGACTCTCTCGCCCAGCTCCTTGAGGATGTCCCGGGCGATGTTGTTCTCCCTGGCGTTCAGTTTGCCAGGCAGCGACAGGAACCATTCCTTCAGCTCGGTCATCTCCATCGCGGCCACTTCAGCGATGGTCTTCCCGTCAATCCTGAAGCACAGGGCATTCTCGTTGAGGCGGGTTCCGTGGCAGACCGGGCAGACGATCTTCTCGTCGATGTCGTCCACGATTCCGTCGAACGTCACCATCTCGGACAGCCCTCCTTCGCCGACGCGGAACAGCTCGTCGCTCCCGAAGATGATGTGTGAAATGGCCTCGTCGGGGATCGTGTCGATCGGATCGTAAAGGGAAAAGTTGTACTTGCGCGCTATCGAGCGGATCACATCGTATTTCTTGGTCTCCCGCATCTTTCCAAGCGGAACGATTCCGCCGTCCGCTATCGAGACGGAACGGTCCGGGATGATCGTGTCCATGTTCACATCCACTATCATTCCAAGTCCTTTGCAGTGAGGGCAGTAGCCTTCCGGGGAGTTAAAAGAGAAAGAGTGTGGCGCGGGCTCCTGGAGGGATATTCCCGAATCCGGATCGACCAGATGCTTGGAGAAATGCCTCGGCTTGTCCGCTCCGGACTCCAGCAGGGCCACCGAGCCTTTGCCGATGCCAAGGGCAGCGGCCACAGAGTCCCGCACGCGCTTCACGTCGCCTTCCGACGGCTTCAGCTTATCGACGACCAGCTCGATGAAATGGCTTTTGTAGCGGTCCAGGGCATCGACCTCGTTCAGCGGAAGGATCTTCCCGTCCACCCTGATGTCGGTGTAGCCACGCTTGCGCATCTGGTCGAACAGCTCGCGGTAGTGTCCCTTGCGACCCACCACCAGCGGGGCGAGAAGGTAGCACTTCTTCCCCCTGTACTCATTCATTATCAAGTCGATGATCTGAGCGTCGGTGTAGCGGGTCATCTCCTTCCCGGTGACCGGTGAATATGCCCTCGAAGCCCTCGCGTAGAGGAGCCGGAGGAAATCGAATATCTCCGTGATGGTCCCCACGGTCGAGCGGGGGTTGTTTCCGGTGGTCTTCTGCTCGATCGCGATGATCGGACTCAGCCCCGTGATGCTCTCGACCTCAGGTTTTTCCAGCACTCCCATAAAGTGTTTGGCGTAGGTGGAGAGTGTGTCCATGTACCGTCTCTGCCCCTCGGCGTAGATTGTGTCGAACGCCAGCGAGGACTTCCCGCTTCCGCTAAGCCCCGTCACCACCACAAACTCCCCCCTCGGGATGTCCACATTCACCCCCCTGAGGTTATGTGCCTCCGCCCCCCTGATCTCGATATATTCTTTCTTGCTCATCATTTCCTCTTTATTCCGCAAATTTAACGAAAATATGTATCTTTGTTTCTAAACATAGTTTAAACTTCATTTGTTGAATTTGTGCTGTATGAAGAAGGATGTTAAACCAGGCCTGTTCGGACAAAAGCATTCCAGCAGGGACTACACTAAAGAAGCCAATTGGGGAAAGAACATTTTTAATAGTTCTTTCCCGGCCTCTCTTGTAGCATATATGTCTTGTAAGGGTGTCAAGCCTGTTTACCTTTGCGTTGACGAGAGTAATAATCTGGTTCACGGAAAAATCTCAGGGACGGAGTTGTTCAGGATAGATCCGCTGTCTGAGGAAGCGTTCTATAATTTTGAATCCGGCTTTTCAGCATTTGAAAAGTACTATACGGGCAACCGCGAGAAGATTGATTTAGTGATGATGAACCGTGCGTCCAATGAAAGCCTTATCGGGCTTGAGGTTAAGCTGACAGCTCTGCCGGACAACACTACCAAGAAACTTTCCGAGGAGAATTATAGTTGTGAGCTTGTGGTAAGACCTCCGACCATTTGTTTCCTTGCTTGTAGTATCTGCGAACAATTCCAGTCAGACGAAGACAAGATTTTTCTGCGTAGAATACTTAACACGGTACCAAAGATTAATCATTGGGGAGAAGTAAGCGAGGTGCTGCCGCATTATATGAAAATTGAATCCGCGATAGCAGAAGTCGCGAAACAGATAAGTGCCAGACAGTCGCCTCTCATTGTCCAGCCGGTATGGAAGATGAAGGATGGAAAACTGGCGGATGACTGTCTGGATGTGTTCGTGTGGTCTAATCTTGCGGTTCTTCACATGTGTTATACGGCGGGAGCGATCAGCGATTCTGAAATCTCACGTTTCCAAAGATCTTTGGTCTGGATTTACCTCATGCTGAAGGATTATGTTGACTATGACACATTTGATTACATAAGGATAGTCAAGGATCATTCATACGGCAATGCCAATGACAAGGCGTTTGCGATTCCGGGCAAGTCATCGTGGAGGCTCTTGAACTCTCCGGAACTTACGCATCCACGCATAGGTAAAAATGAGATCCGGAATATTATCCTTGGAGGAGGACAGAATCTTCTGAGTCCGGAACGACGTTTTGACGCAGTGATAGTGAATAGTCCGGATTTGTTTGATTAGGTAGAAGTTATGAGAGTTGTAGATCTGTTTTGTGGTTGTGGCGGAATGAGTAAGGGCTTTGAGTTGGCCGGGCATTGTGTGGTGGCCGGAATGGACAACTGGGATAAGGCTCTCGATGTCTACCGTGCGAATTTCTCTCATCCGGCGATAAAGGCGGATTTGAACGATGTTGAGGAATCTGTAGGTGAGATATCCCGGTTTGGGCCGGAAATGATAATCGGCGGCCCCCCTTGTCAGGATTTCTCTTCGGCAGGAAAAAGGGATGAGGATAATGGACGCGGCAATTTGACAGTCAGTTATGCGGGTATTATCGCAGAGATCCGTCCGGAGTGGTTTGTGATGGAGAATGTCGCTCGTATAGTAAAGACTAATAAGCTTACGGAAGCCAAGCGAGTGTTCAAGGATGCTGGTTATGGCTTGACCCAGTACGTCTTGGATGCAAGTCTATGCGGTGTTCCTCAAGCGCGGAAGCGTTTCTTTATGATTGGGAGGCTAGGAGAGGAAGATGGATTCATGCTTCCCTTTATCGAAAAAAACCTTGCCAAGGAGCCATTGACGTTGGCGGAATATTTCGGGGACAGTCTTGGTTTTGAATATTATTACCGTCATCCGAGAAGTTATGTCCGCCGAGGTGTCTTTAGTGTCCATGAGCCGAGTCCGACTATAAGAGGTGTGAACCGGCCTATGCCAAAGGGTTATAAACTCCATGCCGGTGATCCTGTGAAGTCGCTTGAAGGCATACGCCCGTTGACCACCGAGGAACGCAGTCGGGTGCAAACATTTCCGGAAGGTTTTGTGTTTCTTGGAAATAAGACGGACCGGGAACAGATGATAGGAAATGCGGTTCCGGTGAATCTTGCTCGTTTTGTGGCTCAAGCCATCAATGAGTATGTTCAGTATAAGGAAGACTTATCTTCGTCGAAAAATGATAAGCATATATCATATGAGGATTATTGGTCGCGACATGAGGTTCAATTGGCTTTGTTCGACCCTGACCGTAATAAGCGCATATGATCAAGGTTATGAATTTGGGGATAATGAATATGGATCATCAACTAAACATCAAGACATTTATATTCAATTCTTTCCGTGAGAATTGCTACTTGCTTTGGGATGCGGTTGGGAATTGTGTGATTGTGGATCCGGGGTGCTACTGGCCGGAGGAGTTTGCCAGGCTTCGGGAATTTATCGCGGCAGAGGGGTTGACTCCTAAGGCAGTGTGGCTGACACACGGGCATTTTGACCATGTTCACGGAGTGCTGAAGGTTGTGGGGGAATATTCAGTGCCGGTTCTGATGTCGCCGGATGACAAGATCGTGCTGGACAACAACCAGGCCGCGGTGAGGGATTTCGGGCTGCTGGCTCCGGACTCATCTCAGATCCAGACAGTTGACATCAGTGACGGCGAGGTGCTGGACACGCTTCAGGGCGCGCCGTTCAAGGTGATCACCACGCCGGGTCACACGCCGGGATGCGTCTGCTACTATGGTGAGGCGGACAAGGTTCTGCTCAGCGGTGACACTCTCTTTGCCGGAGCGATAGGTCGTACAGACCATCTTGGAGGGGATTATGACAGGGAGATCATCAGCGTCATGGACAAGTTGATGGGCTTGCCGGGAGATGTGGATGTGCTTCCGGGACACGGGCATCGCACCACCATCGCCAATGAGAGGACGCAGAACCCGTTTCTCCAGCCGTTCAACGAGCCGGAGGAGGACATTGACTGGGACGGAGACGGTATAGAGATAGACTCCATCGGTCGCTGAGCCTGTCGAAGCGACTGAAAAAACATAAAAGAACATATTACGATGCACATAGGAATAGCAGGCAACATAGGCAGCGGCAAGACCACCCTGACGAGAATGCTCTCCGCCCATTACGGATGGACACCGAAGTACGAGTCGGTGACCTATAACCCTTATCTTGAGGACTACTACAAGGACATCCCCCGCTGGTCGTACAATCTTGAGACTTACTTCCTTGCCCAGAGATTCAAGGACGTGCTGGAGATCGCGCGGAGCCGGGAGGTCATCATCCAGGACAGGACGCTCTTCGAGGGAGTCCACATCTTCGTGGCCAACAACTACGCGATGGGCAACCTCACCAAGCGCGACTACGAGACCTACATGGACCTCTACAACGTGATGGCGGCGACGGTGCGCAAGCCGGATCTGCTGATCTACCTCAAATCATCGGTGCCTCACCTCGTGGCGCAGATCCAGAAACGTGGCCGCGACTACGAGCAGACCATGAGCCTTGAATATCTCAGCGGCCTGAACGACCGTTACGACAAGTGGATCAATGAATATGACGGCAAGGTCCTGACCATCGAGACCGATGATCTCGACTTCGAGAACCGCCCTGAGGACTTCGCCTCCATCACCGACAGGATCGATGCCGAGCTCTACGGCCTTTTCCCGTTGGAGAAGTAGTCAGACACATTGCCCCCTCCTTGGTCACTTTGGTCACAAACCCTTTTCCCGGTCACTGAGCTTGCCTAAGTGACCGGACTCACCTTCAACCTCATTCTCCGAAAGCTGATAGAATGGCGGTCGGAGTGATAGCGGAGCCGTCGGAGGAGAAGGCTCCCATATTATAGGCTCCCCAGTCGCGGTCCGGCCTCTCATAGATGGCTGGTCTCCATTTGCCGTCAACCTGAGGCTCCCAGTAGAACACTCCGGCACAGACGGACAAGGATTTCACGGAATTCATAAACTCGGTCATGCACAGTGTAGAGGCAGCAAGGTCAGATGCTGTGTTCTTCACACCTACCTCGCAGACCATCACCCGGCAGCCGTACTTGGCGGCCAATGACTTGATGTTCAGGATGGCGGAGGAATTCATCGCCTTCCAAGTCATGCTAGGATTGGTCATAGGGTAGTGCGAAAGGCCGATCATGTCGAACTTGCCGCCAGCGGCTTTGAGCTTGTCAAAGAACCAGGTGTTGTCCTGGTAGGCGTTGTCGATGTGGATGATCACCTTGGCGGCAGGAAAAACCGACTTGACGGCATCGTAGCCTGCGTTTGACAGGGCGGCATAGTTGGACCATCCTCCGGAGATCTCGCCTTTGTCGTTGTAGAGCCGACCGGTTTCCCAAAGCATTCCCGGGCGTGTCTCGTTGCCGACCTGTACCCAGAGCGGAGTCACCCCGGCGGACTTCAACGCAGTCAGAACATCCTTGGTGTGCCCAGAGACCTTGGCGCAAAGGCCATTCAGATCCAGACCGGCCCACTCGGAAGGAGTATTCTGACGGCTCGGATCAGCGAAGAAATCACTATAGTGGAAGTCAATCATGACCGCCATCCCGGCCTCGGCGGCCCGTTTCGCCATCTTGACGACATCTTCCTTGCCGCTCCATCCGTTCGGATCCTCCGGCCTCACCCAGACGCGAAGACGTATGGCGTTGATCCCGGTGGCCTTAAGTACCGGATAAAGCCCGGCATTGCCCTTGGAGTCCTTGAAAGCCGTTCCGCCTATCCGGGAAGGATTGTGGGTCATGTCATACTCCATTTCCGAAGCCCAGCTGACATCAGCACCGCGTGCGAACGCCACTTCGTCCACAGAAGGCTCATCCGGTTCGTCTTTCTGATCGCCTCCGGAGCCACCGCAGCCGACAAACAAGGAGGAAACCGCAAATGCCAATGCGGCCAATGTAGCAAAACGTGAATATAATGTACTCATACAGCGTAACGTATTTCAAAAGATCCGGTGACCGGCTTCATCCTTGTAATGCCGCTGGAAATAAGCCTCAGCAGTCTCCTGAAGTCCCGAAAGGTTGACTTCAAGGCCGCTCTGGAGCGCAATCGGATAGCGGTCGTCGCGGTTACTACGGTCACTGAGCTTGTAGAAGCGACACTATGCGGGTTCGGGTCGGCGGTCACTTCGGCAGGCTTAGTGACCGATACTGACCCAAAGACTGCTGCCGACTCGGCGGCCGGTGACGGGATCCGTTTGCTGAACGGGTAATAGTCGCTGGCCTCGATGACGGTGCCGGTGTCGCCGTCGACGACGGTGCGGACGCTGCCGTGAGTGAAAGTCAATATTATATATTTCATTAATCTGGGCTAATAATCTAACGTTAACGTCAAATTGTCCTGACGTTTTTTATTTTGAGAGATATGAGTTGGCCAGCCAGACAGGACTTCCTTCAAGGTCGGGATGGTCCTCGATTCTGAGCAGCTTGCCCTGCTCGTCAAAATAGAACCAGCGTCCGGAAAGCATCCCCTTGCAGTACCATCCGATCGAGAGGAGCGTGCCTGTCTTTCGAGAGTATGAGCGGAATATTCCGTCCACGACACCGTCCTTGTAGTAGACCTCCCTGTAGCCGTCATCCTCCAGCCACAGCCCCTGACGGCGGCCGCAGGAGTCCAGATTGTTCAAGTCCCAACCTTTCCATTTATAATCATATAAATCGACATCTGATTCAGTACCGTCTTCCTTGAAATATCGTACCCAAAGTTCCTCTCCGTCCCATAATGGGTCCTCATCATAATCGATTTCCTCTATTGACGAGATTGTCCCATTCCTGAAAAAGGATAATAATGTGCACCTGTATTTGTATACATTAGAATTTGGAATTCTTCCTGCAAGTTTGCGGTATTCTTTGTTTGGTCGAAAATTCAAGCAGGTGAAATCCAGTGGGCGTTTATAGTCAAAATGATAGTAGGTATCGCAACGATTATTTTCTTTATTATGGACAAGGCACATCAAAGTTCCTGTCAGGCGTGAGTACTTCTTAAAAACGACCTCATTTCCATCCTCACTATATTCGTATTCATAATAAAAAGTCCCGGTTTCTTTCCACATCCCCATCTTCTGTCCATTTCGGTTGATTCGGTTGAAGCCCGGCCAGATGGTCGTGTCCTTTATGATGGAGATTTTGGAAAGAGAGTCCAGCTCTGTCATTCTCTTAGATGATCCATCGTCAAGCGTCGCGGGGTCGCCTTTCTTATTATCTGCGCATCCCAGCGCGGCAAGCAGAATGCCAAGAATTATCGTCAACTGTTTCATAATGTAATATTTATTTCGCTGGTCATCTTTTTATGGATATGTGAATGGTTCGTGGGATAAGATATCTTGGCATTCTTCACTTATAGTTTATAACCAGCCCGTTTATTATTGTGTACCACTGTGTCCAGACACGCCATATTCTTTTCATTACTGAATTCCAAACGCAAACTGTCCCCATTTATAATGTATGACTTTAGATATGGAACGATGCCGCCTGTCACATCCAACGCATAACTTTTTCTCTTCTCATATAATTCAAGAGACAGACCCTGCAAAAACACACTGTCCAAAATGGAATCCAGGGAAATATCCACATTGCTGTTTACGGCAATTATGGTTTTGTTGACATACTTGGCCCCTACTACGGTCTCGTTATAGATCCAAGCCCCAGTACCAACGTTGATCGGAGCTGATATCTCGTGCCTGCCGGCGAAAATAACGTTCGTGTCCTTATTATCGACCCAAAAGGATATTGTCACAACATCTTTTCTATGAGACGTGTCCTCGCTGTTACGATACACTCCAGGCTTCAGGCACACCATAAAAACATCGCTGGTGTCAACCAGTTTCAAAAAGTTCTCCAACGAGTCTTGAAGCCTGTCGGAAATGAACACCCTCTCTACTGACGAACTGTCCTTCCTGTCAGTCTCCTGCTCCGTCTCCGTCCTGCGTGCGGGATTGCAGCACATCTGACAACTTACCACTACCAATAGTAGTAAATAAATTGATTCTTTCATCTTATTACTTTTTATTTAATACCCCGAAATAAAAACTTTTATAACTCACGACATTCTTAATAAAAAAAGCATTGTTATATCCAACCTTATACAATCTGCCCGAGTTCGGAAAATACACATAATTTTTTCTTGCCGCAATCCCATATTTCTTGACATCCAACTTAAAATTATTTTGGTCATTATTACGTACGGTGGCCCCGTATCCCATAGAATACGTTTCTTCACTAACAATCGCATTAATTCCTGGATGTGAATGAACTGTAGCGTTGGGCATTGCGCCGACATAATCCTCCCACGAAGCTGCATTGTCAGTTTTGTGACCTGTGCCAATGGTGTAGGTGTCTCCGTTGCGGTGGATCGCCCATTCGACCTTAGTGTTATCCGAAGCAAATTTGAACACCTTGAACATATCGTTGATTCCAGTCTTGGATGAATGGCTGCTGACCTCGGTCCCGCCATCTGTCTTGACCTCAGTCTTTGTAAGGTCATCCAGGATACTTCTGTCAGAGACTGTCACATAATCCTCGGAGAGATTCCCGTCATTGTCCACATAATAAAGGCAATGAGTGTCGCTTTGCTCTTTCCACACGACGTTTCCAAACGCATCCACTGTCCATACATCAGTCCCGTTAGGATCAAACAGAGATATCGGATTCCCAATGCAGTATGCATACGGGCTGACGGCGTAGTACTTCTCCGCGAGTGGGTCTTGCGCGGTCCATCGGGCGGTGAGCGGGTCGTACATCCTCGCCCCGAAGTCGAGTAGCGGGATGGAGGCGGAGAGGAAGGACTGGGACTCCTTGCCGGAGAAGAGCCAGCGGTTGGGGGAGGTGGGTGCGACAGGCTCAGTGACCGGTGTCGGAATCCGCTTGCCGAACGGGTAGTAGTCGCTGGCCTCGATGACGGTGCCGGTGTCGCCGTCGACGACGGCGCGGACGCTGCCGAGGTGGTCGCGGAGGCGGATCAGGGATCTGTAGGAGACAGAGCCGTCGGCGGCTGTCCAGCGGACTATCCTGCCGGCGGAGGTCAGGGCGCAGTCGAGGGTCAGGACAGGAGATCCTGACTGTCCTGCGGTCTGGGCGTAGATCAGGGAGCATCTGTACTGAAAGCCGTTCCCGGTGCCGTCTACCGAGCAGATCTTCGTGCCGTCTGCGAGATGCCCATACTCCGCGAGGGTGGCGTCTCCGGAGGAGACCCGGCTTGTCAGGTTCAGGTCATAAGAAAAGGCATTCTCGCTGAATGCGTTGGTATGGTATATCATAATAAACATCTATTGATATCTAATACTACAGAAAGACCTCCTGTCACTTCAATTCATAGTTAATTGAATATATCTAATAAAACTATGTGGAATTCAATGTCCATTGAACCGTATCGTTAGTTTTATCTATCACCAAGTAATAATCCATCTTATAGCCGTCTCATTCTCTGAGTTTTTGAAAGAGATTTTTATAATTAACTGCTTCATAATAAGCTAATCAAACCAGTCTGATTTGTTTGTTTGCAAATATATTCCTGGAACAAATTGTTGATCGACCCGCTTGAGCAGAAGAATGTAGTAATAATAACTGTCCACTTCGTCCGAAACGCTGTAACGCTCTGTCAAAGATTTGATATCCGCACGTCGTACATAGTTGACTATTTTGCGGACACCGGTCAAGGAGTCGGTTTCTTCTTTTCCGAGAAACTCTTGAGAGTTCTTGTGTCCTGTAGAATGAAAACTCCAGACCGTGCTTTTATCGGACGAACATTGCACATAAAGGGACTCACCTTTTATGCTCTTGTCTTTTCCTACGAGTTCTATGAACATCAATGAGTCGCTATCGCAGATTACATTGTCAGGAATCGTGGCTATAGCGAATCTCCTCAGATCAGCCATCCTTCTCAGCGATGATTTACTTAGTCCGAGTCTTTTTGAATATTCACTTTGGGCTAATGAGGATGAGGTACGTGACAGTTCTTCAACTCTAGCGTTTCTATTCTTTGCCTCCATTTTAACAGGCGTGCGGCAAATGACTAAAGGAACTGAATATGAATATCCTTTCCGTAGGTTTGCTTTTTGGGAATATTCTAAAAAGGAATGATACAAGATAGGCACATATTCAAGTAAAACTTCATTGCTCACGATGCGGGAGGCTTTTTTTGATGGCCAGCAGAAGGTCTCTTTGCTCCCATCTTGATATGAGAATATTTTGGTTATTGCTATTCCTTGATATTCTGGTTCGTCTGTGGTCGGAAGCTTGATGTCGCATCTGACTACCACGCTGTCGCAACGGATCGCTGACGAGAAGAACCGTGGAGTGTAATAATCCAAGGCGCTTGCCGCGAAAGTCTGTAAAAAAATGAAAATTGAAATTAAATATGTCCTCATTTTGGATAGTATTTCATTAATAGATATTTGCCTTGATTCTGCTTTATTATAGGGAATTTATCATAAAGTCCAGTAAGGTTCACTCGGGCACCTTTCTTGAAATTGCTGACCGCAATCTTAAAATTTTCTTTATAGTTGTCTTTGCCATTCGCCAAATTTAAAAATGCCTGTTGATATTTCTGTCCTTCTATATTTGAGTTCCCATCTCCCGAAGGCGAATTTTGATAAATTGTGTCCAACGAACTATGGTAATTGTCTAAAACTTTATAACCGAACACGTATGCCTCTACCTCGTTAAAAATAGATGCGCCTCCTTGCCCGTTCACCTGTTGAAGGCCATGAAAAAGTTCGTGAGATAATGACTCTACGCTAAGCGATTGCTCGTAGGATTGAGATAATACCGAACCTGCATAAATAGAGCCTCCACCTTGTTTATTGCCTACAAATTGATAATTATTACCTTTTCCTATTTCATTGACTATAGAAATCTGTTCAGATGCGGAAATTAAACAATCCATAGCGTCTTTGCCTCCATTAATGTAGATGGAGTTGAGATAGTCGATTATTTTAGTAGCAAAGGAATCTCCATTGTTATATTGCATATTAGGTTCATAATTTAAGTGGATTATGTTGTTTTGGTCATCTATTGTAAAAATGGTGATTGTTTTTCCATTCGGATCCAGATATACAATCGGATTCCCAAGACAGTATGCGTACGGGCTGACGGCGTAGTACTTCTCCGCGAGTGGGTCCTGCGCGGTCCATCGGGCGGTGAGCGGGTCGTACATCCTTGCCCCGAAGTCGAGGAGCGGGATGGAGGCGGAGAGGAAGGACTGGGACTCCTTGCCGGAGAAGAGCCAGCGGTTGGAGGAGGTGGGTGCGGTTGCTACGGTCGCTGAGCCTGTCAAAGCGACCGTGGCTTCGAGGGACTCGGTTACTTCGGCAGGCTCAGTGACCGCAGATTCAGAGACCGCTGCCGATCCGGCGGCCGGTGTCGGAATCCGCTTGCCGAATGGGTAGTAGTCGCTGGCCTCGATGACGGAGTCGGTGTCGCCGTCGATGACGGAGCGGACGCTGCCGAGGTGGTCGGAGACATCGTCAGCCGGGCAGAATCCAAAAAATTCCGCAAGAGTGAAAGTCCGTGTCAATCCTTTCATATTCAATGTTAAGAATGCGGCCATAGTCAAAGATAGCGCTTAGAATGGTATTATAAAAAAAAATAAGCGTGTAGAAGCGTGAGAACACATCACGTCGGCATACCTTTAGGCATCTTGTATGTTCCGACTCTGTTAATCGTTTGTAAGTTAATACGGTGGCGACTACTTCATATTTCATTCTCTTTGATCAAGCCCCGTTTAAACGCCGTCTTAATCCAGCCTATTTTGCCTTGTTTTACTCTTATCGGGTTCAGTTTCATAATTGACTCTCTCGTCGCTCCGTCATAAAAAAATAGCGAGAAAGAAGGACGATCGTAACCTAAGCCAAACCGAAAGAGCCGTCTGGGACGGACCTCGTTGTCCACAGGATTAAGCAACAATATGTCAAGCGACTCGCTGTGCACCTTCTTGATAGTGTCAAACGACCATTCAATACCAATGCGGCCAAAGCGACCGGGGATGTTCTGGAAACCAATCGCAGGGCGCTTCCCGCTCAACAAATCGCTGGTATAGCCAAGGTCGGTCAGGTCTGCTCGTATTATCATAAAGCGTTCACCATCATCGAGGTGGCACTTTATCCAGTTGGCTGATAAGCCCTTGTCAGAACCATCACCCTTGCTGAAGAACACATAACGGTTCTCAGAGATCCACGAAGCGCATACACTTATGTGTAAGTCACAAGACTGGACATAATACATTTCCTCATAGCCACCATCGCCAAGGAACAACGCCAATGTGGCGGCTGTGAAACTGATCAGTTTGATTTTCTTGTTTTTTCTCATTGTGCTGCCGTCATTGATTGATCAGTGAATCTCAATAGTTTAGACAACATATTGCCCAATTGTGTGGTTCTATGTTCCTCAACGGGTTCCAGATACTCGCCGTACACATCGCCGTCATACCACACAAAGGCCGACTGGAGTTGATTGCTGACATAAACCTGCACCTTGCAAGAATCCAAATAGTCTTTGAATCCTAGTCTGTAAATGCGATTGTTCCATACGTCATAATTATTATCTTGCCTTGCGGACGCTAATGAAATAAGACCGTCGGTCTGTTCCGGATGGATATAACAGGTCTTCTCAAAAAATAACATCTGGAACGGCAAATATGATGTTCTGCCTATACCACCCTTCCTTATCCGCAACAGGTCGTGGCTGTTTGACATAGCGGAATCACTTTGCCTAAGGAGTACGTTAGTGCAAGAGTCCTTCTGATCGTAGTTTATTTCCAGATAGGTGTCGACACCCGCCAGATAATAAACGGCATCGTATTTGACGGTCCGACTCAACTTGTCGTATACGCTCCAATAGGCATTTTCCAATATGATGACGACAAGTAATGCGGCAAAGCAAAACCATATAGGTTTGAACACATAACGCAACATATTCTAACGATCGTATAAATACCAGTTTAACCTATGCTTGTTCTTATATTCAAGATAGCCCTTTGTCCAACCGTGATACTCCGGTACTCTTGTCGATAGCCCTTCTCTTTTGGGGACAGACTTCAAGTTCCCATTACCGTTTAGCCAGACATTTATATTAGACAATATCTGGTAACCGTCAAATGCGGCTCTGGCGGCCAACCATCCTATACCGTTAGTTCCGGCGACATAACCGGCGGCGATATTACCGATGTCGCGCGCTGACGCATAGATGGCTTGTCCATTGTTCTCTTTCCCTATAGGCATACCACGATAAGGGTCTCTTTTTGTTCCGGACGCGGGTATGTCCTCTCCATTGGTGACTTTAAAGTCATATTTCCGTCCATTTCTGGCGTTTAGCATATAATCAATTAATTCCGGTTGTGATTTGTCATAAAACATTTGTAGAAAGTCGCTACCGCTTGCGTCATTGGGATTAATCACGCTTCCAACAGCCCAGGTTCCTTCTCCATCTGTGTTAAAGAATGAATACGGAGAGACGGTTTTTCCTATTGACTCACCTCTTTGTCTATGGCCATTTTCATCCACGAAAGTCATATAAACATTAAGGTCATTGTCAAACGCATTACCTCCTTCAATAACGACATATGTGCCATCATCGGCAAGTTTTACCCAAGTGCTTTCGCCATTAGGGTCGATGAATGTGATGGGATTCCCAAGACAGTAGGCATACGGGCTGACGGCGTAGTACTTCTCCGCGAGTGGGTCCTGCGCGGTCCATCGGGCGGTGAGCGGGTCGTACATCCT
>OLGV01000300.1_pt1 | contig 21839 bp, 15 predicted proteins | sample 1605761 | NCBI WGS metagenome assembly OLGV01 (sample SAMN03283245) | human gut metagenome | biome: human-associated habitat; material: feces | host: Homo sapiens | place: Peru | collected 2012
GCTCATTTCGCATAACCTTCGCTGCATACCTGCCTACGCACATCTAATCCCTACGGGATTTTTTTCAATCATTCCTAAATAATCACAGGGACAACTTGTATATCATTGCTTAAATAATAGAATATTAAAACTAATACAAACCATTAGAACCGTCCCTTTGGTTGGTGGTTGGGGATTATTCGAGGATGTAGGTGATTTGGCTGAAATCTTTTTTGTGGGCGTCGGTGGAACCTTTGAGGATGGAGGGTTGCGTGATTATCTTTTTGCTAACTAAAATGTCCATCATGTCCCACATCACCTCATGGTATAGGATTACTTTGGCTAAATTTTCGTTGGTTAATTGATATTTTGTCATAAAATCGGCTGAGTGCTGATTCACGCACGATGCAAGTTTGGCTATGATGTTGTCGCTGATTTTAACGATAGGGCTATCGCTGCTTTCGTTGATGGTAGGAATAATCACCTCGCCCTGTTCGTTTACGAGTCCCCACTCCTTGCTCTTTTCTATCAAATCGGCACTTACTATTTTTTTATACTGGCCGTATTCTTCGATAAATTTGAAAATCGTTTTACTTCCAAGCCAGTAGGATAAAGAGTCCGACCATGTTTGGAAAAAAATCTTATCAAATTTACTAAAGCCATTTGTGCCGTAGGATAGTGCATTTTGGCGTTTGTCGTATAATGCCCAATATGCGCCTTTCCATGTGGCATTGTTGGTGAGGCTGTCGGGCGATGGCAACTGTTTTTTCCAAATTTTACCGTCGAGAATGTAGGAGAAAACAAGGCTGTATGCGTTCTTCTCTAAGTTATTTTTCTTCAGTTCCGATAAAAACGCGTGCCATTCGTTTTCGCTCATTGTGTATGCCGATTGGGCAATAGTTTTGCTCAAAGTTCGTATTGATTTCGTCTGCTCCTCATCAAATATGGGCATAATGGTTTTCAATACATTATTTTCCTTTTCAATCAATCCACCTATTTGTAGAAGCAGAATCTGACTTTCGGTGACAGGAACGCCTGTTGTTTTCAATTCCTTGAAACTCATAGGAGTGCGCAGAGTGTGGAGAAGTTCCCAATTATTGTCGCTTTCCACATATTGTGAAGGATCGTAAGATTCGTATGAGCAAAATGCTACGGTTTCGCACTCATTATACGGACGTATTTTTGATGTCTGACCATAAACAGACACCCCCATCAACAAAAATAATAAACCAATAAAATTTTTCATATAACATCAAAGTTTAATGCAAATTTAATGATTTTATCATTCCACCACATTATATGTAACGGATTTTATAACGGATTTTAACCCTAAATCAATCCCCACACATAATTAATGTAAAAAATAGCGATAGAAATACTTATTCTATCTATTTAAATATCAGTTAAATAAAGTAAAACACCATCAAAGGGACGGTTCTTTTGATGGTGTTTCTGATGGTGTTTTTACTTCAGATATACAGCACCACCATAGATAGATTTATAAACGGAATAAAAATAGCTAAATAATAAGGGCGTTAATAGGGTAAAATGGATTCAATGTAGTGTTTTTTGCAAAAAATAAGGAGAAAATAGATATGATATTTTATTGAATATTAAGTAGATAATGGAGGACACCATCAAAAGAACCGTCCCTTTGATGGTGTTTAATGGTGTTAGGTAGATAATGGCTGGAGCGACCGAAAGAACCGTCCCTTTGGTGACTCAACTCGTTGGCTCGTTGACTTGGTTAGCGGAAGATGATTTCTTTGATTACTTCGTGGCCGAGCGATTCGTTGATGCGGGCGATGAGGGTGGAGCGAGTGAGCATGAGTTGGTTGCGCAGGGGGGCGCTGCTGATGGTGAATGTGAGCACGCCGTCTTTCACCGAGCGGTCGGTGGTGTAGCGGTTAACGCCCTGCCCCACGAGGGTGGGCCACATAGCCAAAGCGCGCTGTTCGTCGAGGCGGACATCCAGTCGCTCCTGGCGTAGCACTTGGTTGATAATATCTCCAACTGATTGGGCACTTGTGCGTTTCATAAGCGTGTGGTGTTATTGATTTGAACGGTTGATAAGTGAGCAAATGCCATTTTCCACGCCGAACATGGCAAAATCGCCACTCACGCGGCGCACGATTTCGTCGAGGTGCGTGCGGTTGGTGTCGGTGATGAAAATCTGTCCGAAACGCTCGTCCGACACCACTTCGATGATGCTCTCCACGCGCGAAGCGTCGAGTTTGTCGAAAATGTCGTCGAGCAGCAGAATCGGGGTCAATGCCGTATGCTCTTTCAGAAACTCAAACTGTGCCAATCGCAGTGCAATGGTGTAGGTTTTGCACTGGCCTTGCGAGCCGGTTTTGCGCATGGAGTGTTCGCCCAAAAGCAGTTCAATGTCGTCGCGGTGCACACCTCTTGTGGTGTAGCCTATAATGAAGTCGCGCTCACGTGTGGCATTGAGGTGTTCGAGCATACTCCCCTCGTTGAGGTGGCTTTTGTAGAGCATTCTCACACATTCTCCATCGCCGGCAATGGCATTGTAGTAGCGCATGAAAATTGGTTCAAACGCTTCAATCCACCGCTTTCGTGCTGCATGAATGTAGGCGGCAGTGGTTGCCATTTGATGCTCCACAGTTTCGTAGAGTAGCGGGTCGCGAAACTCCTTTTTGATGATGGCATTTCGCTGCTCCACAGCCTTGGTGTAGGCAATCACGGCAGCCAGATATTCCTTGTCGCCCTGCGAGATAATCATATCCATGAGTTTCCTTCGCTCCTCGCCGGCACCCCTGATAAGGTCCCAGTCGGCAGGCGACACCATCACCAGCGGTAGCAGCCCTATGTGTTGGCTCAGTCGCTTGTACTCCTTGCCGCCACGGCGCACCGTTTTCCGCTTTCCACGCTGCATACCCATCGACACATCTTCGTCGGCATCGTGGCGAGTGTATTTGCCTTGAAGCATCATAAAGTCGGCATCATGTGTAATCACGCTCGCATCGGTTTGCCCTGTTGAACTTTTGCAGAAGCTTAGGTAATAGATGGCGTCGAGAATGTTGGTTTTTCCCATGCCATTGTTGCCAATCAGGCAGTTCACCTTAGGCGAAAACGTGAGTGTGGCTTCGCCGATGTTCTTGTAATTGAGTATGGAAATGCTGTTGAGTTTCATTGCCACAAATATACACTATTTTTTGGAAAGAATCCCTAAAAAAAGCCAACAAGTACAAGTCAACAAGTCAACGAGTCAACAGGTCAACGAGTTTTTTTTGGGGGGGCTGACAAGTCGGACGAGTCAGACAAGTCGGACGAATCAGATGGGCGAACACCCTATCAAATTACCAAGAGGCGATGGTATCGTCTTAACTTCTTTAACTTCTCAACTCCTTAACTTCTATAAAAATCTTCTAACCTCTAATTTCTTCTTGTGGCAAATAGTAAGGGAAATGGGGTGGAAAGTGGATTTTTTTAGGATATTTTTGGATAGTAGTGGCGTTTTATACAAAAAACATCAATAAATCTTTGAAATTATAAATTAATTAGTTTACTTTTGCAAAAAGAAGTGGTGTTGATAGCTACGATAATGCGCCGTTTGTGCAAAATAGCCTCGCTATATGCTTCTTTTTTACCGTTATCGAACTTGTATATAAATAACATATAACACTTACGAACATGCTAAAAAGACGACTTTTCTTACTTTTGGCTGTGCTGTTGCCTTTGTTGGGCTTTGCACAAGCGAAGAGTGTGCCGTACTTCTCTCAGATTGGTGGTACGGGCAAACTTGATGCCGATTGGACAGTGTATAACGTCAATGGCGATGAAAAAACTTGGATCAACGATGCCTCGCCAAGTACTTATAGCAGCATTTCTGCCGTGAAGGTGACCGCCGGGGCAAAATACGTTTTCAACACTAAAGCCGATGCCAACGACTGGCTGGTGTCTCCAGCTATTCATCTTGAGGCAGACAAGGAATACAAGGTTTCGTTTTATGTGAAAACGTCTGGTTCTTTTAAAGAGAGTCTGCGACTGGCTGTGGCAAACGCCAACACAGCCGATGCGATGGCTACCAAGAGCGAAACACTTCTTGATTTCCCAGAACTCACAGAAAAGGCTTTCGTTAAGAAAAGCGTAGTGTATGTGGCCAGAGAATCAGGCGACTACTATTTCGGCTTTTATGAATACAGTAAGAAAGACTTATTAAATGTGTTGGTAACGGCTTTCTCTGTGGCTGAGAACATTACCACTCCAGCCCCTGTTACTGGCCTTACAGCCACAGAAGGTGCCAACGAGGCAATCACCGTGGACTTGAAATGGACTTTGCCAACCAAGGACGAAGACGGTAACGACCTCACCACCCCACTCACAGGCGTGGAAGTGTATCGCGATGGCACTTTGGTGAAGACACTTGAAGGAACAGCCACAGCATGGCAAGACACCGAGGATCAAGGCTTGACTTCCGGTTTCCACACCTACGAGGTGAAGGCGTTGCTTGGTGCTGCCAAGAGTGCTGCTACCAGCGTGACCACCAAATATGTGGGTCCGATTGTTCCACAGGCTCTGCCTTACACCGCCGACCTTTCAAGTGCTGAAAATGTTGATGCGCTCTTCACCCAATATCACGGTCCAAAGAGCACACAGACAGCAGTTTGGAACTTCACAACATCATACATGGGCAACAGTTTGAACCTCTCCACCACCAAAAACCTTGTGGAAGACGAGTATTTGGTAACTCCACCACTCACAGTGGAAGAAGCAGGTGCCTATAAGGTGACTTTGGATTTTGCAGTGAGCTACTATGGTGGCGAAAAGCTTGAATTGGTGTTGGGTAAGGGTAAAACTGCCGAAGAACTGAACATTCCAGTGCAGACCATCACCTCATTCAAGAGATCAAGAAGCAAATATGAGATTTATGTGCAGATTCCTGAAGGTGGCAAGTATTACCTCGGTTTGCACGCCTGCAGCGAGAGTGTTCCTACTTACGGATGTTCTTACAAACTCTATGGTTTGAACGTGGAAAAAACCGCTATCGTTCCTGAACAAATCACCGACCTTGCAGCGGTTCCATTCGCCGACATGACCAACAATGTGACCCTCACTTGGACCAACCCAACCAAGACCAACATAGGCACCGACCTCGCCGCTCTCACAAAAGTGGAATTGAAGCGCAATGGCGAAGTGGTGAAGACTTTTGTATCTCCAGCAGTGGGTGACTCAATGAACTACGTTGACAATGTGCCTTCTTCTGGCTTCTACGAATATCAAGCGCTTGCTTACAGCGAAGGCGGCGTGGCAGTGGGCAAACCTACTACCGTGAGAACCGCATGGGTAGGCGACAACACCCAAACTCTGCCTTACGAGTTTAAGTTCAACGACCCTGACCAATGGGCATTCTACAGCGTGGTTGACGCTAACAAGGACGGCCACAGTTGGACTTACAGCAATGGCACAAGTTACAGCAGCGGCTGCGCTGTAAACGACCACTCAAAGATGACCGAATACAGTTCATGCAACGACTATTTGATTACCCCTCCATTCGATATCAAGCCCGGTTACTACCGCTTCATCTACAGTTACAACGGCAAGGGCGCATCGTTTAAGGTGGGTACAGTGAAGAGCGCGAGCGATCCAGCAGCCAGTTTCAAGCAGTTCCGTGATGTGGACTACATCAAGGACTATGGCTACACAGCCGACACTTGCATCGTGAAGATTGAAGAAAGCGGAAAGATGTACTTCGCATTCCAGGACTACAGCATCGCTTCTTCATCAGGCACCAACAAACTCTATCTCAAAGACATTAAGATTGAATACACTCCAGTAGTGCCAGAAGTGGCAGAAGGATTGACCGGCACAGCCGCTTCCGACCAGTCGCTCAGCGCAACCCTCACTTGGGTGAACCCAACCAAGACCAATATCGAAGGTATAGCACTCGAAACCATCACCAAGGCTGTGATTTTGCGCAACGGTGAGAATGTGGGCGAGGTGACCGAAGGTTTGAAACCTGGTTTAATTTCAACTTGGACCGACAACACCATCAAGACTCCTGGTCAATACACCTACAGCGTGGAAATCTACAACGAAAACGGTAAGAGCGAACACGCAGCACCAAGCGTGCTTATCGACTGGGTGGGCTCAGGTCTGCCATTGCCTTACAGCGTGAACGTGAACGACGGCAGCGACAGCTGGAGAAGTTGGACTATCGTGAACGCCAACAACGACTACCGCACCATCGCCGGTGAAAAGTATGCTACCACTTGGGAAGTGTCGAGCAACTCTATCTATTACAACTCTGGCAAGGTGCAGGGCGACGACTGGGCAATGTCGCCACGCCTCCAATTCGAAAACGGCTCACACCTGACCGTGACCATCGAATCATACGCATCACAAGCCGACAACGATGTAACTTGGGATTTGGCAGTGGCTCAAGCACTCGACCACACCAAGATGGCAACTGTGAAGACTATTACCACAGCAGCCACAGCATCATCAAGTTCAAAGGCACAAACCGATGTGATTCAATTCAATGTCACCGACGAACAACAGCCAACTCTCGTAGAGGGTGAAGGCGACACCGCCCCTGTGGTGAATGTGCTTCCAGGCGTGAATGTGATTGGTTTCCATGCCAACGCTATTGGCGAAATCCACGTGAAGTCGATTTCGATTGAGAAGATGACCTCTACCGGCGTAATCGACGTGACCGACGCTAAGAAGATGATGAACATTGCAGGTGGCGTGCTCAGCATCGACGGTGCAAGCGAAATCGCCGTTTACGATATTCTTGGCCGCAAGGTGGCTGAAAGCCGTGGCGGTGAATCTATCGACCTCAATGGTAAATCAGCAGGTGTGTATGTGGTGAATGCCGTGGTAAACGGTTCACGCATTTCTGCAAAGATTTCAAAATAAATCTTCGCAATGAAGTGATACACAGAGACTAAATAAAATCTCCGAAACAGCGTCCTCTTCTGGCAAAAACAGAAGGGACGCTATTTCGTTTTTTATCCCCATCTATTTTTAGATTACTATTCCAACTAATTAACGATATGAGAAAGTTATTTCAATGTGTGTCGGCAGTGGCAGCAATGTTGCTTCTGACAGCCACTTCGGCTTACGCCGGCTCTGATGTGCTTGCCACCAAGCACGGAGCGGAATCGAAGTTGAGACTGAACCGACCAGCCGCCAACGCTGTGGCAGAGGCGAATCCTCGAAAAGCTGTGAGCGTGGCGAATGTGAATCCCGCGGCTACCACCGTGGCGAAAGTGCCGGGCAGCAACACCGTGCTGTGTGGCGTGAAAGTGTATGACGACGCTTGGGCAACTGATGGTGCCACCATCGATGCCGGTATCTACACCGTGGAGGCGAAGGAGAACGGCAGCATCAAGAGCGTGAAAGAGAGCAAGGAGTGGATGTACACCCGCTCTGCCATTAAAATTGGTAGCACCTACTATGTGCTTTCATCAAACTTTACGGGCGAAGTCAGTTATTACAGCAACTATTCCACCTCCACTTGGTTTAAGGGAAGCGGTAGTGAAATCGACGCTGTGAACGTGGCAACCGACCTTACCCTCGACCCAACAACAAACAAGGTGTATGGCTATTTCTACGACGAGCAGACGGACGACTACACCCGCTTCTGCGAGTTTAGCATCGCTCTGGGCGAAGCCACTAAGATAGCCGATGCCGACCGTTCGGTGTATGCCATCGCCTGCAACAAGAATGGCGACCTCTACGGCGTGGGCAGCACAGGCGTGTTCTATAAAATCGACAAACAAACAGGTGCGCAAGTGCCTGTCGGACGCACCGGCTTATATCCTGTGGACCGCAACTCAATGACGTTTGACGATGCCACAGGCCGCCTGTATTGGGCTGCCACCTACGAAGGTGTTGTAGATGGCAAGCGCAAATGGGTTTCGGCGCTTTACGAAATCAATATCCACAATGGCAAACTCACAAAAATCAAAGATTTGCCTGGCAATGCAAGTTTCTCTGGTTTGTTTGCCATGCCTTACTCTACCCCACTCACTGCGCCACGCGCTGTGACCGACATTTCGGTGAAATTCGCCAAATTCGGCGACACATCGGGCGACATCACTTTCACTGCTCCTACGCAGAATGTGGACGGTTCAAACATCACTGGCAATATCAGCGTGATTGTGAACAAGGCTGGTACCGATACCGTGGTGGCTGGCATTGCTCCAGGTGCTACCCACACTATGCCTAACGTGACATTCGCTCCTGGCTACCAAACACTGAGTTTCACCACTGCCAATGCTGAATATCAAGGTGAATTGGCATGGCACAAGGTGTATGTGGGCGAAGATGTGCCGGGCACTCCTACAAATGTGACGCTGACCAACCAAGACGGCAAGGCTGTGCTTTCGTGGACGCCTGCCGAACTGGGCTTGAACGGTGGCGAATACAATAAGAGCGAGGTGGCTTACAAGATTGTGCGCTTCCCCGATGAGGTGGTGGTGAGCGATGCCTGCAAGGCTACCACTTTCACCGACGAGAAATTGGGCGTAGGCAACAACGCTTACTACTATGAGGTGTCGGCGTTCACTGCTAAGGGTGCGAGCCCTGCCGCCCAAAGTAATAAGGTGACTTTCGGCGAAGGCTACGCTGTGCCATTCGTTGAGGGATTCGACACTAAGGACGCGTTCGACCTCTGGACATTGTTCGATCTCAACGGCGGATCCACTTGGGAATACGATGCCACAAGCAAGAGGGTGTATTACAAATACGACCAAAGTCCCGACAAGAAACCCGGCGACGATTGGATGATTTCACCACGAATTGCCTTGAAGGCTGGTGTCACTTACCGTTACAGCATGTTTGCGCGCGTGTATTCCGCCAAGTATCCTGAAAACTTCAAGGTGCTTCTCGGAACCGATGCCAACCCTGCTGCTATGACCACCGAACTGCTTAAGCAAGAAGATTACAAGAATGCCACAGGCGAGAAACTTCAACAAACATTCACTGTGCCAGCCGATGGCTATTACCACTTGGGCATCTATGCTTACAGCAACCCCTACATGTATCGTTTCGACATCGACGATGTGGCTATCGACATTCTCGACAACAACGCTCCTGCGGCAGTTTCTGACTTTAAGGTGACTGCTGGCGACAAGGGCGCACTCACTGCCACACTCACGATGACCGCTCCCTCCACCGACACCAAGGGTGGCAATTTGAGCGAACTCACCACAGTGAATGTGTATCGCGAAGGCGAACAGTCGCCTGCTCACAGTTTCGTGAATCCAGCCCCTGGCGCAAACCTCACTTGGACCGACAACACCATCACCAAGGCTGGCGTTTACACCTACCGTGTGGTGCCTGCCAATTCTGCCGGTAACGGTGCCGAGGTGGTGGCTTCGGCTTTCGTGGGCGTGGACAAGCCTGGCGCACCTCGCAATTTGAAACTTGTGGACCAAGACGGCAACGCTGTGCTCACTTGGGACGCTCCTGAGGTGGGCAGCAATGGCGGCTACATTGATGTGTCGAAACTCTATTACCAAGTTTGGCGTTACGACAACTACACCAAACTTGCCGATTCGCTGACTGTGACTAATTACACCGACGACAAGGTGAACGTCACCAGCCAAACGCTGATTGATTATGTGGTGTTCCCATTCATCGAGGGTGTGCGTGGCGATTATGCGCTGAGCGAGGCTGTGATTTTCGGTAAGGCCTACAAGGCTCCACTCACCGAAACATTCCGCAACAGCGACATGAACTACTATCCTTGGGTGACCGAGAGCGACAAACTGATGCAAAAGAGTTGGACGCTTGAATCAAGCGCTTCCAATCCTGTTGCCACCGACCAAAACGGTGACGGTGGTTTCGCCGCGTTCCACTCTGTGGGCGAAGGCGTGGGCATACATGCGCGCTTCAGTTCTCCAAAGATTGATATTTCCGACCTCGAAAATCCTGAATTGAGTTTCTGGATGTATCACTCACACATCGACAGCATCAACACCGCCGAAAGCATCGAGATTGAAGTGAAAAACGGTGCCAACGGCTTTGAGAAGGTGGAAGGTGCGAAGTGGATGCGCGACAATGGCACCACAGGCTGGCAACGCCACACCATGTCGCTCGCTGGTGTGAAGGGTGCTAAAAACCTTCGCATTGCGTTCGTTGGCACTACCGATGGCGGGCAAGATGTGTATATCGACAATGTGGCTATCGCTAACGCCACCACCACCGACCTTGAAGTCACTTCTTTTGCCGCACCACGCCGCATTGCTCGTGGTGAGAATGTCGCTTACAGCGTGAAGGTGACCAACCTTGGCGGTAAGGCTGTGGGCAACTACACCGTGGCATTGACCGATGCCGATGGCAAGCAGTTGGCTACCGAGTCGAAGGGCAGCATCGCCAGCGGTGAGCAGCAAATTGCTTCGTTCAGCGTGAAATTCGACAAGGTGGCAACCGTGAAACTGACTGCCACAGTAAGTTGCGAAGGCGACCAAAAGGCCGACAACAACACCGCCACCGCCACTACCGATGTGGTTGAGCCAGTGATTCCTGTTCCTACAGGCTTGAAGGTAACCAATGACCACGGCTTGTTGGACTTCGAATGGAAGGCTCCCGATGAACGTGGCGCAGTAACCGATAGCGTTGAGACCTATGAAGATTTCGCCATCGACAATATCGGCGAATGGACAATGGTGGACCGCGACTACGACTTCACCTATCGCATCAATAAAGATCTTGAAACCTATCCTAACGAGTCGGATCCTAAGGCATTCCAAGTGTGCAATGCAAAGAGTCTGGGTATCGACATTTGGCCTGAAGGCACTCCACACTCTGGCAATAAGTTCTTCATGGCTATGGCAAACATCAGTTATGTGAACAACGACTGGATGATTTCGCCACAACTCAACGGCACTTCGCAAGTGATTTCGTTCTTTGCCAAGGCGTTCACCACCCAGAAGGGCACCACCGAGCGTATGCGTGTGCTCTACTCAACCACCGATACCGACCCTGCACACTTCGTGCAAGTGAGCCGTGGCGACTACATCGAACTTCCCGAAACGTGGACAGAATACAGTTTCCGTCTGCCTGAAGGTGCGAAGTATTTCGCTATCAACTGCGTTTCGCCAGGTGGCGAGCAATCGTTTGCGCTCTTTGTCGACGACCTCACATTCAACGACCTCACCGTGCCTGTGCTCAAACTCAAGGGCTACGAAGTATATCGCGATGGCCACCTTATCGGAACAACCGTAGAGCCATGCTACAGCTATGCGTCAAGCTACGACTCGAAGTATGCTGTCCGTGCCGTTTACGACAAGGCCATCAGCGCATTTAGCGAGGAAGTGGAAGTGAAGGTGAGTGGCATTGACGATGTAATGGCAGGCAAAACCGTGGAAAGCGTGACATACGTCAACACCCTCGGTGTGCAATCCACCACCCCATTCAGTGGTGTAAACATCGTAGTCACCCGCTACACCGACGGCACCACCGCCACCACCAAGCAAATCCAAAACTAATCCCCCACAGGGATTAGCCCCCCATAATTAATCCCCAAAAAGAACAGCCCCATTTCCTCTGTTCTTTTTGGGGATTATTTACAATTATCACTACGTTGTTACTGGGACAATTTGTATATTATTACCCTAATTTTTCTAAAGTAGGGGCAGAAATGAATCATTTTCTTTCTAAAGTAGGGGCAGCAACCAGTGGTTTTTCGTTGTTATTTGATAAATGGCGCACTTACTTATGTGTGGCTATGGCTTGAAAATCTTGTTTTCGTGCATATTTGGTCTTGAAAAAATCTTGTTTTCGTGCAAAAACGTGCTTAAATATTTCTTGTTTTCGTGATTTAGAATATATTTTCACCTGAAAATCAGTCATATAACTAATTAGAATATAAAAAGAAGGATATATAATCAATGGAATTGATATACAAGTTGTCCCCTGTAATCATTTAGTGAATGATTGAAAAAATCCCGTAGGGATTAGATGTGTGTAGGCAGGTATGCAGCGAAGGTTATGCGAAATGAGCGAAGCGAAATGGAGCATAACCGAAGCGAAATGCCTGCAAATATCGTATAACAAATTTGCATCCCAGCGGGATGCGATTTCGTATTCAATGGGCAATTTGATGTTGTCGCATTCCGCTGGAATGCATAATACTGACAAATCTATTGCAGGCATTCCGGAAAGATCCCTCATCACATAGCCTGTTCCAAAATCATGAGTAAGAAGACGTGTAATTGGATTTTCATCCGGGATAAAATATCTAAGCGATTTTCCCTGTACCCATGTAGTGGGTGCATAAATTGAGAGAGTATCTACAGGAATGCCTCCCCAATCTCGTAATTCAACATCTACAGACCCTGATGTCGCAATAGAATAAGCCAATGACGGATTTGTACCTATTGCATTCATTATAAGACTTTCGAATGGGGTGTACTTTTCTCCTGTCATTTTAATCATTTTAGTTGACGAGTTTGCCGTAATGTTTGATGTGAAGCCAAGACCTATTGCAATATCTCTAAGTGCAACTGTAACAAAATCAAATTTTGCAATATCTATTTCTCCGTCAAGAGAGAAATCCATAGTATTCAGTTTGTTCTTATTGTAAGTTATGGTCATATCTGTGCCGTCAAGTATAGAGGTGTCATCAATTTCATCGTAAAAACGATGTCTTTGACTACTATGGTATTCTTGCAGGAGCACACTTTTTACCATTGACAAAGGGCAAGCATACATGTTTACTCGGTCTCCAGTATATTCGTCTGTTCCAAAAGAAACTCTTGACAATAGGTCCGAAGACCCTCTTAAATTATCAACTTTCACATCGATTTTGATGGGAAGAGTCATGGGTAGGACCTCTTCCCATAGTTTGACTGCATATTCGAACGCCCCTTGCATCTCCATAGGAACAGAATTGTCGTAATTTACGACAATTTTTGAACCTCCTTGGATTTCTCTAAATTCAGGCAGTTCAATGAACACGTTTTTGAAAACCTGGGAGACATTATTGTCACAGGTTTTCGTCTTCGATTGACTGGCAAAACAAATTTGGCCGACAAGAAGAGTAAGTGCGAACAATAAAAGTTTTTTATTTCTTTAATATTTTATAGTTTATGTATCGGTTGGTCCTTTCTTCATAATAGGAGAGTATGTATATACCATCCTTCAGATTAGATAAATCTATTTCACCTTTCCCAGAAGATATATGGACTATTCTTCCTTCTATGGAATATACACACACATGTCGCGGCATTGTGTTAAATCGTATAATCTCGTTATCCCAACTAAATGGAATTGCATTATCTATAACAGGGATATTACTTGCAGAGCCAAGTATTTCGTTTATCCGTTTGATTACATTTTCATCCTGAATATAATCAGTGGTATAAATGGTGTCGCTATTAACAAATCCAAATTCATTTCCGGCCGAAACGGTTACATATTCACCCCAGTCTGCATCATAGGATATGACTGCATGGTTTTCTTCTTGAAATTCTTCTGTAAATGCAAAAAACATGTTTTTTGAAGGAGGAAGAAAACTCTTACTATAATGCAGAAAGAAAGTTTTTGAATTATTTGCTTCTACCTCAAAGGAGAATGTTCCATTTGGATAGATTTGGTCATAGGTCCAATCATACTGATATTTAAACTGGATATTGTTTAAAGATGGCCTGCAAGGAAGTAATCCCAACCTGACACTCCTTTCATCATATTCTCCACTCTCAGAACGGAAAGAAACATATAATGTAAATTCATCTCTGTTATCTAAAGAATTAAATGTTCGAAAAGCCTTTTCTTCCCACATGTAGAATGGCACAGCCGTTGGATCGAAATTACAATATCCACCATTAATGTCAACTGGAATGTCAGCCATATTCTCACTGGTCGTTTTCAATCTGCAGGACCACTTACCGGGGAGATTGTGGTCATTCAATGAAAAGCGTAAAGGAGAGGCTTCTGAAAAGACATGATCAAAACCATAGTATAATCCACCTTGATATATAGATTCTGAAATTAAGTTTTCGGAATAGGCAACAATAGTATTCCCAAAAAGAAATATCAAACTGATTATGTATGGATGTATCTGAAATGACTTCATAATCTTGATAATTTTGTTGTTTCCTTAAATTAGCAGACTTGTTATTTTTACAAGAAAGCAAGTCGTTGGATAACAGCAAATTATCCAATGCTTACATATGTCAGGAAATTCACTTACCTTAGTGCTGCTTAAAACTCAAATAAAGAATATCTGACACATGGCAAAGGTAAACATAAAATCTGAGGAAATCACTCCTTTCGGAGGAATTTATTCCGCAAGCAAGGCTTTCTATGCGCTTTTATGCGCTTTCACTTGACAAAGTCATCAACGGCACTCTTGGTGTTCGCAGTTCCACCTACAACGGCTACCAGTGGGACGAGAGCACGCGACTTCGACCGTCTCAACAATGACTTCGGCTGGAAGCATCTGCCATGCTCCTTCTTGAACGAGAACACCGTGTACATAATACTGACAGCCTTCTGCACGAAATCCACTATAATTTGCGTTGAGGGAAATTTCAAATGTGGCACTGAGGGCTGATAGAAAATGTGGGAGTGAGAAACTTATTTTTGCATCATTCCATTGAAAGTGTTACTTTTGTAGGCTAAAAAATCTAAAGAGTATCAGAAATGAAGAAAATTACTACTATTTTAATGTTTTTGGGGTTCTGTCTTTGCCTTTCGGCACAGGCATCCGCACAAGGCATGAACAAAGTGGCAGCGCGAAAAAGCGGTGCAGAAACCACATGGAAGTACCTTGGTAAAGGCACTATGATTGATGGCTGGGTGGTGCCTGGCTTGGCTCCCTCCATAGGTGAAGAACTGAATCCTGCCGACTACGCCTTCAGCGTGGAGGTGTACGAGAGCACCGAAACAGCCCATGTCTATAAACTCGCCAGCCCTTGGACTTCATCTTCGTTCCCATTTCTCGACAAGAACGAAAACAAAGAGGCGCACGACCTCGTTATCGATGCGTCGAAGCCTGAGTTTGTAAGGGTAGAACCACAAGTGTCGGGCTTTGTGAACGTGGACAAGACACGCGCCAATTTTTCCGACCCATTCTATATTGGCAATGCCGGTTGCTATTTTAATGAGGAGGAAGGCTACAGCGAGTCGGAAATCATTCAATACAATTACAACTCCACGTTTAAAAATGGCGTGATCACTATCGTGTCGCCACGTTTCGGCAAGGCTGCAAAGGGTGCCACCTATGGTTATAACTGGCAGGGCGAGTATAGCACTGTGCTTACCCTCCCAACGGAGCAGCCAGCAGAGCAATGGAAATCGGCTGGAAAGGCCTCGTTCACTGATGGCTTCCTTTCACCGGGATTCTCATCGAACACCGACGACTACACTTGGACCGTGGATGTGGAGGAAAGCACCACCACTGCAGGACTTTACCGCTTGGTGAACCCTTACTCTGCCACTGGATGCCCATTGGTGTCGAAAAACCTCGACAACACACCTGCTTATGTGCGTATCGACGCTTCTGACCCTGATATTGTGGTGATTCAACCTCAATACACTGGCTTCAAGGCTGTGCATAGCAATGAAACCATCAACTTCTACATCGGTAACGATGCTGGCATTTATGTGGCTGATGGCATCTCTAAAGCCGACCTGAAGGCGTCTTCTTCGTTTGCCTCGAAGATCGACAAAATGGAGAATGGTGTAATCTCCATCAAAAAGCCGCTGTTCGGTAAGAACGCCACCAGTGAGTTTGGCTATGAGTGGACTGATGCCGACGGACAGGCAATCACTGTGGCTGCCACTATCGAGTTCCAAACCCCATCGTCAATCGATACTGTGGTGACCGACGACAATGCTAAAGCGGAATACTACAATCTGCAAGGCATTCGCATTACCAACCCACAAAAGGGCAACATCTACATCGTGAAGAAAGGTGCTAAGGCCTCAAAAATTGTGATGTAAGATAATATTGAGTTATGATACTAAAGGCAGCCCCCGAACTCGCAAGTTCGGGGGCTGCTCTGTATATATCCAAATATGAATGATTATTGCTGTGGATGCTCCACTTTTTGCCAGAGGAAAAGTTTGTCGCTTGGGCGGATTTTTGTGTCGGTCTTGATGGAGAAGCGTTCGCCCTTTTTGGTCATTTCCACTGGTTTCAAATCCACACGAATTTCCTCCACGGTCATGGGCAGCGCGCCTGTTGTGGGGCCTGTAATCACGATTTCGTCGCCCACATGCAGTTCGCCAGCCTCCATTTGAAATTCTGCCACGCCCAGTTTTGAGAAGTAGCGAATGCCCTTGGCGGCATACGCCTTCACACGAGTGGCACTCGAACCGTATTTCGAGGTCCATTCGCCCAGTCGCTGACCGAGGTAGTAGCCGTCCCAGAAACCACGGTTAAACACCTTGGCGAGGCGTTCGTTCCAATCGGCGATTTTCTCGTCGGTGTAGGTGCCGTCGATGATGGCGTTGATAGCCTCGTTGTAACATTCCACCACGGTGCGAACGTATTCTGCTCCGCGCGCACGGCCCTCAATCTTGAACACACGCACGCCGGCGTCAATCATCTTGTTGAGGAAGTGTATGGTTTTCAAGTCCTTCGGACTCATGATATACTTATTCTCGATGGCAAGTTCATCGCCCGTGTCGCGGTCGGTGACGATGTAACTGCGGCGGCAAATTTGGCGGCACGCACCACGGTTGGCGCTCGCCCCGGTTTCGTGCAGACTCATATAGCACTTGCCGCTCACAGCCATGCAAAGTGCGCCGTGGCAAAACATCTCGATGCGCACCTGGTCGCCGTGAGGACCGCGCACATCGTTTTTCACGATAGCCTCGTGCACCGCCTTCACCTGGTCCATGTTGAGTTCGCGCGCCAGCACTTGCACATCAGCCCACTGGGCGTAGTAGCGCATCGCCTCGCTGTTGCTCACGTTCACCTGTGTGGAAATGTGCACCTCCACATCAATGGAGCGTGCGTAGAGAATGGTAGCCATGTCGCTGGCAATGATAGCCGTAACCTTCGCCTCCTTCGCTGCGTTCACGATGCTGTGCATATATTCGATGTCTTCCTCGTAGATGATAGTGTTCACGGTGAGGTAACTCTTCATGTTGTGCTCTTGGCACCAAGCCGCTATGGTGTGCAGGTCGTCGAGGGTGAAGTTCACGCTCGAACGGCTGCGCATGTTCAAATTCTCGATGCCGAAGTAGATGGCGTCGGCACCGCCTTGCCATGCGGCGGTGAGTGATTCCCACGACCCCACAGGGGCCATTATTTCAAAGTCGCTTCTTTGCATACCTAAAATGTGATGATTTGTTTTTGCAAAATTAGCGATTTCCCCACACTTAAAATAGGAAAACACCGCCTTTTTGTGAATTGGCGCAGACTTTTGCCGAAAAATGTGCTTTTCCATTCAAGAAAATTGGTATATTTGCACTTTAAACTGAAAAAAGTGACCACTAACCACGATATAGCATTCGACCGACCATGCCGATTACGCCACAGGAGGGGCTTCGCTAAATGAGAGGCTCCGCTAAGGTGTTTGTCATCACTGGCTTGACCTTCGTGGCTTTGCTTCTGATGTATTATTTGCCATCGATGAATGTGGGCGGCACGCAACTGCGTCAGGTGGATGTGCTTGCCGACCTCGACCCCGACAACACGGATCGTTACGATGCCGACAGCATCACCATCGCCGAGGTGAAAAAGCCCAAAGGCGCGTGGAGAGATTCGGTGCCAGAAGGCGTGGAGCCCATTATCGACTACGGCACCGACAGCACTGGCGGCATGGATAGTTTCTATGCGGCGTTGGCGCAAGGGAAAAAACTCGGTAGGCCCGTGCGTGTGGCGTATTTGAGCGATTCGTTCGTGGAGGGCGACATCATGCTCGTGGACCTTCGATCCATGCTTCAGGAGCATTTCGGGAATGGCGGTTTGGGCTGGTTGCGCTGCCGCACCAATTTCGACGAGGGCACTTTTGCCGCCAACTTGTCGAGCAGCGGCTTCGAGCCACGCCATATTATGAAGGCGCGATCACTTAGTTTAGCACATTACATTCTACCACAAGGATATAGCGAGGTGCATGGCACCGCCACCGCCACCGTGGCTTCGCTTTCGGGCGAACAAGCCACCACATGGAGCCGTGCCACGGTTTGGGGCTACACCGATTCGGGTGCCACCGTCACTGGCAACCCCACAGGTGCCACCGTGCAGTGGCGGCCACACAAAGGCATACAGCAAGCCCGATTCCATGCGCCCAACATGCGCCGCTTCTCCACCACGGTGAAGGGCGATGCCAAGGTGTTTGGCATGTCGCTCGAAAACGACTACGGCATCGTGGTCGATAACTTCGGCGTGCGTGGCAGTTCGGGTATGCAACTTGCGAGTTTGGCGGTGGGCTTGTCGGCAGACTTCGCCCGTCAGCACCCCTACGACCTTGTGATTATCCACTACGGACTCAACGCCATAGCGCAGGCAGGCACGGAGAAAACGTGCTCCTGGTATGTGACAAACATGAAGAAGTGCGTGGCGCGAATCAGGAAAATTTACCCCCACAGCGCCGTGATGATTGTGAGCGCGTCGGATATGGCCACACGCAGCCACTCCACAGGCAAGGTGCGCACCATGCCGGCCGTGGAAACCCTCGTGCGCTATCAGCAGAAGATGGCGGCGGAAATGGGTGTGGGATTCATTAATTTCTACGATATGATGGGCGGCAGAAACAGTATGGTGAGCATGGCGGAGCGCCATCTTGCCGAAAAAGACTATGTGCACGTCAATCGCCGGGGCGGTAAGATGATGGCGGAGAAATTCACCAAGTCGTTTGTCGCCGGATATGATAACTATAAACGCAAAAAAGCCGCAGGCTACTAAACGATATGGAAGCGATATACAACAATTTAGTGCAACTGCTCACCTACGACCCTCAAAGCCCTATCATTTTCAGTAGCGGCTTGTTCTTGGTGCTGTTTGTGGGTTTCACGTTGGTGTACTACATGCTTCATAACACCTTCACGCCTCGCATTCTTTTCGTCACGCTCTTTTCCTACTATTTCTACTACAAGAGCAGCGGCGTTTATTTCATTCTGCTTGCCGTGGTCACGCTGAGCGACTATCTGATAGCCAAGGCGATACACAACAGCCGTGAGGAGAATGCCGACGATTTGAGTTATGGGCGTGGCTATCGCAAGATGCTCGTGCTGCTGAGTTTGGCGATAGATTTGGGCTTCTTGGGCTATTTCAAGTATGCCAATTTCTTCGGTGCCAACTTCGCCCTTATCGTGGGGCAGAATTTCCAGCCGTGGGACATTTTCCTGCCAGTGGGCATCAGTTTCTTCACATTCCAGAGCCTGAGTTACACCATCGATGTGTATCGTGGCGAATTGCGTCCGCTCGATTCGCTGCTCGACTATGCGTTCTATGTGTCGTTCTTCCCGCAGTTGGTGGCTGGCCCGATTGTGCGTGCCCGCGACTTTGCGCCGCAAATCCGTAAGCCGCTCGTGACCAACAACCGCATGATTGCGATGGGCGTGTATCTGATTGTGATTGGCTTGTTTAAGAAGGCGGTGATTAGCGACTATATCAGCATCAACTTCGTGGACCGTGTGTTCGACAATCCGCTTCGCTACACCGGCGTGGAGAATTTGTTCGGTCTGATTGGCTATGCCATGCAACTGTATTGCGACTTTAGCGGCTACAGCGATATGGCGATAGGCATTGCGCTGCTGCTGGGTTTCCGATTCCCTGCCAACTTCAATGCGCCATATAAGGCCGACAGTGTGAGCGACTTTTGGCGCCGCTGGCACATTTCGCTCTCGTCGTGGATTCGCGACTATGTGTATATCTCGCTCGGTGGCAACCGTAAAGGCGACTTGCGCACCTGCTTCAATATATTCATCACCATGCTCTTGGCTGGCTTGTGGCATGGCGCGAGTTGGAATTTCGTGATATGGGGCGCGCTCTTTGGCTTGGCGCAGGTGGTGCATCGCACTTTCAGGGTGAATATCCTGCACCACGACCGCCACTATCGCAGCCAGGGCGTGAAACGCTTCTTTGCGGTGCTGAGCACCTTTGTGTTTGTGCTGTTCACCTTTATGGTGTTCCGCAACGCCGATATGCAGGGCGTGGTGGATATGCTCACGCAAATGTTCACCAAGTTCCACCCCGAAGTGGCTGTGCAGTGTGTCACTGGCTATGTGTGGGTGTTTGTGCTGGTGGTGTTTGGCTTCGTGAGCCACTGGCTTCCACAGGCGTGGGAGAGCAGAATGGTGGCATATCTCTCCAAGTGCAATCTGCTGGTGTATGTGCTGCTGCTCACTGGCGTGATTTTCGTCATTTGCCAAGTGAAGACCAGCGATGTGCAGCCGTTTATCTACTTCCAATTCTAAAAGCGGAATTGGCGTTGATATAAATGATTTTTAACGAAAGTTTTCGCACTTGGGCAGAATTTTGGCACAGAATATAAATTATTTTTGCAACGTGAAAATGAAACAAAACTGATAATAATAAAAAAATACAATATAATTATGGCAGAAGATATTAAAACTATGTTGGGTGATGCAGCAGAACGCAAGCAATTATCGCCTGAGAAGTTGAAAGCGCTTCAACTCACAATGGATAAGATTGACAAAACCTACGGTCGTGGATCAATCATGAAACTCGGTGACGAGAACATCGAAAACATCGAGGTGATTCCTTCAGGTTCTATCGGTTTGAACTATGCCCTCGGCGTGGGTGGCTACCCTCGCGGCAGAATCATCGAAATCTATGGTCCTGAATCATCAGGTAAGACCACCTTGGCAATCCATGCCATCGCCGAGGCGCAAAAGATGGGCGGCATCGCTGCCATCATCGACGCTGAGCACGCTTTCGACCGCTTCTATGCTGAGCAACTTGGCGTGGACGTGAACAGTCTGCTCATCTCACAGCCCGACAACGGTGAGCAAGCCCTTGAAATCGCTGATATGCTGATTCGCTCGTCGGCTATCGACATCATCGTTATCGACTCGGTGGCTGCGCTCACTCCAAAGGCGGAAATCGAGGGCGAAATGGGCGATAGCAAGATGGGGCTTCAGGCTCGACTGATGTCGCAGGCGCTTCGCAAACTCACTGCCACCATCAGCAAGACCAACACCACCTGCATTTTCATCAACCAACTTCGCGAAAAACTCGGCGTGATGTTCGGCAACCCAGAAACCACCACCGGCGGTAACGCGCTGAAGTTCTACGCAAGTGTGCGTATCGACATTCGCCGCATCGGTCAAATCAAAGATGGCGACCAGGTGAACGGTAACCTCACCCGTGTGAAAGTGGTGAAAAACAAGGTGGCACCTCCATTCCGCAAGGCAGAATTTGAGATTCTCTTCGGCCAAGGCATCAGCAAGGTGGGCGAAATCGTTGACCTCGGCGTGCAGTTCGGCATCATCAAGAAGAGCGGCGCATGGTTCTCTTACGAGGGCACCAAGTTCCAAGGTCGCGACACGGCTAAACAACTCATTGCCGACAACCCAGAACTCGCCGAAGAACTCGAAGCAAAAATTTTCGCCGCTATGCGTGGTGAGACGCTTGAAGAGGAAACTGAAGCATAAATTCAATAATCCTTTATAAAAAAACATCTTTTTAGTGGTTAGAGGGGTATGGTTATTCACCCTCAACGCCCCCTTCGGTATGCGCGACGCCCCCCGAAGGGGGCTCCCCATTTAACCCCACCACCCCAAGTGTTTCAGGTGTTTCAAGTGTTTCAGGTGTTTCAGGTGTTTCAGGTGCTTCGATTCAGAGAAGATTTTACAAGAAAGCGTAGCGACATGCCTTCGGCGAAAGAAAACACCCTAACTTTGCGACATCAATCTTTAAGAGAAGAAAAAAAGAAAATAGAACGGTAATTCTTACCTTTGTT
>OLGV01000304.1_pt1 | contig 21814 bp, 14 predicted proteins | sample 1605761 | NCBI WGS metagenome assembly OLGV01 (sample SAMN03283245) | human gut metagenome | biome: human-associated habitat; material: feces | host: Homo sapiens | place: Peru | collected 2012
ATTCCGCAACCCATGATCTCCAGCCAGCCTGTTCCCTTGCAGATGTTGCAGCCCTTGCCGTGGCAGATGTTGCAGCTGACGTCGATCTCGCTCGACGGCTCGGTGAACGGAAAGTAGGAAGGACGCATCCTGATCTGGGTGTCCGGCCCGAACATCTCGCGGGCGAAAAGAAGGATCGCCTGCTTGAGGTCGGCGAACGTCACGTTCTCGTCAATGTAAAGGCCCTCGACCTGATGGAAGATGCAGTGCGCACGGGCGGAGATCGCCTCGTTCCTGAACACGCGTCCCGGGCAGATCACACGGATCGGAAGCTTCATGGTCTCCATCGCGCGCACCTGGACGGAAGACGTATGCGTTCTGAGCAACAGCGGGTCAGGATGGCCTGCGGACACGAAGAAAGTGTCCTGCATGTCTCTCGCCGGGTGGTTCAGAGGGAAATTCAGAGCCTCGAACACATGATAGTCGTCCTCAATCTCAGGGCCCTCGGCCACATCATAGCCGAACTTTCTGAATATGTCCACGATCTCCTGACGGACAATCGACACAGGATGCCTGGAGCCGAGTTCAAAAGGAACCCCCGGCATGGAAAGATCCTCCTTAGGCCCATCAGACGCACCCTCCGAAGCCGTCCGCTCTTTCATTTCGTCAATCTTGGCCTGCGCGGCCTGCTTGAGTTCGTTTATCTTGCGGCCAAACTCCTTCTTGAGCTCCGGACCGTATGTCCTGAACTCATCAAACAGTTTGGTGATCTCTCCTTTCTTGCCGAGAAGCCTTACACGAGCCTCCTCTACTTCCTTGGCGGTCTTGCAATTCAGCTCGCTGACATGCGCGAGCAGCTTTTCTATTTCTTCTTTCATAATATTCCCGAAATATTCCTGCAAAGTTAATCATTTTCCTGCAGTTTGGCGGAAGACTTTTCCATCTTCGCCTTTCTTTTTTCACGCGCCTTCTTGTCGCGAGCGGCGCCATTCTTCAAATATTTATCCCACTGATTGTCATTAAGCACCTTACGGAATGCGACATAGATGTTCTCGGCCCATTTGTCACTGGTTCTCGTGTAGATGTCGAAGTTAGACACTTTGGCCGAGGACAGGTTGTTCATCTCTTCCTGCATGGCACGGTAATCATGATTCAGAATGGAGTCCACGTAAAACACCTGCCAATCCTCAAGCTTTAGCGTCATCTCCAGTCTGTCAACCTCTTTCTGAATGAACTCGGACAGTTTCTTCTCCTGTTCCTCAGGACTTGGCGGATTCTGCTGCGCGAAAGCCAAAGGCATCGAAATGACCAGACATGCGACCGCAAGAAAAATATTTTTCATATCTTTACACTTTATTAATGGGATAACAAATTTAAACAATAATTACGTTAATCGCAAAATGGCTAAAAATTCAACCATCTACGCGCTCCTGACCGCCTTCGGCGTGCTCACGGCAAGCTTCAGGGCTGATGCCTGCACCAACATCATCGTGACAAGGGGAGCCAGCACCGACAACTCGAACATAATCTCCTACGCGGCGGACTCGCACGTCCTCTACGGAGAGCTGTACTTCCACCCGGCCGCCGACTGGAAAACCGGCTCGATGCTCGACATCATCAACTGGGACTCCTACAAGCCGATGGGACAGATTCCTCAGGTTGCGCACACCTACAAGACAGTCGGGAATATGAACGAGCACCAGCTCATCATAGCCGAGACGACCTGGGGCGGAAGGCTTGAATTGGAGGATACCACAGCCATAATGGACTATGGCTCACTCATCTACGTCGCCCTGCAAAGAGCCCGCACGGCAAGGGAGGCGATCCAAGTCATCGTGGATCTGGCCAATGAATATGGCTACGCTTCCGAAGGCGAGACCTTCTCGATTGCGGACAAGGACGAGGCCTGGATCATGGACCTCATCGGAAAGGGCTGCGAGATGAAGGACGGGAAGAACATCCGCAAGGGTTTCGTGTGGGTGGCCATGAGGATTCCGGACGGCTACATCTGCTCGCACGCCAACCAGGCCCGCATCCAGACATTCCCGCAGAACGATCCGGAGAACTGCCTCTATGCCCCTGACGTGATCTCCTTCGCGAGGGAGAAAGGCTACTTCGACGGCAAGGACGAGGACTTCGACTTCAGCGCGGCTTACTGCCCGGCCGATTTCGGAACCGTCAGAGGTTGCGACGCAAGAGCCTGGAGCGCCTTCAACATCCTCTGCGACGGCCAGTTCACCTACGAAAAGGACGGCAAGACCATCACCGAGCCGGCCTCGGCCTACTATGACTACATCACCGGCAAGGATCTCAGCCACAGGATGCCTCTTTTCGTGAAACCGGCCAGAAAGATTTCCGTAAAGAACGTCGCAGATGCGATGAGAGACCACTTCGAGGGCACTCCGCTGGATATGACCACCGACATCGGAGCCGGCGGCAACGCCCTTCCTTACAGATGGAGACCGATGGGATTCGAGCACAAGGGCTGGAGCTATGTCAACGAAAGGGCCATCGCCACCCAGCAGACCGGATTCTGGTTCGTGGGCCAGTCAAGGCATGACCTTCCGGACGTTGTCGGAGGAGTCATCTGGTTCGGAACCGATGACGCGGCGACATCCTACGTCACCCCGATCTACACCTGCACGGACAAGGTTCCGGAGTGCTTCAGGGTGGGCAACGGGAATATGCTGAAATACTCCCCTACCGCGTCATTCTGGATCAACAACCGTGTCGCCAACGCCTGCTACAAGGCCTACAACATTATGGCTCCGACAGTTAAGGAAGCTATCGACAATTTTGAGAACGAGCAGATGGGCTCAAAACTTGCAGAGATGGACCGCAAGGCTCTGAAAGCCTATAACGCCATACTCCCGAAAGCCGAGAGAAAAGGCCTGGACAGCAAGGACTGGTTCGCGTCCGTCAGGAAGATGCTCACCGAGTATTCAGTAAGCACCGCACAAACCCAGTTCGACAACTGGGTCGCCCTTGAGGAACTGCTTCTTGTGAAGTTCATCGACGGCAACGTCAAGGCCCAGAACGCCGACGGTTCATTCAAGCACTCAAAGTGGCACGAGGGCACTCCTGCAGGGCTTAGCCAGCCAGGCTACACGGAGAAGTGGAAAGAGGCCGTCGTGAAGGATCACGGGGATGTGATCAGGGAAAGGTAAAAAAGATATTCACGAATTATGCGGAGACTGTTTCTGATAATGATTCTGCTGCTGTGCTGTGCGGTTTCCTTCGCTCAGACCTACACCGTTTCCGGTACGGTCCTGAACAAGAAGACCAAGGAGCCGGTGGAATTTGCGACCGTGGTGGCCGTGGAATGCGAGCAATGGGCCGTCGCCGATGACAAAGGGCGTTTCACTCTCAAGAACATTCCCGCAGGGAAGAACACACTCAGCGTGTCGTGTCTTGGTTTCGTCACCGACACCAAGACAGTCATCATAAGCAAGGATCTGACCGGCTACAGAGCTTTCCTCAGTGAAGACAACCTTACCCTTGAAGGGGTTGTCGTGACCGCGAAAGAAAATGAGAACAGCGCGACTACGAGCCGGACCATGGACAGGACAGCGCTCGACCACGTCCAGATGGTCAGCCTTGCGGACATAGGCGGACTCTTGCCGGGAGGCGCGACGGCCAATCCAAGCCTGCTCTCCACCCAGAGGTTCAACATCAGGGCAGGAGGAAGCACCGAGGCTGGAAACGCATCCTTCGGAACGGCCGTGGAGGTTGATGGCGTGAGACTCTCCAACAACGCCAGCTTCTCCGGAGCCAACGGAGTGGCGGTCAACAACATAGCCTCCAGCAATGTAGAATCCGTCGAGGTAATCTCAGGAGTGCCGTCCGTTGAGTATGGCGATGTCGGGGCGGGAATAGTCAAGGTCAACACCAAGAAGGGCATCGCCCCTTACACGGTGACGATGACGACCAACCCTAAGACGAAGCAGTTCTCCGTCAGCAAAGGCTACGGCCTGGGGCAGACCAAACGAGGAAGCTCCGCCGGAGTACTGAACGCCAGCGCCGAATATACATATTCAGTGGATGACAGCCGCTCCCCTTACACATCCTACGACAGGAAGCAGCTATCGCTGATCTACTCCAACCTTTTCAATTCGGGAATATTCAGTGACGCTCCGCTGAGGTTCTCCGCCGGATTTTCCGGCAACATCGGAGGGACCGACTCTAAGGCTGACCCTGACCTTCTGACAGGCACATACGAGAAGCAGAAGGACAACACCCTCAGGGCCAATGTCGAGATGAACTGGCTGCTGAGCAAGCCGTGGATCACCAATCTGGAGTTAAAAGGCTCGGTTGTCAGGTCGGACAGGCTCAGCGAGACAAAAAACAGGTACTCCAGCGCGGCCGGAACAGTGTCGCTGCACGGCAAGGAGGAAGGCTACTATGTGGCCGAGGACTATTCCTCAAATCCTGACGCGGCGGCGATCATGATCTCTCCCGGCTACTGGTACAACACGATGTTCCTGGACGACAAGCCGTTCTCCTACAAGCTGACTCTCAAGAGCAACTGGGCGAGGAAGTTCGGTTCCGTCAACAACAAGCTCAAACTTGGGGCGGACTGGAACGCCGACGCGAATTTCGGAAAGGGGCAATATTCCGAAGACCTCAGCAACGCTCCCTCATACAGGACCTACGACTACAGCGAGATCCCGTTTATGAACAATCTCGCCCTGTTCGCGGAAGACAACATCTCCATCCCGGTCGGCAAGGAATCCCACCTGAACCTGATCGCAGGACTAAGGGCCGAGAACACGTTCATCAAGGGCTCTGAATATGGCACCGTCACAAGCCTGTCACCAAGGTTCAACGCTAAATATTCAGTATTCTCCGCCAAGGGGCGCAGGGACAGGTTTGTCCGCGGCCTCGCGTTCAGGGCAAGCTGGGGTGTGGCAGTGAAGCAGCCTTCGTTCTCGATTCTCTACCCGCAGCCAAGCTACAGGGATCTTGTGGTGTTCAACCCTCCGACGGCAAGCGACGGCAAGGCCTACTACGCCTACTATGTGATGCCGACAACCGTTGAATATAACCCCGACCTTGTCTGGCAAAGGAACCATCAGGGCGAGCTCGGAATGGAAATAAACCTTGCCGGCACAAGAATATCCCTGGCCGGATTCTGGAACAGGACTGTCAAGGCGTTCACGACCAACAACGCCTACGACCCGTTCTCCTACAACTACACGGACCAGAAAGCGCTTGAGTCCTGCACGATACCCGTGGACGACAGGATCTACAGCGTTGACCGCAAGACAGGAGTGGTGACAGTCACCGACAAGACAGGGGGACTTACTCCGGAAACCATAAACGGAGTGACCAGAGAGTCTCTGGTAAGCAGGACTTACGCCGCTAACAGCGGGGCCCAGGTAAACCGCTACGGTCTTGAATGGGTGATTGATTTCAAAAGGATAAATCCGATCAACACGGACATACGCCTTGACGGAAACTATTACGCTTACAGAACTGTCAACCAAGACCTTCTGGCATATTCACCGACCTCTCAAAGGATGGTTGACAACACTCCGTACAAGTACATCGGGTGGTATGTCGGCGGCAACGGAACGAGCAACGGCAGCGAGTCCAGAATGATGAGGATGAACCTGAACATCACCACGCATATTCCCCGTGTCAGGATGATCGTCTCCGTGAAACTGGAAGGGACGCTGCTGAGATATTCAAGAAACCTCAGCGAAACCGAAGGAGGCACAAGGACTTACGCCGTCGATGACAATTCCTCATACCTTCCGGGTTCGGATCCTTCGTTTATGGACAGGAGGGTGATCGCCGTCACCTATCCGGAATATTACTCCAGCTACTGGGATCCGACCCCTAAGCCGTTCCTCCAAGATTTCCTGTGGGCGAGGGACAACGACAAGGATCTGTACAACAATCTGTGCAATCTCGTGTCAAGGACAGCCTTCACGTATAATTACCAGAAGGAGTACATCACGCCTTACTTCTCGGCAAACTTCAGCGTGACGAAAGAGATCGGGGACATCGCCTCCATCTCATTCTACGCCAACAATTTCTTCCGGAATCTGGGTCAGGTTTACTCCACGAAGACGCAGCGATATTTCTCGGTGACAGGTACTGGCTATGCTCCAAATTTTTACTATGGTCTGACATTAAGGCTGAAATTTTAGACAACGAACTATAAAACAACAAAAATAAAAAGTCATGAAAAAGTTAATCTACATTCTTCTCGCGGCAGCCGCCACATTCACGGCCTGCAAGAAAGACGAGAGCGCGAAAATCAACGATGTCACCGTCCAGGTTCTGATCGGCGACGAGCCGGTGACTGACGCTGTCGAGGTGACAGTCACCGACAAGTCCACCTCCACGGCCTACAAGGCCACGACTGTAGGCGGTACGGCGACATTCCGGCTTGTGGCTGGAATCTACGAGGCTTCAGCGACATTTTACAAGGAGTCAAGCATCTACAACGGAACCAATTCAGCTGTGACTGTTGTTGACGGTGGTGCCAACAGTTTCACTCTCAACCTCACAGCCTCAACCACCAGTCAGATCATCATCAAAGAGTTGTACGTCGGTGGATGCATGGACAATGAAGGGGCCAAGGACTACGCTTTGGACAAATATGTTATCTTGTACAACAACTCCCCTCTCGAAGCGGATGCGAGCAAAATGGCTTTCGGTATAGGAAGTCCCGCCAACTCTAACTCCATCAACTACTACCTTAAAGATGGCAACCTTACTTACTCCGATTATATTCCTGCTTGGAATGCAGTCTGGTGGTTCCAAAAGGAAGTGAAAATCGCTCCATACTCACAAATTGTCATCTCAATCACCGGAGCCATCAATCACACCGAGACCTACAGCAAATCAGTGGATCTGAGCAAGGCCGACTATGTTTTCTACGACCCTGAGGTCTTCAGTCTGGCCAGCAACTATCCAGCTCCTTCAGCATCCATCCCTTCAGATAATTATCTAAAGACTTACTGCTATGGATTGGGTACCGCCTGGGCCATTTCCAAGACATCTCCGGCTTTCTTTATCTTCTCTCCGGAAGGGGGTATGACAGCTAAAGCATTTGTAACAAATCCAGACAACATAGAGTCTCCGACAGGGAAACAGGCTTTCAACTGCGCCAAAATCCCGCTCGGTTGGATTAAGGACGGAGTCGAGGTTTACGACTACGCCAACATCCAGAAATCACACAAGAGGCTTCTTGACAGCGTGGACGCAGGCTACGTAACATTCACGAACAAGAGCGGCTACACCATCTACAGGAATGTTGACAAGGAGGCCACCGAGGCTCTTGCCGAGAACGAAGGCAAGCTGGTCTATAACTATGCCGGTGGCACGGATGATTTTGAGGGTGGCTCGACCGATCCTTCCGGAATCGACGCCGAGGCATCCATCGCCAAGGGAGCCCACATCATCTATAAGGACACCAACAACTCCAGGAACGACTTCCACCAAAGGAAGGTCGCCTCAATCAAGAAATAAATATGGGTTCAAGAATCCTGTCGTTTATAGGATTGTTCATCCTCTCCGCTTTTCCGGCCTGGTCCCAGACCGGAGAGTGGAAGGATGAATATTCCCGTTTCACAGACCTTACCCCTTGGGTGCGGTCCTCCAATCCTGCCGGAATAGCTACCCTGCCGGTGGACAAGACCTCAACCGTCAGGGCAAGCCTTGAGAAGAAGAACGGAGGATTGATGGACCTGCACGAAAGCCGTGACTGCTTCAGACCAAGCCTCGACGCGGCTTCCTACATGAGAATCTCCGACCGGATCACATTCTACGGCCGGATGAACTACAGTTATTTCAAGGGCAAGGATATGGGAGGCCAGATCCTGATGGACCCTTACTACAACCCGGTAAATTTCCTCGAAAGCGTGGACACCACGACAGGGACGAAGACCTTGGAGGAATATACCCTTGAAGGCGCGATGGCATATTCATTGAATGACAGGCTTACGCTTGCTGGCAAGGTCAGCTACCAGAGCGCGGACTACGCCAAGCGCAAGGATCCAAGGTCGTACAACCAATGGATGGATCTGGACGCATCGGTCGGGGCAAGATATTCATTGGCGGACGGGAAAACCGCCTTCGGAGTCAGCTTGAACTATGTGAAGACGGTCGAGACCGTGGCGGAGAAGCTTTTCGGCACGATTGACAGACAGTACTACTGCTTTGTCGATTACGGCGGCAGTTTCGGCAAGGTCGAGGTTATCGACGGCGACAACGGCTATCTTTCCGTCTCCAACGAGCGCCCGATGTTCAATCAGTTTTTCGGGGGAAGCGCACAGGCGGGATTCAAGGCCGGCGGCGTAGACGCTTTTCTGGATATTGGGGCGGCCTACCGCAAAGGCTATTTCGGCAAGAAGGCCAGCGGCTCGGTACGGTTCTGCGATTTCGACGGGATGAGGTACAATCTGAACGCCAGGATCTCGTTCAAGACCGGGAATCTGCTCAACAGGATCGACGGAAGCTGGAATATGATGACTTCCCTCAACAAGGAAAATTCCTACAGGGTCTCCACCCAGCCGGGACAGAATCCGGAGATCCAGTACTTCGGAAGTCAGGAGGTCGGGGACAAGACCGTCGGAAGCATCAACGCAAGGTACACTATCGAAAGGCAGGCCGATGGCTCCGCGGGCATATTCATCCCATCGCCTTGGACGGTGGCGGTCGGCTTTGGCAGGTTCTTTTTGGACCAGACCGCCACTTCCTATCCTTTCTACAGAAAGCAGAGGCTGGCACAGAACACCGTCAACGCGGTGGCTGTCAAGAACTTCAAGATGCGGAGCGATTTCCTGTCACTCACTCTCGGAGCGGATTACTCATTCGCCGGGGACAACCTTAAAAACGAGGACGGGCAATATTCATCAGCCACGGGGAACCCTCGCTCCAATGAAACCTACCTGAACAGAAACTTTGAATATTTCGACGCCTCCTCGGTAGGGGGCGAAGCCTCGGTACGCTACACTCTGGTCAGAAAGACTCAGAAGCGGCGTTATTCGGTGTTTATGGATCTGACAGACAGCTACCGACGTCTGACCTCGGATCCGGAATATCTCACCGGGAACTATAGAAACACAATCATATTCACAATAGGATGCAATTTTTAAGATCTCTTTTCATCGCGTCGACCGCATTGGCGTTGAGCGCTTTCAGCCTGACCGCACAGACTCTGCCTTCAGACGGACAGATCAGGACAGGGAAACTTGACAACGGACTGACTTACTATGTCAGGCATAGCGCGAATCCTGCCGGAGTGGCGGATTTCTACATCGTGCACAATGTCGGAGCGCTTCAGGAGGATGACAACCAGAACGGCCTCGCACATTTTCTGGAGCATATGGCATTCAACGGAATCAAGCATTACCCGGGTAAGGAGATGCTGGAGTTCCTTGGGAGAAACGGCGTCCGCTTCGGGGCCAACGTGAACGCTTTCACGTCCAGGAGCGAGACCTGCTACCACATTGACGGAGCGCCGGTCGCCAGAGAGTCGTTCGTGGACTCCGTGCTGCTTATCCTGCACGACTGGTCGGGCGACATCCTCTGCGAGCAGGACGAACTTGACAACGAAAGAGGGGTCATCCGAGAGGAGTGGAGACGAGGCTTCGACTCGCGCCGTACCTTGTTCACCGCACAGACCAATCTTGTCTATCAGGGAGCGAAACAGACAAAGAGAACCGTTCTCGGTTCACTTGACGTGATCAACAATTTCAAGAGAGAGGAGATCCTGGATTTCTACCACAAGTGGTACCGTCCTGATCTTCAGGCGATAATAGTGGTCGGAGACATTGATGCCGAACAAATGGAGAAGAAGATCATCAAGCGGTTCTCTGACATTCCAAAGGCCGTGAACCCGACTCCGAAGGAGGTCTATCTCGCGCCGAAGGCTGACGGTCCGATCTTCGAGAACCTGATCGATTCCACACTGAGTTTCACCGCCCTCAAGGTCTTCTACAGGATGCCTTACCCGGCCCGTGAGGTACGAAGCACAGAGGCGTTCTACAAGGATCTTTACATCCGTGACATTCTGGCCAACATTATGACCGAAAGGATGAAGGAGCAGGTGCGCACCGGGAAAGCCGACGCCAAGTCAGCGGTGATGGTGAACTACGCCGAGTCCAGCGACTACTATGTGGATCTTTACACAATCCTTGGCAAGAAGGACGGCAACCTGCTGGACCTCATCGACTTCTACGCTGGAAACGAGAAATCGATGATTGAATATGGTGTCTCGCAAGACGAGATCGAGGCCGCGAAGATGCTGGTCAGGAAGCGCTACCATCTCGACAGGCCGAAGAAGGCCGAGTCCTTGCGCAACGAGGACTTTGTGGGAGTATGCCACAACAATTTCGTCAGCGGGGCCGCGCTCACCGATCCGGCCACCCTGCACGGAATCCAGAACAGAATCCTCAAGGACATTTCTCTGGAGGATGTCAAGCCTTACATCTCCAAAGTATTCTCCGAGAGCGACAAGATATATTCCTGGTTCGCCAATCCTAAGGATTTGGCCAAGGTTCCGTCCTTGGAGGACACCAAAGCCAGGCTCGATCAGGTCAGGGCACGTGAGGCCAAGCCGAATTTCCTGACATTCAACAAGATCGACCTCACGGTCAACTACCCGGAAGGAACGATTGTAAAGGAAAACAACGTCAAAGGGCTGGACGGGACGAAGGAATGGATCCTCAGCAACGGAGCCAAGGTTTACTGGACCGCCGTGAAGGATTCCAAAGTGACACCGGACCTCTCCCTGCTCGTTTACTTTGGCTCGGGCTACAACGCCCTCCCTCAGGACAGGTTCGCCTCCTCGCTTTTCGCCGGGGAGTTCATCAGGGCGAACGCCGGATTCCGTGGAGCGACCGCAGACGAGATCGGAAAGATGCCGGAATGCGGCGAGGTTTCCCGCTCTCTCAGGATAAGCGACAGGTTCGCGGGCATATTCACGACAGCTCCGGCGAAGAAGGCGGAGAACGCTTTCCGCATCGCGTCCCTCACGGTGACTGACCCGTTCCTGCCTCAGGCCAAGGTTCTGCGGCAGATGAAGGACAAGAAGCTCGAATCCCTCAGCGAGCCGAAAAAAGATGCCGTCAGGTTCAGCGAAGCCTGTGACTCGATCATCTACGGAAACCATCCGTGGTCGGTGGACATTGACTCCGCCGCCGTGGATGGCGTGGATATGGATCTGGCTGAAGAGATCTACAGCAGGGAGTTCAATCCAACCGCCGGAATGACGCTCTTTATAGCCAGCAACCTTGACGAGGCAACGATCAAGGAATATGTCCGCAAGTACATCGCTTCTATTCCTGCAGGAGACAAGACTTTCAAGCAAGCCAAGGTCAAGGAACGTGTACCGGCTTTCAAGGGTGTGCAGGAATATTCAATGACTGGCAGGAAGGAGATCAACCCTTACACGATTGTGACCCGAATGTTCTCCTCGAAGGTAAAGCCGACCCCGAAGAATCTGGCGGCCGTTGATTTTGTGGACTACATCATGTCCCAGAGGCTTCTGAATCAGATCCGTGAGAACCGTGGCGGCACGTACACCATCAGGTTCAACTCATACGTGAGTGTCAGGGAGAAAGGCAGAAGCGAGTCAGAGATAACGTTCAAGACAAGGCCGGATCTCTATGAGGTTCTGGTCGGAGACCTTGATGACATCGTGTCAGAGTTTTGCTCCGGCGGCCCTACCGAGAAAGAACTTGAGGAGGCCAGGAAATGGCTGATCAAGAACGAGACTGAGTCCAAGGCAAAGAAAGCGATGTCAATGCCTCACAGGAACTCTCAGGTGATGAATTATGTAAGGAACGGAATCGATCCGAACATCGACAGGGTGGCCGCATACGGCAGCGTCACCGCTGAGGATGTACGCAAGGTGGCCGGAAAACTGACCGGAAAGAACGTCCTTACCACCATTTACACAGAAGAATAGACTTTTGATGAAAGCAAGAAGACTGATTTTGACGGCTGTGGCACTGATGTTCGGCGCCACGGCTTTTGCCGATGAAGGGATGTGGATGATCCAGGACATCAACGAGGCACTGGAGAAGAACATGAGGGCGCGCGGGCTCAAGCTGGCGGCCAATGAGATCTACAATGACGAGGCTCCCGGGACGGCGGTCGCGGACGCGGTCGTGTCAATCGGATTCTACTGTACCGGAAGCGTGATCTCCGACCAGGGCCTGATCATCACCAACCATCACTGCGCGTATTCGAACATCGCGAAGCTCAGTACCCCTGAGCACAACTATCTGGAGGACGGGTTCTGGGCGATGACAAGCGAGCAGGAGATCCCTGTTGAAGGAGAGAAGGTCTTCTTCCTGAAAAGGGTATTCGATGTCACAGAGGAAGTCAAGGGGCTTACCAAGGAACTCCGCTCCGCCGGCAAGCCGTGCGGAATGAGGAAGATCAGCGCGATGATGGAGGAACGGTACAACAAGGCCACGGGACTGGAGTGCATCCTGAGCAGCATGTGGGCCGGAGAAAAGTACTATATGTCCGTTTACAAGGTCTATACCGACCTCAGGCTCGTCGCCGCTCCTCCGCAGAGCATCGGTTATTTCGGAGGCAATCAGGACAACTGGACCTGGCCTCGCCACAACTGTGACTTCACGATCTACAGGATATACGAGGACGGGAAGCCAGTGACAAGGGAAAAAAGCCTGAAAATCTCCCGCGCCGGGTACTATCCAGGGTCGTTCACCATGGTGATCGGTTACCCGGGAAGGACGAACAGATACTCCTCATCCGCAGAGATAAACTATCAGGAAAAAGTCAGCCTCCCGGTGTCAAACGCGATCCGTGGCGGGCAGATGGGCATCATCCGCAAGTGGATGGATGCCGATCCGCGGGTCAGGATGAAATACTCGGACTGGTTCTTCTCGCTGAGTAATGTGCAGGAGAACAATGAGGGTATGGTCAGATGCTTCAAGAGGTTCTGGGTCAAGGACGAAAAGGTCGCACAGGAGCGTGAGATGCAGAGATGGATCAACGCGACGGCCAACCGCAGGGCGATGTGGGAGAATCTGATTCCGGATCTAAAGGAAGCATATTCACTGACAGAAAGCATCGAGAAGGACAAGGTCTTTTTCCGCGAGACCATATTCCGTGGAACATACATCAGCCGCTACCTTCTCCGCGCGGGAAACACCTCAACCGTGGAAAAAGCCAAGGAAGCGCTGAGGGAAGGAGCCGCCGCCACTGATGCCAGAGTGGAAAAAGAACTTCTTGAATATGCCTGCAAGGAATATTTCGACAACCTGGAGTCATACTATTTCGGGAAGTACCAAAGCAAGATGCAGGACCGTTTCGGGAATGACTACAAAGCGATGGCTGAATATCTTTGGAACAAGAGCGTGATCTCTTCCGCAAAGCGGATCGAAGACATCCAGTCAATCGACGATGTAAAGAAAGATCCGCTCAGACTGTTCCTGACCGACACCCCGATAATGACCTTCAACAACAGGAACGGCCAAGCCAAGAAAATGCAGAATGTTTCCCACCTTGAAAAGGAATATAAAAAGGCGCTCTACTGGATGAGGCTTCATAAGGACATCGAGCAGTACCCTGACGCGAATTCCACAATGAGAATCACTTACGGAACCGTTGGCGGTCTCCAGCCGAATGACGGAATCATCTATGACTGGTACACCACTCCGAAGGGAATACTCCAGAAATACAATCCTGCTGACCATGACTACATCCTTACGGAAAGGCAGAAAAGCCTTCTGGAAAAAGGTCGGTGGGGACGATGGGGAGTCAAGGTTAACGGAAAACGCACGATGATCGTGGACTTCATGACGGACAACGACATCACCGGTGGAAACTCCGGCAGTCCTGTGCTGAACGCGAAAGGCGAGCTCATCGGATTGGCCTTTGACGGCAATCTCGAATCACTCGCCAGCGACGCGTCCTACACCCAGGGCTACAACAAATGCATCAACACGGACATCCGCTACGTGATGTGGGTCCTTGACAAATACGCAGGACTGAAGCGGATTGTCAAAGAAATAAACTTCAGTAAATAACATCGAGCAGGAGGAAAACGAAGTGGTTTTCTTCCTACTTTCGTTTTCCGACCTCTCACACCACCGTACATGCGGTTCCGCATACGGTGGTTCCTTATCTTACGTGCAATCTGACATAGTAGTCCATCAGACAAGGATAGCCTGCGGCGCGAAGTTTATCATTGGTTGCGGCATGGTGCATTATACCTTCCGCATTTGCCCGATATCCCTTGCTGCTGTCGCCGTAGATTCCTGCCCAAGATGGCTTTATGCCACATCGTATCAGGGCGGTTTGGGGACTTGTACCCTTTAGAGTGTGTTCGTGCCGGACGAACATGAATAAATCCCGCCAGCGGAGGGGCTGGCGGGAAGGGAGTCAGATTGATTCTATTGCGTCATGCCCGCGGGGGGCAGGACAAATTTATGGGCGGACGGGCCGCACCGAGTACCCGTAGCAACGTAAGACGCCTTGCCTTTCGTAATTGCCCGAATCGAAGTAGATGTGGTGGGCGTAGCTGTTGAGGGTCGTGCGGAGCGAACTCGACCAGTAGCGAGCCTTGGTGCCTGCATCGATGAGCCCGGAATCTTCGCGTTCGCCGGAGGCAGGCAGGAAGATGGCGTTGCCGTTCGGGCCGTCCACCTGATAGCCGTTCACGCCGTCCTGCGTGGTCCAGATCCAGGTGCAGTTGTCGATCAGTTCCTGGATTTCATCAGCTGTCGGCATGCGCCACGGCGAGCCGAGATTGGCGGTGGCTGCGTCGTCGGCCGCGGCGAGAACGGTCTTGTTGTCGCCGATGAAGGCGCCGGAGGAGTCATACCAGATGCCCCAGGTCTGGCCGTCGGCGACGGTGTATTTCGTGATGTAGTTCGAGTTGGACTTGCCGGCCTGCATCCACTTGTAGGTCGGCCAATCGTAATCCGCCTTAGGAGCGGTCTCGCCCCAGGAGTAGTAGTCGCCGTAGTCCGACGGCTTCGACGCGCCGAGGTTGCACTTGGCCCACTTCAGGCCGCTCGGAAGGCCGAGGTCCACATAGTCGACAGGGGAAGGGGTCGTGCCGCCTCCGCCGATGCTGCCCTTGAGCTCCTCGAGCTTCTGGATGATCTGCGCGAGGGCCGCGGCGGCGCTGGTGTTGCCGCTGTTCACTTCGGCGACGAGGTCGTTGATGGCGCCGGTCACGTCGGCTATCTTCGAGGCGATGCCGGTCTGGCCGGTGCCGAGAGCCTCGGCCTGCCCCTTGATCGCGTCGAGGGACGCCACGATGAGGTCGAACTTGCTGCCGTAGTCAGGAAGGGCCTTGACGGCCGCCTCGATGGCGGAGAGCTTGTCGCCGTAGTCAGGAAGGTTGGCGATGGCCGTGCTGATGGCGGCGAGCTGGGAGCCGTAGTCCGGCAGGGCCTTGACGGCAGCCTCCAGGAGGTCAAGCTTGCCCTCCAGTGACAGCGTCTGAGCCTTGACCGCGGCCTCGATGGCCGCCAGCTTGGTCTCGAGGGCGGTCTTCTGGTCGGTGAGGACGCCCTTGATCTGGTCCAGCTTGTCCTCCATGTCGGAGGAGAGGTTGTCGATGGCGGTGGTCAGCCTGTCCGCCAGATCCTCCAGCTTGAGGGTCTGGTTGCCGACCGCGGCGAGGAGAAGGTCCAGCTTGCCCTCCAGCGACAGCGTCTGAGCCTTCATCGCGGCCTCGACGGCCGCGAGCCTGGTCTCCAGGGTGGTGTTCTGGTCGGCGAGGACGCCCCTGATCAGGTCAAGCTTCCCCTCCATGTCGTCGGAGAGGTTGTCGATGGCGGTGCACAGCCTGCCGGCCAGCTCCTCCAGCTTGAGGGTCTGGTTGCCGACCGCGGCGAGGAGAAGGTCGAGCTTGCCCTCCAGCGACAGCGTCTGAGCCCTCATCGCGGCGTCGATGGCCGCGAGCCTGGTCTCGAGGGTGGCGTTCTGGTCGGCGAGGACGCCCCTGATCAGGTCAAGCTTCCCCTCCATGGACAGCGTCTGAGCCTTGAGCGCCGCCTCGAGGGCGACGAGCCTGGTCTCCAGGGTGGTGTTGACCGAGCCGAGGACGTCACGGATGGCCTGCAGCTTGGCCTGCTGGTCGGAGCTCATCCTGTCGATGGCGTCAGCGAGTTTAGCGATGGCCTCCTCGTTCTTGAGGGCGCCCCTGTCGATGGCCTCCACAACCTTGGTGAAGTCGTTGACCACTGACACGCTCATCGTGTAGTTGATCTCAGGCGCGTCCTCCTGGCATGAGGTCAGGAACGCGGGCACCGCCAGCAGCATGGTGATGGCGAGCGGAATTAATTTTATACGTTTCATGAGTCTTTGGGCCCCTCCTTGACCCTCCGCAGGGGGAGGGAACGCTGCCGGGGCGTGGGCGTTGATATTATTACTGTGTTACTTCTTACTCTTTACTCTTTGACCACGGTGATGGTCACTCTCCTCCCCTCTGCCGAGTCCTTGCCGTTCCGCGCCCCGATGGCGGTGGCGGGACGCAGGTCGCCCGCGGAGAGGCCCTCACTGACGAGGATCTCGACCACGCGGCGGAGGCGGCGCTCGGAGAGCCTGACGTTGTACTCCTCGCCGCCCGGGGTGCTGGCCTCCGCGACAAGGGAGAGCCTCTCGCCGCGCACGCCGCGGGCGAAGGCCCTCAGCCGCTCGGCCTCGGAGCCCTCAACCGAGGAGCTGCCGTGGCCGAACTGCACGAAATGCGACGGCGGGGCGGCCGATGCCTCGGCCTCGGCCCTGGCCCTGCACTCCTCGCAGTCGGAGAGGCGGCCCTGGAGGTCCGCGTTCTGCGTCTCCGCCAGGCGGAGCTGTAATCGGTAACTTTGAATTCCCGAATTTTCGCAAAGTTAATTCCCCGATTTAGGGGATAGAAAAAGCATTCATAAATTTGTAAATGACCAAAAATACAAATGAATATGAATGCTTACGAACTCGAGAGTCCGGAAAGGAAACTCGTGATGTGGTACAAATGTAAAGAAAAATTTGATTTGGGGCTATCAAAAGCCCAGATTGCAAGAGAACTTGGCATTGATGTCAAGACGGTCCGGCATTATCTTAAGATGAACTATGACGAGTTCAAGTCGAGCGCGTCATACAAACGGGTGTACATGAAAGTCCTTGATCCATACGAGAGCAAGGTATATGGCTGGCTGGATGAGCATCCTGATTTATCTGCCAGCCAGATACACGACTGGCTGCGAGAACGGTATGATACTCTTCCGGAAGTGAACCGCAAGACTGTGTATAACTTCGTGAAGTACGTACGCGCAAAGTACAACATAGAGAAGCCAATCCTGTCGGCTCCCCGCGAGTACGTCAAAGTAGACGAGACACCTTTTGGCGAATATGCCCAGGTGGACTTCGGCGAGATGTGGATGCAGTATGATGACAGGCGCAGGGTAAAGGTGTACTTCTTTGTTATGATTCTGTGCCGCAGTCGAAAGAAGTACGTATGGTTCAGCACGTCTCCTTTCACATCAGATCTGGCGATATATGCACATGAGAAAGCGTTTGAATACTATGGCGGCAAGCCCAGGAAGATAATATATGACCAGGATGCCGTACTCATCCACTCGGAGAATCTTGGCGACTATGTCCTTACAAAGTCGTTCAATGCCTATGTCAACCAGGCGCACTTCCAGTGCATCTTCTGCCGGAAGTCAGACCCGGAGTCAAAGGGGAAAGTCGAGAACGCGGTCAAATATGTCAAGTATAACTTCCTGAGAGGCCGCACGTTCGCGAGCATCGAGCAGCTGAACGAAGAGGGAGTCCGTTGGCTGTCGCGGACAGCCAACGGACTCCCTCACTGCGGCACCAAACTAGTTCCGGATGAGGTGTTCAAGGATGAGAAATCATATCTTACTCCATACTACGGAAAGCCCGAGATGCCGCAAAAGGGCATGGCTATGTATAAAGTTCACAAGAACAACGCGATAAGCTACCATGGCTGCGAGTACAGTCTTCCCTCCGGGTCGTACAAGAATACGGGCAGCTTTGTCTGGGTGGACATCAAGGGCGAATGCATGGAGATATACGATGGCGAGACTGGAAAACAGGTAGCGACACACAATATATCCAAAGATAGAGGTCGGTACGTGCTGGATCCTTCTCACCGCAAACAGCGTTATGTGCCCATGAGCAAGCAGGAGAAAGCAATACTAGAGTATTGCAACTATGACATTCTCACGGGGATGTGGCTGGACAATCTGAAGCATAATAAAGTCCGTTACTTTAAAGACAATCTAAGGGTGCTGTTCTCCGAGATGTGGCACTTCGAGCCATCAACGCTGCATCATGCCTTCGAAAGAGCCTTGAATGCGGCATGTACAACGCAAAGGACCTGATATCATTGTGCGACCGCATAGGTAGACGCATACCGGTACGGGCTACAGACAACAATCAGACCCAAAGACTGCCGGAGATAATCAAAGAAGCTCCGGAGAAGACAGACATCAACCAATATAACCAGTACTTCTCATGACACAATCAGACAATATAAAAGACTATTGCTCAAGGCTCAAACTATCCTACATATACCAGAGGCTGAACCCAATAATATTGAAGGCTCAGGAGAATCAGCCAGCATACATCGACTTTCTGGAGGACATACTCCGCATGGAGTCGGAAATGAGGGAAGCCCACACACGGGAAGTCCGCGTAAAGATGTCAAGGATACCGCAAAAACATGATCTTGACGAGTACGACTTCAGCTTTGTCTCGGGCATGTCCGAAAGGGATATGAGGGAACTGCGCCAGCTTGTCTGGCTGGAACAGGCATACAATATAGTGCTCATGGGACCGTCTGGCACCGGAAAGACTTACATCGCGGCAGGTCTCATATATGACGCTATCAAATCAGGAAAGAAAGGATATCTCTTCACAATGGAGGAGATAATAACCTGTCTCCGCACAAAGGACATATCCGTTGCGGCTATGCAAACATACACCAAAATGCTGAATGCAGATATCTTGGCCATAGATGACATTATGCTCTTTCCTGTAAAGAAAGAAGACTCTGCCGCTTTCTTCAACCTCATAAACACATTGCATGAGAAAGTATCCTTGATAATAACAACAAACAAATCTCCGACAGAATGGGCTGAAACACTTGATGACGAGGTGCTGGCTAGTGCACTCCTCGATAGGCTTCTCTATAAATGTGAAGTCATTAAACTCTCCGGAGCCAGCTACCGGATGGAAAACAGACAAACAATACTAAAAAAAGAAACTAAAAGAGGACGTCCGAGGAAGAATCCCGCCAATGAATAAACCAGGGAATCAACTTTGCGAAAAAACATCCATCTGCATGTTGCATATTACAGGAGCGCCTCCTCGGCCTCGGCGGCGCGCGCACTTGAACGCGCGGCCTCAAGGCGCAGGGCCTCAAGGCGGCCGCCAAGCGCGGAGATCTCGCCCTCGTAGTAGGCGCGCTGCACCCTGGCGCGGCTCGGCACGAGGTTGTAGCGCAGGGTGACAAGGGCGAAGGCGTAGCGCCTCGGGGCTATGTCACCGCGGTTGAGGAGCCAGTCCATCTCCCCCTTCAGACCGACGGTGAGGCGGCGGCCGAGGTCGGCCTCGACGTGGAGTGAGGCGGGGATGTAGAATGTGTTGAACCTCTCGTGGCGGTTCGTCGTGCGCACGTTGCCCGTGATCGTCACCGCGTCGTCGTTGCTGATGGACGCGCCGCCGGTGAGCGGCGTGGTCTGGCCGCCCTGCGTCTGGGTGTTGCTGAAATGGATGCCGTACTCGTTGCCGCGCCCGAAGGTGTAGCCCGCGCCCGTCCCGGCCCAGATGTTGAGCCACTGCGCCCGGCGCTCCGGCCACATCTCCATGAGGTTGAGGCCCACGCCGAGCTTGGCGTTGTGGAGGTTCATCATGTAGTTGCCGTAGGCCTTCACGGGCATGGTGCCGGCGTCGAGCGCGGAGAGGCGCTGCTCGCGGCGGTAGCGAGACCAGATGTACTCCGCGCCCACGCGCACCCATGGCCGGATGGTGAGGTCGAATCCGCCGCCGGCCGCCGCCGACTGCCTGTAGCTCCTCTTCGCGTCGAGGTTACGGTACCACACGCCGGTGGCCCAGGACAGACCGCCCTGCGTGTAGACGCTCCACGTGCGGTGGCGCAGCTCGCTGTTCAGGTCACGCGGCGGCGTCAGGACGATGTCGCACGCGGTCAGATCCTGTGCGCCTCCCGGGCTGTCAGCACACGCCCGCGTGCCGCTCTCCACGGCTGTCCGGTCCTGTGGGCCTCCCTGGCCGGCAGTCCGCGCCTGCATACCGCTCTCGCCGGTAGCCTGCGCCTGTGCGCCGACGGTGACGACCGCGGTGAGCAGCGCCGTCAGACACACTCTTGCCCATCGGCCGCCTAGCGGCCGGATGAGAGGTTTTGTTAGACTTTTGTTCATACTGCTTTTGAATTAGATATTGATGAGATATGTTGTCCTGTTCCTTATATATTTAGGAATCCTTAAAAGATTACCAACTTGTTCCTTTATCGCTTACTTACAGCGGCGGCCTGTGAAGAGGCTCACGATGCGCTGCCAGAGCGTGCGGCGCGGCGGCGGATCGGGCGGCGTGCGTCCCCTGTCCTCGGGCGGAGGGTTCTCGGGATGAGGGCTCTCGGGATGAGGGCTCTCGGGATGAGGGTTGCCCCCGGGGCTCACTCCGTACCGCTCCAGCTCGATGTCGATCATCTCGCGGACGGTGTCGAGCAGTTGCATGCGGTCTTCCGAGAACTGCTGCGCCTCGGCGGATCTCCGCCGCTCTTCAGGCTGTATCTTTCTTTCTGTCCTGTTCATAGGGCATCATGTTTTTGATTCCGCCAACACTTTTGCAAGCGGGCGCAAAGGAAGCCTGTCTCCGGCTCTGCCTCGCGTTGCCATGCCTGTCGCAAAATTACCTTTCGCAAGCGGACGCAAAGGAGGCCTGTCTCCGGCTCTGCCTCGCATTGCTGAGTCTGCCGCAAAAATACGGGTGAAATTCGGTAACGGGACTATGCTAATCGGACAAAAAACTATTCTAATCGGACATTCTGCATCCGGCCCGACTATTCTAATCGGACATTTTATGCTTGTAACTTGCTGATAATCAAATGAACCCATGAATAGTTTTTACTTTTTTCAAGGAATGGGCTTTTTTAGGCTTCAAAGCAAGCTCGTTTACCCACCGAGCTCCCCCTCCCGAAAAGTGATTTGTCAATAAACGGAATTTGTAATAAGCAATGCAGGAAAAATATTTTAGCCAAAACAGGTGTTTTTATTTAGCCATAATGCGTAATTGAAAAGATTGTGTTATCTTTGCAAAGTAATTAATGATGAATATGAAGGCTTATAAACCAAGAGTTGCGGATCAAGAACTAAAGCGTAAGTTAGCTGGTATCGGTGCTGTTTTGATTGAAGGCCCGAAGTGGTGTGGCAAGACCACCACAGCAGAGCAACAGGCCGCTACTATTATCTATATGGATGAACCATTGCATATGGAGCAGAACCTTCGTATGGCAGACATTAACCCGAAAGCCTTGTTAGTCGGAGAGTCGCCAGTATTGATAGACGAATGGCAACTCGCTCCTAAATTATGGGATACAATTCGTTTCGAAGTTGATCATCGGGACGGAGCCGGACTCTTTATTCTTACCGGCTCTGCAGTACCTGCAAAGACTGAAGAAATACATCATTCGGGTGCAGGTCGTTTTGCATGGCTTACAATGCGTCCCATGAGCCTATACGAGTCTGGAGAGTCAACAGGTGAAGTTAGTTTGGAAGCGTTGTTCGACACACCTGAAAATATCATAGGAATCAACAAACTGACGCTCGATGACATGGCATTTCTGATCTGTCGCGGCGGA
>OLGV01000311.1_pt1 | contig 21679 bp, 19 predicted proteins | sample 1605761 | NCBI WGS metagenome assembly OLGV01 (sample SAMN03283245) | human gut metagenome | biome: human-associated habitat; material: feces | host: Homo sapiens | place: Peru | collected 2012
AGGCCGCGCCGCAAAAAGGCTTGCCGAGGTGACGGGCCGCGAGGCCTCGACCATTCACCGGCTTTTAGAGGCGCAGTTTGACGAGACGACCGGCCGCATGGCCTTTTTCCACGATGAAGACGCGCCGCTTGCCTGCGACGCGATGATCGTGGATGAGACGTCGATGGTAGACCTGCAGCTCATGGCGTCGCTTCTGAAGGCGCTGAAGCCCGGCTGCCGCCTGCTTCTGGTCGGCGACCCGGATCAGCTGCCGCCGGTCGGCGCGGGAAACGTGTTTTCCGACCTCATCCGCAGCGGCATGGTGCAGACCGTCCGCCTGACGGAAATTTTCCGGCAGGCGCAGCAGAGCCTGATCGTGATGAATGCCCACGCGGTCAACCGCGGAGAGCTGCCGGATCTTTCGCGCAAGGACAAGGACTTCTTTTTCATGCGCCGCAACTCTGAGGAGGAGCTGACCAAGCTTATCCGGGATTTGTGCAGTACCCGGCTTCCTAAGAATATGGGCATTCCCGCGGACCAGATTCAGGTGCTCTCTCCCACCCGAAAGGGCGCTGTGGGAACGGTGGCCCTGAACAAGCTGCTGCAGGGGGCGTTGAATCCCCCCAGTCCGGATAAAAAGGAACATAGTTATGGGGATTTCACGTTCCGGGAGGGGGATCGGGTCATGCAGATCCGCAATAACTATGACATCGTATGGAAAAAATGTGACGGCACCGCTGCCGGGGCCGGGGTGTTCAACGGGGACGTGGGCGTGATTCGGGAAATTGACCGAAATAAGGAGACAGTTACCGTGGTCTATGACGACCGGGAGGCGGACTACGATTTTACCCAGCTGGGAGAGCTGGAGCCTGCCTTTGCCATTACGGTCCACAAGAGCCAGGGACTCACGTTCGAGAAGGTAATTGCCGATATTGGTGATTCTTTCGCATCGGGACAGGCTTACGTCGCACTCAGTCGTTGCACATCATTTGGGGGTCTTGTATTGCTGAGTCCAGTCACGCCGATGAGTATCAGAACAGACCCCAAAGTGCTGGAGTTCGCGAAATCGGAAACGCACGAGGATGATGTGTATGAATTGTTATACGATACTGAAATGAGCGACCTTCCTGCCGTTCATACTGTAGATGCCCTAGTTAACGTTCTTCACACCAAAGATGAACCAACATTTCAAGAGGTGGAGCCAGGATATGCGTATGGCCTTATAAAGATTCCTGCCGATTTGGATGCTTTCTTCGTGCTGGCTATATCGAACCAATTCTATGACAAAGACAGTATCGAAGGCTTCGGCTCATTTACAATCTATCACGCAGCAAGTGGAAAAGAGCTAACATTCTATTACCCCTATCCCGACCCACTGGATTTGGCGATGCAATCAAAGCTGTACACATACACCTGTGAACCGATTCCAATGAGAGATATTCTTGGAGATGACTACGTATACGACAAAGAGAAAGACGATTTCATAGCAATATCAGTCTACCACAATATGGTTCGGCATTATCAGGTTACTCATTCGATCTGCAGCATAGAAGAGGCGCTGGGGAAGGAATAAGGCCGATACCGATTCGGACCGATTGGCGGCAGTAAAGTTAGGAAATATTGATGAAATAGAAAATACTACAAATTTTATTACAACATATTTAGATAAAGCAAAATATTGTTATAACTTTGCGGTATGACAATGAATACGACAATATTAAGAATCGGCAACAGCAGCGGAATCATAATCCCGTCGGCTATTATGAAGTCCCTTTCACTTTCTGTGCGGGACAAAATCAGCATCTGCGAAGAGAATGGGAAAATCACATTGCGTAAACTGCTTGATAACAAGGCAGAAACGCCATTCTCCGCATTGGACGTATGGTGTGACGAGAATGGGTATGGAGGCGAGGATTCTTTGGGTGAAGCCTTGGAATATGTGGAAGGAATAAGGGCGGACAGGAACAATAAGGAAATTCCCCAATGGTAAAGAAAGCGAAAAAATATCTGATAGATTCGGATATTCTCATTGCACTGCTCCGTGATCGAGAAGGCAAGACGGGACTTCGGCAAAAGGCTCTTGATATTGGCTTGAAGAACTGCTATGTGAGTTCTATTTCGCTTGCGGAATTGTCTTTGGGCGCGTATAGAATGGCTTCGGAGCGTGGATTGTTTGAAGTCGAGTTCGTGAAAGGCATATTTAATATCCATCCGTTCGGACTCAAGGAATCTGCCGATGTAGAGTGTTTCGGAAAGAACAGGGCATTGCTGTATGGAGCAGGGAGCCCGATAGATGATATGGATCTTCTAATCGGGTCTTCCGCTCTCGCCGGTGACTTCATAATGGTAACACACAACACACGTCGCTTTTCCCACATTCCGCACCTGAAGATTGAGGACTGGTTGAAATGAACAGCTTCTAAATAAAATTGTTTAATCCGTCGGCTATCCTAATCCTGACGGGTGATGCAGGCGCCGAGGGCGTTGAGGCGAAGGTCGATGTCTTCGTAGCCTCGGTCAATCTGCTCGATGTTTGAGATTACGCTTGTGCCCTTGGCGGACATTGCCGCAATGAGAAGGGCTATGCCGGCACGGATGTCTGGGGAGAGCATATTGCCTGCCTTGAGGCTGATGCGGTGGTCGTGACCGATTACAACTGCACGATGCGGGTCGCAGAGGATAATCTGGGCTCCCATGTCAATCAGTTTGTCCGTGAAGAAAAGCCTGCTTTCGAACATCTTTTGGTGAATCAGCACGCTACCCTTGCATTGCGTTGCCACCACGAGCATCACCGAAAGAAGGTCCGGAGTGAGACCGGGCCATGGGGCATCGGCAATGGTGAGGATGGAGCCGTCGAGGAAAGACTCTATTTCGTAGCATTCCTGCTCGGGGACGAAGATGTCGTCACCCCTTTGCTCAAGTTTTATCCCGAGACGCCGGAAACACTCTGGAATAATGCCGAGGTTGTCGTATGACACATTCTTGATCGTGATTGAACTGCGGTTCATGGCTGCCATTCCGATGAAAGACCCAACCTCAATCATGTCGGGGAGTATAGTGTGCTCCGCTCCGTGGAGTTCGCTGACTCCGTTGATTGTCAGGAGGTTTGATCCTATCCCTGTGATATCCGCCCCCATCGCCACGAGCATCTTTGAGAGCTGCTGCACATAAGGCTCGCAGGCCGCATTATAGATTGTAGTAGTGCCATCTGCAAGCGTCGCTGCCATAAGGATGTTCGCCGTTCCGGTGACCGAAGCCTCGTCCAGCAGCATATAACAACCCTTGAGATGATGCTTTTTCTGTCCGGAAACCGTTTCCTCGCGAGCGAATTCGGCGGTTGAGCCGTCTGAGGAGAGGTAGAATGCCCGGAGTTTTTGGTCATAAGAGAGTTCCGCACCAAGATTAATCATTCCCTGAATGTGGGTATCCACTCTCCGCCGTCCGATTTTGTCTCCTCCCGGTTTAGGAAAATATGCGTGTCCGAAACGGGCGAGCAACGGTCCCACGACCATCACCGAGCCTCGGAGCCTCGCACATTTGCGCACGAACTCCTCGCTGCTTATGTATTTTTCGTCGAGATTGTCCGCCTTGAAGGTGTAGACGCCCTTTTCGTGCCTCGTGACCTTCACACCCATGTCCTGAAGTAGCAGAATTAGGTTTTTAACATCCAGGATTTCCGGGACGTTGCTGATTTTCACCTCATCCCGCGTTAGCAGCACCGCACTGATGACCTCAAGAGCCTCATTTTTCGCACCCTGCGGCATGATTGTCCCGCTTAATTTGTGCCCGCCTTCAATTACAAATGAACTCATATAATGAAAAATTATTTGAAACATATCGTCCCATTTGGGCTTACGATATGAAACTATTTTTGCCGATAACGTATCAACGAATGCAAATTTAACGAAAATATATTATAAGACAACGCATTTGCCGGAATATGTGTGGTCCGCAGGATTTTGAAAAATGAAATATTTGTACTAATTTTCCACGATTTTTGGGCCTTATCGCAAAGAGGGCGTAAAGCAGAGTGAGTGTAAGATGAAAAGGTTATTTTATATATTGGCGTTGCTCTTTTGTGAGTCCGTGATATCTTTCTCGGCGTTTGCCCAGACCCGTACGGTCCGCGGAACGGTGACTGACAGCGACGGAGTGCCTATGCCGGGCGTGAGCGTGATGCTCGGGAGCGACGGCAAGGTGGGAGCGGTGACTGACATTGACGGGAAGTGGGCTCTCGGGCTTTCGGGGAAGTCAGAGGTGATTGTGTTTTCGTTTCTCGGGATGGAGACTCAGGAGGTGAAGGTCGCTGATGGACAGAAGGTTATCAATGTTACTATGAAAGAAGCCGGGACGATGCTCGACCAAGTGGTGATTACCGGCTATACACAGACATCTACAAAGAAAATGACAGGCTCCGTGGAGGTGCTTACCACCAAGGACCTGATTGACAAGCCTCAGTCGTCAATTGATGCGATGCTTCAGGGGCAGCTTGCCGGAGTGAGCGTGAGCGCGACTTCAGGGCAGCCGGGGCGTACTCAGGAAATCCGCATCCGAGGCCAGGCAACCCTCACCGGTGATCAGAGCCCTTTGTGGGTGGTTGACGGCGTGCCTCTTCAGGGCGGAATGCCGAATGTTTCCGACAGCCAGCTCAAGACTGGCGGACTGGAAGATTTCCTCATCAATGGTGTCGGAGACATAAATCCGAATGACATAGAGAACATCTCCATACTCAAGGATGCTTCCGCAGCGGCCATTTATGGTTCACGCGCGGCGAACGGAGTCATCGTCGTCACGACGAAACGCGGCTCCGACGGTCCGATGCACGTGAACTATTCGGGAAATGTGTCCGTCACCTTCCGTCCGCAGAGAGATGCGGCTCTGATGAATTCTTCGGAGAAGATTGACTGGGAGCAGGAACTCTGGGACGAGTTTTCTGCGGAGCGCTTTGGGGGGGGCAAGACATATCCTGTCGTCGGAATCGTCGGCATGGTGCGCTCCGGCTACGGGAAGTATGCTGCGATGGCCGGGGACAAGGATGCGCAGGACAAGTATCTTGAAGGGCTGAAATCCCGCTCGACCAACTGGTTTGATGAGATCTTCCGCAACTCCGTCTCCACGAACCACCACCTCAACATAAGCGGAGGTTCAAAGAAATACAACTATTATGTCGGGATTGGCTACACCCACGATGCCGGACTCCTGATCAGGGACGACTACAACCGCTACAATCTCAAGTCCAACTTCACTTTCACTCCGAACCGGATTCTGAAGCTCGACCTCGGACTTGACATCTCCCGGCAGGAATCGAAGGCTCCGAATCTCAGCGATGTCGATCCTTTCAGCTACGCCTATTATGCGAACCCTTACGAGTATTCCTACAACGAGGACGGCTCCTATCGCGCCGACGAAACATGGCAGGTGCTGAACCAGGCAAACGGAAGTTCCGTCATGCCGGTCTATAACAAGGGCTACAACATAATGCGGGAGCTGAACGAGACTTCGAGCAAGACCGGAAACTGGGCGAATACCGCACGCGCCGGAGCCGAGGTCAAGTTCCTTGAACAGCTCAAGTTCGTGGGGCTGCTGTCCTGGTCGTTCGCCAACAACCGAACGGAGAAAATCAATCCGAAGAACAGCTACGCCGCATGGAGTGAGATGCTGGACTACGACAAGTCCTTCAATTCGAGCCTGTGCTATGGTTCCATAATCCAGAATTCCCTCACCCGCAACTCCTTCATCGCCCGCGGTCATCTTGCCTATAATCAGGAATTTGCAGGTGGGGCGCACGCTCTGTCGGTGATTGCCGGAGCCGAGGTTAGGGGAGAGAACTCCAACACCCTCTATGCAAAGAGGCTTAACTATGACTCCAACACACAAACCACCTCTATGCCTCAGCCGCCTACAGGCAAGAGCCAGCTTGAATCCTGGCTACGCGAGGTCGAACAGCTTAGCGGAGAGTACTGGTCAAAGAGCCGCTACGCCTCGTTCTACGCTTCCGGTGACTATTTCCTCCTGAACCGCTACATACTCAACTTCTCCTTCCGGACCGACGGCAGTTCCTATTTCGGGAGCAAGAAGCAGTTCAATCCGACTTGGTCTGTCGGTGCGGCATGGCACATCCAGCAGGAAAAGTGGATGCAGTGGGCCTCAAGTTGGCTCGACAGATTGATTCTGCGTGCCGCCACGGGCTTCACCGGCAATATCAACAACGGTGTGGCGCCGCAGCTCGTGATGAGCTATTGGCAACAGCAGTATAGGAAATATGACGGTGAGTCGCTTGACATCGCCACCTTCTCAGGCACTCCGAACCCGAACCTCGGATGGGAAAAGACTCAGGACTACAAGCTTTCCCTTGAATGGGGACTTTTCGGCGAGAGGCTTTCCGGTGTGATTGAGGGCTACAAGAGGGTCAGCACCGACGTCGTCGTCAGCTCACGCATCCCGAGCATCACCGGTTACACCTACCAGAAGTACAACTCCGCCGACATCTCGAACAGCGGCATCGAGTTCACTCTCAACGGCCGGCTGCTCGACACAAGGGACTGGAAGATAAACGCTTCCGTGAACTTCTCCTACAACTACAACATAGTCACGCGCTACGACAGTGTTGACAAGATGACCTCCTCCACCCGCTACTGGGTGGGCTATCCGGTCAATGCCCTCTTTATCGGGAAGCTTGACGGATTGAATTCCGAGGGGCTTTACAAGTTTAAACTCCGTCCGGATGCGGAAATCACCAAGCTTTCCGACTACCAGAACGCGGACAACTACCGCTTCTACCTCGGCACGGGCACCGCTCCATACACCGGCGGGTTTAATCTTAGTGTTGCGTGGAAAGGATTGAGCCTCAGTTGCTTCGCCGCCTATTCCGCCGGAGCGAAGACATTCGAGAATCCAGCCGTTCCTGGGTCATACGGTTCAATTACCCGAACCGGGGCTGACCCTGAGCGCCCGCAGACTGTCTACAGCGACCTCTACACCAACCATTTCAACGTGCGTCGCGACCGCACCGACCGCTGGACGGAAACCAACAGGAACGCGAAATATCCCCGTATCTATGACGCCTATGGGACTGCCTACAATTTCGACCGCGACAATCCGTTCAACAGCGACATCATTAGCGGAGCCTATGTGAAGGACAACTCCTATCTGAGAATAAAGAACATAATCCTCTCTTATTCGCTGCCTCAGTCTGCCGTGAAAAAGATGAAGATGACTTCGTTCCGTATGAATCTTTCGCTGAACAATTTCTTTACGTTTACGGACTATGACGGCCTCGATCCTGAAACACCGGGTGCAGTTTATCCGGTGAGCCGCAGCGCCACATTCGGACTTGTGATAGGATTCTAAAATTTTGAATGACAATGAAAAAATACACGATAATACTGATGTTCGCCCTCTCTGCCTTCCTCTCCGTAGGCTGTAAGCGTTTCCTTGACGTGAAGCCGCAGGGAAAGGTAATCCCTCAGACCGAGAGCGAGTATGCGGCAGTGCTGAACTACCGCTTGAACAATATCGAGGCGGGAGCATACGACTATGCTGTTGGAACTGCCGCATGCATCTCAATGTATGAGGGCTTCGCGGACGATTTCAACGCAAACCTTGCCGTCGGCAACCTTCCGATTTATGCGGGAACAGACTTCAACAAGCATCAGGACATCTATCGGGACCTCTACGCTGTCATAAAGGACTGTAACATCATCATCGAGGCAATGGACGCCAAGGACAGCGACGAGGCACGCATGCTCTCCGCTGCCTGCAGGGGCCTCAAGGGCGTGAGCTACTATCAGCTGATGCGCAACTACTGCAAGGCCTACAAGAAGGTTTCGGCAGAGAATGAACTGGGGCTGTGCATCGTGGATGCCTTCGACATTGAGTACTATCCCGAGCGCTCGGACCTCCGCACCACGGCGGACTATGTGGTGAAGACGCTGAAATCATCAATTGCATACGGCATCTCAGACCCGAAATATATGTTTACTGCTGACGTCGTGAAGGCCTATCTCGCCAAAACCTATTTCTGGATTCAGGACTGGTCCGAGTGTCTTGCCTTGTGTGAGGAACTGGTGAAGATATACCCCTTGGAGGAGCGTGCAGACTACATCGCTGCAGTGAACGGCGAGTATGAGAAGACCTCGTCCGTGATTATCCGTTCGCACGTCAACGACAACAACACTTCTTCGGCTTCAATCCGCAGTCAGGCCATCGCTGACCTGCGTTCCCGTCCTCTCTCCGCGTCTCTTGTGAAACTGTTCGACGCGAAGGATGTCCGTCTGGAGAATGTCTCGGGCAAATGGAAATGTCTCAAGGAACCGTCTGTGAAGCTTCGCTCGGCCGAACTTTATCTCATGATTGCCGAGTGCCAAGCTCACCTTGGCCGCTCTTCGGATGCTCTTGAGACTCTGAACTTCATCCGCTCGAAACGTGTTGAAGGATGGGGCGGATGGACGGAGGCTACTCTTCCGGAAGTTGATGTCAATCAGAGGATTAAGGTCGATGCTGAGGGTAAGCCGCTCACGAGGCTGATGTCAGCGATTCTGAACGAGCGCCGCATGGAACTTTTCGGTGAGGGCGACCGCTGGTTCGAACTTAAGCGAAACGGAATGCCGACATGGCGGATAATCAACGATGCGACTGGCATATACCAGAAATACACGATGGAGGAATATATGTACACGTTCCCGATAAATAAGGACGACACGGAATTGAAGGATTACATTAAACAGAATGAAGGTTATGTGGAATACAGTAGCAAATAGGTGGCGTTTCGGCGCTGTTCTTCCAGCGTTTGCGTTCGTGGCTTTTGTTGTTGCGGTTTCGTCCTGCGGCAACTACGACCCTCTTCCGCCCAAGACAGAGGCAGCGACTTCCTACTACATCCCGGCCCCGGAGACCCCGACCCAAGACGAAATAGACGAGATGAAGGCCGAACGGGATGAGTACAGCAAACTGACAAAATAGTCTAAGATTATCTCGAAAACAGATTTCAAGTTGTTTTAATTATTAAATGTTTATGCGTATGAAAAAGATTACTATCGCATTGGCAGCCGCGCTCGCAGTTCTGAGCGCCTGCGAAAAGACCCCGGCTCTCCCGGTGGTACAGTTTGACAAGACGAACTACATCCTGCCGGCCGATGAACCGGTCACGGTAAAGGTTGTTTCTGATGTTGCTCTCACAGACGATGTCACATTCACCCTCGGCGGAACAGCTGTAAAGGATGTTGATTATACCGTTTCTCCGGAGACGTCAGTTTCTTTTGCTGATGCTGTCGCGGCTGAGATAGTCATAACTCCTCTCAACAACCTTGAAGACAAGAATATCGTGCTTGAACTCGCGGCAAAGGCCGGCTCTTTCACAGTCGGGCAGAATGCCAAGGCAACTGTTGTCATCACTCCGAAGGAAAAGGTTTATTGCAGCTTCGAGAAAGCCGGTGTGCGGCTTGCCGGCACGACCGAGCGGACAATTGCCCTCAAACTTGTCGGAGCCTCTACAGGAGACAAATTCCAGGCATCAGGAGAACTCAAGATTCCGTTCACAGTTTCCGGGACGGCCGTTGAAGGCACTGATTATGAAATTGTCGGCGGAGAAAAGTTCCTTGTTGCGGCAGACGGAGCAAAGGTTGCCACTGTTAAAATCAAGTCAAAGCACGAGACAGCTCCGGAGACCATTCCGACATTGACGCTCAACTTTTCCGCCAGTGACAGATTCCTTGCAGGGGTGAATGCTTCCACGGAGATTATCTTTGGCGGTGTGCTTCAGTTTTCTGAGATTGTCGGAAAATGGGCCTATTCAAGCTACCCGCTCAAGGATGACCCGGAGGCAGACAAGAGCACATTTGATGCGCTTATTGATGATGCTGGTGACACATGGGAAAAGAATATTCCATGCAAGAACACGGAGAATGATGTTGTTGAATTTAAGACTGTTGAGGGGAAGAATCATCTCGCAATTTCCGGCACAGGAGATATTTTTGACTTTCTTGCTGATGCTGAAGTCACAAAGGTTGAGGCTCATCCATATTCGTGGTATTATTACGACCCGGCAAGACCCTGGGATAATTCAGTGTCGCTTACATTGTCAAAGGTTAATTATAACTTTAACAAAACGCCGGTTGACTATAAAACAGGAACAATTATTCTTAATCTCAGCGAAGACGGAGAGACGCTTGATTTAGTGATTCCGGCCTCAAGTTATGACCCGATTAACGGAGATTACTTCAAGGCAGTCCGTTCTGCGTATGATGGTCTGGTCTGGACGATGTACATTGATTCCGGATACTGGGACTGCTACTACCAGTTCAAGAAAGTCGCTGAATAATCAGTTGATTTTAAGGTAAACAAAGCGCCTCCGTCGCGATGATTCGCAGCGGAGGCGTTTTCTGTATATTTTCATCCCGGGCAAAATCGGGGAATCCTTGTGCGTTACTTCTTGTAGATAATATTCAGCCCGTCGCGAAGGGGGAGTATCACATTCTCGACCCTCGGGTCGGCTGTGACCATCTCGTTGAAGGCGAGTATGCCCTGAGTCTGTCTGTCCTGTGAAATGGTCTCGGCGCAGACCTTGCCGTCCCAGAGGACGTTGTCGGCAAGAATCCAGCCTCCGGGACGGACGAGCGGGAACACCAGTTCGTAGTAGTCGCAGTATTCGCGTTTGTTCGCGTCAATGAATACCATGTCATACTGCCTGAACGCTTCATTTTTAAATTCCAGTAGAGTCTTCTTGCAATCCCCGATGTGGAGCGAAATCCTGTCACTCACCCCGGCCCGTTCAAAACCCTCGCGAATCAGGTCCTCAAGCTCGTCGTTGAGTTCCAGCGTGTCAAGATGTCCTTCCTCAGGCAGCGCTGAGGCAAGGCATATAGAGGCGTAGCCGGTGAATGTCCCAAGCTCCAGCACGTGCTTCGCCCCGCTCATCTTCACGAGCATTCTCAGCAGCTCCCCCTGCACACTCCCGGAGAGCATTCTCGCGTGGTTGGTGCGGATGTTGGTCTGCTTCTCGACCCAGCGCAGCGCCTCAGACTGCTGTGTCGAATGCTCCCTGATGTATCTGTAAACCTCTTCGTCCATATATCGAATTTTGTATGCCGGCTTGGATGCCAAACTGACAACGACCGCAACGCAGCTATTCGCTTTTTAGCCAATCCCGACTGTGTGTGGGTCGTGCACATGAATAAGAGTCCGCGTCCCGTCAGCCTCAATCCTAAATAGTTTCTGATTGGTTTTCGGACTACGCAGCCCGCCGCATTCCTTGATGTACGGCCCGAGCTTTATGTAGTTGAAATTCCGTGCGTCAATTCCGGAGGGCACCTCGTCCCGTCCCGAATACCACCCCGTCTTTAGACCCGGCCAAAGTTTCCGCACCCGAATCGCGCACAATTCCACCTCCTCGGGTGAATTGTCTCCTCCCATAAAACAAACGCAGGTCACGCACGGCGCATAACCGCCCACGACTGTGTCCAGCCCGCTGAAATCCTCGCCGTTCCCGTCCGGCAGCACCCCGCAGAGAACCTCTCCGGTGTCTTCCCAGAGCCACTGGCTGTGACAGCCCTCGCAACGGTTCGGACACCCGGTGATGTTTATGGCAAGCGTCACCTCGTCAGGAATCTCCTGGCATACAATGTCATAGTTGTAAAATTTCAGCATTCTATTTCTACTCAAAAATTTTTTCGAATCCAACTCATTCCGTTCAAAATGACAGAACAAGAATCAAGATGATAAATTCTTGAATACGTCACTTGGGCGCAGGAAGTCGATAAGTAGATGAAGAGCAAGGCGCGCGAGGAGTTAAAACCGCAGCAACCTCATGGTTGTGAGGATTTTGACGACGACCGCAACGCTGCTATTCGCTACTTTGCGACTTCCGCACTCTCTATTTCGCCGTGGTCATGGGCATAATACCTCCGCCCCGCCTCAGCCTGCCGTGCTGCAGAGAAGTTGCTGACCCTCTTCATGTAGCCGATGATTCGTGTGAGGTAATCCACATTCTTGCTGTGGCACTTCGGACACTCGTGCAGATAGCGTTTGTCGATGTGTCCGCAGTCGTTGCAGATTGTGTTCGGGATGTTGAAGGTGAAGTAGTTGCAGCCCTCGTGTGCGGCCACCTTGAGCAGCTGCCTGTACTGCTCCTTGCTCAGATGCTCGTCCAGATTCATGTGCAGCGCCGAACCTCCCGTGAGATGCTCGATGTACTTGCGCCCATGGAGACGGAACTTATCGATGATGTTGAGAGAGTCGTCCTCCACGATGTAGAAGTAGCTGTTGTAGCAGTCACGCGGGACCATATACCCGTCTTCCCTGTCCCACTTGGCGTGCTTCACGCCCACATTTTCTGCAGGAATCATCTCACAATTGAAGAGAGTTTCCTTCGTGCGGTATTTCTTGTTATACCTTTCCATCACGCCGAGAACCTTCTGCACGAACTCGGTATATTGAGGATTGTCGGTAATCGGAATCCCGAGGAATTCGGCCGCTTCCACCATGCCGTTGATGCCGACCGTGAGGTACTGGCGGGCGATGTTGATGTAGCCGGCGTCGAACAGCGGCAGCATGCCCTTGCTCTGGAGCATTTTAAGGTTCTCGTTGTAGCCGAGCTGAACCTTGTGCACTGTGTCAGTGACGTCCTCAAGGAACGCGATGTAGTCCATGCCGTTCTTTACGGCGTACTGGATACAACGGTTGAGGTTGATGGTGAGCACGGACTTCGAGCCTGTTGAAACTCCGCCCGCACCGAGCGTGTAGCTGAACCCGTTGTCCTGAATCTCGTTGCGCAGACGGCAGCAGCTTGCCAGCGAGTCCGCGTTATCACTCATATATGTAAAGAAAGAATGCCCTTCGGCATACATTTCGGCCGTAAAATCGCCCCACTCCTTGTCACGCACATCACCGTCTTTCGTCAGAAGTGACATTGTCTCCACAGGGAAAGTGAGCGGAGTCTTGAGCCTCTCGGCGTTGAACCACTTCATAAACCTCTTCTGAAGCCAGCTCAACCCTTCCCAGTCAGGTTTGCTTCCGTCAGGGAAGTAGAATTCGCCGAACATGCTCTCGAAGTAGTAGCGGTCGTAATAGGCTATGTTCCAGAATACTGCCTGGAAGTTACGCGCTCCCGTCGGCTGGTTGATGGAATAGACAATCTGCTCGAAGCAGTCGGTGATGACCTTGTCAATAGTCCTCTTCTTGAGCGAGAGATCCGCCACATCATCAGCTCTCTTGTAGTAATCGAGCCCATATTCCTTGCCGATGAAATAGTTCATGTACATCAGGAACTCCGGAGTTGCGCATGCACCGCTGAGCATGCTGGAGACGATGAATACAAGGTTTACGAACCCGCCGCAGAACGACTTGAGGTTGGTCGGCTTCGTGGAGTTTCCACCGATCGAGAGCGTGCCTCCGAGCAGCCAAGGATACATTGTGATGCTGGCGCAGTAGTTTGCGAGGGACGTCTCGTCATTTTTGTAGATGAAATGGCTTTTGAGCAGCTTTATATACTTGTCCGCGAACTCCTTGCCGTACATTTCCTTGAGACGGTCGCAGAGAATCCTGCGGTTCATCCTGATGAATCCCTTCTTCGGGAGTTCGCCCATCAGGGTGGCGATATTCTTATTCTCGACATTGGCGTTCGCGTCGAACTTGCTTCCTGTTGCCGGGTTCGTTGAGTTGCAGTAGTCGATGAGGAAGTTCAGTTTGTCGCGCGTGTCTCTGTCCTCGGCATGCCTCTGGCGGTAGAGCATGAACTCCTTCGCCACCTTGAAATACTTTTCGGCCATTAGCCCGATCTCCACCTGGTTCTGTATTTCCTCCACGGTCATTCCGTTCGTGAGCCTCACATGGGAGAGTATTGTCGTGAGGTCGTCGTCTGTCGCGAATGCCCCGACTGCAAGAAATGCTTTCCGGATTGCGTTCTTAATCTTATCGACCGAAAAAGGCACATGCTTGCCGTCGCGCTTGATGATGTAAATTTCTGAACTGCCCATAATGTGTTGTTGTTTATTTTAGGTGTCGGATGCACCGACGATGAGTATCAAATTGCTGATAATCATCGTCTTGCCCGCGTTTGTCCTACTTTCCTTCCTTTGAGGGATAACAAAATTATAGCTTGTCATTGAAATAGTCAAGAAATATATGCTCTAATTATTCACAAAGTTATTAACAATGGCGTCTGGTGGTTGCGAGATGGCGTTTTTGCCGTGGATTTGTTTTATAATTTTGAATACATATAATTTATGACCCATATTTCCCAAGCCTGCGCGCCCCATATGTAGCTTGAGTTTTTTTATGTCGAAAAATATGTTTATGAATAGATGAAATCGAAAAATTTTGCTATATCGATGTTTTGGGCTACCTTTGCCCACCTTTTACGGATGATAGTGTATTAAATTGTTGTAGGTCAAATATTTATTGTTATGGAAAAGATGAGGGACAGCATAGATTTCAGTTCTGAGAACATTCCGGCTCTCTATCGGAAAGTGCTCTATCCCACATTGTTGGGAATGCTTGCTGCCGTGTCCTATACCATCGCGGACGGAATCTTCGTCGGTCAGGGCGTGGGAAGTGACGCCCTCGCCGCAATCAACATCGCTGCTCCGCTCTTTCTGATATCTTCAGGCCTCGCGCTGATGTTCGGCTTCGGCGGCTCGGTCGTGGCCTCGATTCATCTGGCAAACGGCAAGGAAAAGACAGCGCGAATTGTTACGACGCAGTCCCTTGCTGCAACTGCAGCGGCCCAACTTCTCATCACTGCCCTTGCGCTCATTTTCCCGGAGCATACCTTGCGCATTTTCGGCTGCTCCGACACGCTGATGGCTCTTGCCAAGGACTATCTGTTCGGCTATGCGCCCTTCCTCGTGTTCAACGGCCTGCTGATAGCCTCGGAGTTCTTCGTAAGACTTGACGGGTCTCCGAAGTTCGCGATGGCGGCCAGCGTGGTCGCGTCAGGCATCAACGTATTTCTCGACTGGCTGTTCATTTTCCCGATGAAGATGGGCATTTTCGGTGCTGCAATCGCGACCGGCATAGGCACTGCGATCGGCATGATCATGCTCGTACTCTACCTCGCGACTCCGCAGCATAAACTCCATTTCGTGAGGTTCAAGCTCACGAGAACAGGACTCGGGCTGACGTTTCGCAATATCGGCTATATGTGCAAGTTGGGCGTATCTTCGCTGCTTTCCGAACTTTCCGTAGCCTTCCTCATGCTCTGCGGCAATTTTGTCTTCATCCGTCTCTGTGGCGACTCCGGCGTTGCGGCCTTCAGCGTGGTGTGCTACCTCTTCCCGGTCGTGTTCATGATTAACAACTCCATGGGGCAGGCCGCTCAGCCTATCATCAGTTACAACTACGGCTTACAGCGCACGGACAAGACCCGCCTCGCGCTCAACGTCTCAATGAAGACGGCGCTCGTCTATGGTGTGGTCATAGTTCTCGTCTCGCTCCTCGGCGCCGAATGGGTTGTCAAGATGTTCCTCAAGTCCTCCGACCCGGCCTATCCTCTCGCTGTCAGCGGTTTGCGCCTCTTCTCCGCCGGTTTCATCCCGTTCGCCGTCAACGTCATGGCGATGAGCTATTTCCAGAGTATCGAACGCGCCAAGTCCGCCACCCTCATCACCATCCTTCGCAGCTTTGTTTTCATGGGCGGCGCCTTCGTTGCCCTCCCGCCCCTTCTCGGCATCAATGGCGCCTGGCTCGCCGTCCCCACCTCCGAGATCCTCACCATGCTCGTCGTCCTTCTCATCTTTCGGAAGGCGGCCCCGACATCTTCCGGAAATTAGTATTCTCCTTTGTGCTGCGACTAAAGGAGCTGTTACATCTGAACTTCCGGGGTCTCGCGGTCGGTGTAGAGGATTCCGTCGAGGTGGTCGCATTCGTGCTGGAAGATGACGGCGGTGAAGCCTCCTATGGCTTCCGTGACATATTCCCAGTCTGGGGCGGCGATGTCTCCTGCGGTGCCGGTCATCAAAGACTCATTGCCGGCCTCCGCGCGGAGTGTTCCGGCAGCCTTGGCGTAGCTGATGACCACGGTGTCCCACCTCTCAACAATGCCACGGCGGCCTGGAACGGATAGACAGCCTTCGGCTCCAGTGCGGCGCTTGCCCCGTGCTTCGACGATGCGGATGTTCGGATAGACTTCAAACGGGCTGCCCTCCTTGTCAAAGCGCTGCACCGCGACGATTCTGCGGCTCAGGCCAACCTGCGGCCCCGCTATCCCCACGCCATCCTGCTCCGGGCTTGTCACCGTCGCGACCATCTGCGAGGCAAGTCTTGCGCAAGGGGAGAGACTGTCCGCGAACATCCGTTCCAAGTCCTCCTCCGCGAAATCAGTGGATAAACTTCTGAGCATCAGTGAGTCTGTGCGGTCATTGATTGTGAGCACGCGCATAATCCCATTTGAATCGGCCGAGTCAATCGTGCGCAGCTCTTCGCGCGTCAGCCCCATGTTTCCGCAGGCGGCAGCAACGAACGCGGCCGCCGCAACCATAAAAATTTTGCCGTAAACTTTCATCTTTCCATAGAATTTACGGCAAATATAGCATATCATACGCAAATCCGCGCCAAATTTATAGCAGCCAGCCGGTCCAGTTGTCCGGGGTGATGACTGCGGTTTTATCGACATCGTAGGTTTCGAGAAATGCTTTCGGTAATTTGGTTGAGGATTTTCTTGGGTTGAACTTCATCTCGAACAAGGTGAAGCGGCCGTCCTTCTCTTCGACATAGTCAATTTCCTGTTGCTGAGTCGTGCGCCAGAAATAGCTCTTCACGAAATTGCCGGCATAGTGATTCAGTTTGATTCTCTCGCTGATTACGAAATTCTCCCACAGCGCTCCGGTATCCTGCCGCATTGAAAGGGGCGCGAAGTTCTGGAGGATTGCGTTGCGGATGCCGTTGTCGTAGAAATATACCTTCTTGCTTTTCTTCAGTTCCGTCCGCAGGTTTCGGTTGAATCCGTTGAGGCGGAACACGACGAAACATTTTTCCAGCAAATCAATGTATTTTTCCACGGTCTTGTTGTCCGTTCCAATGGTTTGGGCTAGTTCGTTGTAGGACACTTCGGATGACAGCTGCAGGGCGAGGGCGGTGAGCAGTTTCTCAAGCAGGACCGGTCGGCGTATGTCCTCAATGGCGAGCAGATCCTTGTAGAGGTAGCTTCCGGTGATGTCCATAAGTATCTTCCTCGACTCTTCGGGGCGGGAAAAGACTTCCGGGTAGGAGCCGTAAATCAGTCTGCGCTCAAGTGTTTGTCTGACGGAGAGTAGTCCTTCGGAAGCGTAAATCTCGGCGGAAGAAATCGGAAAAAGGTTGTATTCGAATTTTCTGCCTGTCAGAGGCTCGTTCAGCCTGTTCTGAAGCTCGAATGACGATGAACCGGTGACGAGAAGCTGGACATCCGGGAAATTGTCGGTTATGCGTTTCAAGGTCATTCCGATTCCCGGAACAGACTGCGCCTCGTCAATCATGACAATCCTGTTTGTTCCGATGAGCAGCTTCAAGTCCGATGTGTCTGCGTCCGTAAGCAATGCCTTGGCCTCCGGCTCGTCACAGTTCATTCTAAGCGTTTCCTCGTCCCTATGCTCCAAAATCATCCGGAATAAAGTGCTTTTCCCGACTTGCCGTGCTCCGATGACAACAATTGCCTTTCCCCGGAACATGTCATTCTCTATAACTTTCTGTAACGAACGCCGTATCATACTCTTTCGATGTGAATTTAGAGGAGCAAAGGTAAATAAACAAATCTATAATCCCAAATTTTATATGAATTTTGGGATTGTAATCCTAAAAATAAGGCAAATTTTGGGATTAGGCTCGGCCCGCATGACCGCTGCTGTAGTTTTGGTTGCTTTTTCTGTGATTGGGTAAATGTCTGTAGAATAATCGAAATTTGCGGTGCAATATCCCATAAAGCGAAAAACATTTTCTATCTTTGCCATGTCATCGAAAGGTGACGGACATATTGATGAAAGTGTTTGGCTTTTATCCTCTTTCGGAAATCTGGTAAATTTTCAATTGCACGAGGAGAAAAGACAGTACGCTCATCACCATGTATCACTGTGAATTATCACAATTGGTAATCGCATATACGGGTGTGGGGTATTGCGTCGTTTTGTTCGTGCAAAGGTTTACCAGAGCCTCCGAAGGGACAAAACCGAAGACTCCACACTTTCTTTTGCTTAAACTTGGCCGATTCGGAGTCGGCGGCCTATAAAACTATCTTACCATGTGTAATTTTACAAAAATAGTGACGATTTCTGTCATTTTGTCAGAACCTATTGAACGGGAGAATGGACAGCAGGAGTTGAGAGTTATAGTCTCGGATGGCCGCCGTCCATTTGAGATTCTTCTCATCAGTAACGGTCAAGAAGTGACGGCTTACTATGAGAATGACGGTGCGTGCGCGGTTTCATGTGACCCGAATCTTGAGAACCTGAATGTCGGTGACCAAATCGAGTTGGGAGTTGCTATCCCAAAGGATAATAAAGGACAGTTCTAACGGTCATTGATATGAGAAAAATTATCTCAATCATATTATTCGCAGCGGCAATATTATGCTCTTGCAAGAAAGAAGCTCCAACGGGAATATCATTTTTAGGAGTGGAAGACACGCTTCGCTTGGTGAAGGGTACGACATATCAGCTTCAAGTTGCTCTATCGCCGAAGAAAAGCGAAAGAAACATTAGGTCGTTCTTCAGTCACGACGAGGTGCTCCTATTTAAACCTTATTCTGATGCGCCTAGTAGTTATTCCATAGTGGATGTAGACGAGCAAGGGTTGATTAGCGCCAATGGTATTGGAGAGGCGATTGTTTGGGCAACTATTGTTGGTTATAAGCATGTTCAGAAAAAAGTCATCGTTGTGGTCGAACCAGACCCGAATGAATACTATGATGCTGACTTTGACGATCGAAAACTTGTTGATCTTGGGCTTTCAGTTCTATGGTGTTCAACCAATGTGGGCACAGATAAAATAGAGGGTCGGGGTGAATTCTTCGCATGGGGAGAAACTACTCCACGCTCTGTGGATCACCATGTTTATGTGAATGATTATAAGTTCTATTCCACTTGGAATAGCAGCCGTTACACAAAATACACAGACACCGACGGCTTGACCATTCTTGAAAGTGTGGACGATGCGGTTACGAAGTACAGCAGTTGGGCACGCACGCCAACAAAGTCGGAATGGGAAGAATTATTTGGCTCGTGTACACGGTATAGAACTTGGTACAACGGTATTATGGGAGTGGTTTATACCGCTCGCAATGGGCATCAGATTTTTTTTCCTACCGATATGTGGTATGCTTCGTCTTCCTTACATGTCCATGAAGATTTCTATGGCACGTTCTATGACAAGTGTTTTCATGCGGTCCCTTATAGTGGGATATCTGATCTGGGTCAAAGAGAGATGACTTATCCTTTTAGGGGCGTAGTAGACCGACGGTAATTAATGTTCGCGCAAAATAAGGACTGCAATCAACTTTAAAACCTTTGTATAGTAGGATAGGAGATAATTGTATTAGCGCACTTAATCTTTCCGCGTTTAGCTGGAAAAAAAGATTAACTTAAGAGATCGGGAAGGGAGGATTTGTCCGCCCTTCCTTTTTGCTCGCCAAATTCAAGAGCAAATCCGCGCCAAATTTCCTGTTATATGAGAATACTATCTATGTTCTTGTAGTTCAGTTGTGGCGGAAAGTTCTCTCTTGATATACTTTGTCTCCATTTTATGCAAATTTGAAGTGCAGTTGCAAATTTGCATAAAAAAGAGGGACTCTTGCAAATTTTTATTCCTCATACGGTCCGTTGAAGGGCTGGAGGAAGGGGTTTTTCATTCTTTCTTCCGAGATGGTCGTGGCGGGGCCGTGGCCGGGGAGGACGTCTATGCCGCCGTCAAGACAGAGGAGTTTCGTGAAGATGCCCTGCATGAGGGCGGTGTAGTCGCCGCCTGGGAGGTCACTGCGGCCGATGCAACCGGCAAAGAGCGTGTCGCCGCTGAAAAGAACCTTCCACTTGTCAGTCTCATGGCTCGCCACCGTGCTTCCATCTCCTTCTTTCGCGTTGCTCTCATTGTTGCTTTCCTCTGAGGCAGCGGCCTTTCTGAACTCCCGGCACAGGTAGCAGACACCTCCTGCCGTATGCCCGGGCGTGGACAGTACTTTGAACTCAAGCCCTCCGGGCATGCCGGTCATGGTGCCGGTTTCATCAGCCTTGCGGACGCATGCCGTGTTCTCCGAGACAAAAATCCTGTCCCCGTCCTCAATCCACTTAATCCTCGACGAGAAATCTTCCACGTCGGAGTGCCCTAAATTTGCGCAGAGCGCATGGAGTGTCTCGATCGTCACTTCCTCACCGCGGTTCGCATAGACCGGAATTCCCCACTCCTCGCAGAGACGGTGGGCCCCATACACGTGATCCGGATGGGCGTGCGTCAGCAATATCCCCGAAGGGGTGATGCAGTTTTCCTTGATAGCCTTGTGAAGCGCATCAAACTCCGCCTCGCTGTCGAATCCGGGGTCGATGATGACGCAGGCATTTCCAGCCCACACGAGGTAGGAGAGTTCTTCAAAACTGTTGCAGCGAAACTTTGTGATACGTATCATATTGTCCGTTATTTTTCGTTAATCTTTCTGACATAAGAAGAGAATTTTCCCATTTTGACGCAAAAATACGAAAGTAATTGTTAACTTTGCTTGATTATATACGCAAAAATTGCGGACAGTAAGCGCGATTTTTGTGGACTACAAACGCTAAAATATAACAGACATGCATGTAGCTATAGCCGGAAACATCGGCAGCGGAAAGACGACACTCACAAGGATGCTGGCGGCCAAATATGGCTGGAAACCGAGATTTGAATCGGTGGACTATAATCCGTACCTCGCTGATTTCTATGAGGATATGGAGCGTTGGTCATTCAATCTCCAGATATATTTTCTCAACAAGAGATTCAAGGACGTCGTGGAGATTTCAAAGAGTGAGGACGTCATAATTCAGGACAGGACGATTTATGAGGACGCGAGAATCTTTGCTCCGAACCTTCATGGAATGGGACTGATGTCGACGAGGGATTTCGAGAATTATTCGGATCTTTTCGACCTGATGATGTCACTCGTCAATCCGCCGGACCTTCTGATTTATCTGCGTTCGTCGATTCCGAACCTCGTGAGCCAGATTCAGAAAAGGGGGCGCGAGTATGAGAAGAGTATACGCATCGACTACATAACCGGTCTCAACGAGAGGTATGAGAACTGGATCAAGGACTACAAGAGCCGCCTGCTCATCCTTGACGTCGACCGTCTGAAATTCGAGAGCAATCCCGAGGATTTTAGCGAAATTTGCGACAAGATAGACGCCGAACTTTTCGGTCTCTTTAAATAATAAGGAGTTTCCGGAGCCTTTCCATTAGTGGGTAAGAGGTTCCGGACATTTGTTTAACCGGGAGAACGAAAACAATGTTTTCCCATAAACCCCAAATTATGGATAAAAGATTGACAATCATTGACTTCGTGGAGAAATACACCCGTCAGTTCGCTGCCAACACGTTCCTCCGCGAAAAAGTGGACGGAGTGTGGACGGAGACATCCTTCGAGCAGACTCGCAAGGAAGCCTACCGCATAGGTGCCGGACTGATGAAGCTCGGACTTCAGAAAGGCGACAAGGTTTCCCTTCTTTCCGAGGGACGTAACCTCTGGCCAATCACCGAGATGGGCATTCTCTATGCC
>OLGV01000313.1_pt1 | contig 21514 bp, 9 predicted proteins | sample 1605761 | NCBI WGS metagenome assembly OLGV01 (sample SAMN03283245) | human gut metagenome | biome: human-associated habitat; material: feces | host: Homo sapiens | place: Peru | collected 2012
CTGAGATTCGTCCACTCCATGTTTTACAAGATAATCATGATAAATCGTAAACAGAAGATATGATTTTCCACATCGACGATTTCCTGTAATAATTTTTACAAGGCCGTTCTCTTTTTTTGAGATAAGTTTATCTAAATAGCGGGGTCTTTGCATCATACACACTTTTAATATAAATGCGTATTTACGCATTTATTCTCAATTACTAGTATAACGCCACTATTTTCAAAACGCAAGCGCCTTTTAGAATTTTTGCGTATTTACGCAATTATTTGAAACTTGAACAGAGCCGCACAATATCATCTGTAAATTTCATGACAGGAAAACTGTAGCCGTATTTAGGCAGAATTTCCCTGGCATCTGTTCCACCTTTTCTGGAACAGAGTTTATGCATGAATCATCAGAAATTTAATTTGACATTCATCCTTATCCACAGAAATACAATAATTCATATCGTTCCTTATATGCCCACCAGAGACAATCTTCTTAAACAAAACCAGCGTTTGAATAATTGCAGTTTTCCCAGAACCATTTTGTCCATAAACACCAACAATATCGGATTTGAGGTTTATATCAGATTCTTTGCAAATATCAATTGTCCCATTATAAACATTTTTAAGATTTTTAATCTCGATTGAGTTTGTAATAACTGTAAAAGATTCCATATCAATCCATACATTGCCATTTTCATTAAAAATCAATGTTAATAATTAAAAAATTCAAGAAAATCTATAAAAATGAAATTATCATAGATATAAATTCCCCTCTACACAATTTGCAATATTTAAATAAATCATAGTTTCCTACAAAAAAATATCTCCTAAAAACAAATTTAACGCCAAAACATTTAAAAAAAAACAACGGATTTCCATGCAAATATTGCACAAAAATCCGTTGTTTTGCTATTTTTGAAAAATTACTGATGGAGCAGGTTATTTTTTCTGGGCCATTTCGATTGCTCCAGTATCAATACCATAACCAATAATTGGATTTGAAGTATTGTTTCCATGCACAATTGTCGCATTGCCAACATTCAATGTGGAATTTGAAACAACCTGTCCCGGAGCAACATCGCCTATAGACCAGTCAGAATTGCTTGTAAAGACTTTAGCATTTCCATTTGAATCGCGCCAAACGCCTACATTTATTAGGTCATCATTTGGAATATTGCTTGTAGGAACAATACTTACTTCCCATTTACCTGTGTAACAGTCTTTATCGTTAACTCCAGCAGGAATAGTTGACTTCACACTCACACCTTCAGGAAGATATGCAATCTTTGCAGCCAGTGGAGTTCCTAAATATGCGTTCATCTGATAACCGATATAAGGAACCCATTTTCCATTTGCGTTTTTAGCAAGATCGATTGTACATTTTGCGCCGACAGAACCAAATGAATCTACAGAAACAATTTGCGGTGTTGCCGTACACGATGACATATAAGCATATTTCAAATCACTACCACCTTTATTGTCATAGTAAGCAAAATGAATACCACCGTCAGAATCTGCCGCAATCTTTACATTTATACCGCCATTTGAATCCACAACTTTAGAAACCCAATTGTTGCTTGTAGTTGGACTTGTGTTATACGCCATGCAAAGCTGCATATTCTTGCTGTCATACCAAGAAACAACTGCAATAGGATTTGAAGAATCTTTGTCCACAATCGCAAGAGATACATATTCACCAGCACCATAAGTTGTTGCAGAACTATAAGCAGCATTTGCACCTATTATACCATTAGCGGCAACAACTTGAATTGGAATACCTTCATTATTGTTGTAACTGTACTTTACGTAAGAATCTGGCAACCCTCCATTACGAAGACCTCCATCACCTTTTTTACCTTGTGCATATCCTGTATATTTTGAATCTACAATATCATCCAATCCATAAGAATTTCCAACACGAGTAAAACTATTGTCAGAGGTAGAATTTGCTTTTCCATCGATATTGTCAGTCGCATCGCCAACAGTTCCCCACCTAAACCGAACTTGTCTTGCACTCTTATCATAATAAGCCATATAAACATAAGTAGGAGTTGAAGAACTTGGAGCACCTGTTGAAGCATGAGTTGTTTCCATAGAAATGGACTGAATTCGATCAATATCTGTTACCCAACCGGTAGTATCATCATTAGAAATTTGAACTGTAGACGAATCCAAACGGCTTGCATTAGCAGAATTAACATAGTTCATATTCTGATCCATTGTATTATAAGGAATAGGTGTTTCCCTACTAAAGAACTGGAAGAATGCGCTCGCCTTTGCACTTTGCGTGTCTGTACACATAGCCGCACCATAAGAATAACCATAGTTATCAAATGTAAATGTGTTGTGACTAAATCCACCATAATTCATTCCAAATGGAATTTGAGAATATTGGCTTCCCGAAACAGTATTGTTATCAGTACCCCAAGAATTAGCTCCATTATCAGCATTATATCCAGGCATATTAAAGTACAAAATACTGTTTGCATAACTAAATCCTGGCACACCTGTTTTTGGATTTATTTTCATTGTAACATATTTTGCACCACCATTTATTGGTTCAGCAGCATTCTTGAACTGCCATACATCTGCGTACAAATCATCGTTCAAGATGTTGTTGTTTACGTTGTTTGGTTGCTGATTGTATTCTTTGAAGTTGTCGTTCATGTTGTTTATCGCCTGCAAAGAGTTTACAGAAACCGTAAATGCTCCGGACGTCGCAGTTGTTCCTGTCGTTACTGTTGCCTTGTTAGAACCGCCAACAATATCGCTTAAAGAAACTTCTTTTTCGCCTGATTTAAGAGCAGTTCCATTCAAACTTACAGAAGGACTTACAGAAGGACTGCCCAAGTTGAATCCGTAGAATGTTATGCTTTCATCTTCGTGCAATGGATAGCGACCTGTTGAAGTTCTTGCGTAAACGCTAGAAGCACTGCGGTAGAACGCGCTTAATTCAGTTCCTATTCCTGTTACATACGGCACAACATCAACCGTGTACATTGCGGTTTTTGCAGTTGCAGTTGTTTGAACTGTTCCTGCAGTGCTTTTGTTTTTCTTCCAGTCGGTTGCGGAAATTGTGATATTTTTGTTTTTGCCAGCAACGCCTGTAAGTTTTTCCGTATCCACAACGAGAGTGTATTCTGCCTCGTGACCTTTCTGGGAAATTGAAACATCGTGTACAGTAAATGCAACAACTCCATTTGGCAAAGAAAGAACTGTTTGCCAAGAGCCATCCACATAATTTGCAAGTACTGTAGGCTCAAACAAGTCGTCAAAGCCCATATTAATAGAAGAAATTCTTACGTTGTCTGTTACAGTTCCTTCAATCCTGATTTTTCCGGAAACTTTTGGCTTTTTCAAAGAATCAGCATCTCCATAAGCCGACATTAATTCAGAAGTCAAATCGCCTTCAAGTTCAATATGCCCAAGCAAGTTGCCACGAGAATCTTTTTCAACACTGTTTTCACTCTTGCTTTCCCAATAGAACGGCGTAATTATAGGAACAGGCTTTTCAGTCTCGCTGTTCAAAAGCGTTACAGGAATTTTCAGCAATGTCCACTGGCTGTCTATTCCTGGTGTGGTTTCTTCTGTTGAATCCCAGAATGTAAAACTCATGAAGTCTTGAAGCTCAGCATCATCAGAATCAAGAATAATTCCACCTTTTTCAGAGATCAAATCCGCATAGGTTACGCCATGAGGATTTGTTGATTTATCTGCAAACTTTGTAGCACTTCCTGTAAGCTCAGATTTTGAAGCAAGTTGCGTCAAACCTGTTGAAGTCATATAAAAAATATCCCCATTTCCGCCAATAAATTCAGGAAGAATTGCAAGACCGCCTATAACTTTAAAAGTTCTAGATTTTAATTCAACCTCACTCTTTAAATTTATACTATTGAAATCCATCGCAGAATAGAAACTGAACTCTCCAAATTCTGCGCCATCTGCAGTGCGATTATTTAAAGTTTCGTTTTCACGACCAGTTTCAGGAGCAGAATCAGCATCGTAGTCAAACTTGCCGTTTCCGTTCAAATCTGTTGCAAGCATAACCTTTGCAATACGCGGACGGTTGTTTTCGACTTTTGTTTTTACGTAGCCGTAGTTTGTGTTTCCGGCATTATCAATTGCGACTACATGAATTGTAATCGGACCATCTGGAATTTTTGTCGAAACAATGCTTGCAGTCCAATTATAGCTTGAACCAGTTTGTGTTATTGTTTCAACCATTCCGTCGCCATCATCGTTTTCTACGACAACATCATCGTTCTCCTCTCCACCAACATCCTTTGGCGTTTCCACAATCTTTGGCGTTTCCACAATCTGATGGTCAATAACCTGACCAAAAATCAGCTCAGCAGTTTTAAATTTATCTGAAACCGATTTTGAAAGAGTTATTATTCCATTTGTTTTGTCAAAATTCGTTATCAAGCAGTAAGTTCCAGCAATACGAATAAGTCCACCTTTTTGAATAAATGCAGCTGTTGAAGTTTCTGCAAAAGTTGAAGATTTTATAGAATCTTCACTCGGTCGCTCTACATCAACTTTCTGAATTGCAAACCCTTCTTCACAAATATAAGGCTTTCCGTCCGAAGACGATTCTGATTCACTAGAAGCAAGCGAAAGTTTTGTGTTGCTATCCATAGGGTTGTAGATTCGTTTTCCATCAGATGAACCATTCCGTTCAAAAGTTGCAACAATATAGGCAAGTCCACTTCCTGATTCACTTACAATATCTCCAAATGTAAAGAAATTGTTGCTATTCACAACTGTTGAATTTCCTGAATTTGTTCCAAGATTTTTGCCCAAAGATTTTAGACGCAATTTATCACCAATGTCCTCCGACAAACTGCCGCCTGTTGTGAACATACCAGGTTTTGTTGAATCAATATTTATTATGATAGTCTGAGAAGTTTCCCCTGTATTATCATCTTTTGCCTTTATAGAATAATAAATCTGTCCGCTACTGTCAGTTTTCAAAGGAATACAGAGATTATATTCTGATGTTTTATTATTACTGATGTCAGAAATTCCCAAATCTATGCTAGGTAAAGATGAAGATGTCTGCAACTTATTAAAAATCACATCCTTTACTTGCATATTATCAGAAATTTTTCCAACAAGATAGAAAGTTCCATTTGCCTTTTCCATTTTATGGCTTACATACATTCCAGAAATATACTCGCGCTCCGTAATAGGTGTCAAATTTGACACGTTAGAAGAATCAGCCGTTACCTCAGTTCCAAACTGAACAACTTTTAAATCCTTTATGACAGGAGCATTATTATCTATATTAACTTTTATAGGATTTGACCAGCCACGAGTTTTATCTTCAAAATCATAAGAGCGAACCCGAAAGCGTAAATACATTTTACCATCAGCAGAAGCTATAATATTGTCTGTATTAATTGCACGTTTCCAACTGTTTGTTCCGTTTGCGGTAATCCACCAGTCGCTAGCATTTCCTCCAATATAGAGTTTTGCATCCGTTCTCACCCAATTTCCTGTATCAGAATTTATTAAATCAAAATCTTCTGAATCAAAGTTTCCGTCGCCATTTGCATCAATTTGAATTTGAACACATTTAACCGATACGTCATCACTTGCACCACCATAAATTGTTACAAGTCCACTTGTAGTACTTTCCTCTTCTGGAGAATTTACCCAAACTCTAGGTTTTCCTCCGTCTGGGTCTGCAAGAACGTAAAGTTCTTTTTCATTATCAGAATTAGAGTCTTTATAAGTTGTTCGTATTCCTATATTTCCGCAAGAATCAGTCACTCTAAAATAAATTGGAACTTTCCACATATTCTCTGTATCAGAACCATATTTTTCCACCGCATAAATGCTCTGATTATCACCATGAACATAATAAAGAATACTGTCTGGACTTTCTGCAGCTCCGCTCGCAAACTGAATTTCCCAGGAACCAGAATTACCAACCTCTTTCCAGCCTGTACTAATATTTCCTATTGTTTTTAAAAGTTCAACCTGATCAATTGTTGGAATCAAATATTCAACCTTGCTTATTAAAGAAGCGTTGTCCTGAGCAATTCCCTTGATTGTAACTGCCCCTGTAATTGCATCGCTTACAGCCGTTGTTGGAGAAACAATTTTTACAGTTGGAGCTTCTGTATCAATTGTAACTTGTTCAATACCTTTGCCTTCCAGTCCAGCTTTATCTTTTGCAGTAACTGCAATCTGAGCACTTCCATTTGCTGCTATATCTTTTATTGAAATTCCATCAAATGTGTAAGTATAACCAATTACATTGCCCTCTTCATTTTTAATAGAAGTTACTGTTGCATTTGCCGTTCTTGATATACCAGCAATTTCCAGAACAATCGGATATTCAGAATTCAATCCCACAGCCTCTGTAACAACAGCCTTTATGTAAACTGATTCATTTGGTCCAAACAAGCTGCTAGCATTTTCAAAACTTGCATCATGTGCATAAGAAACTTTTACTGCCGGAGGAGTTTTATCATAAGTTAATTTTATAGATTGTGGTGCAGACTGTGTTTTTGTACCAACTTTAAGGGTTGGTCTATTATATGCCGAATTGTTTCTTGTATCAAAAACAGTTCCAGCATTGTCTATTACACAGAATTCAAAAGAATTTCCACCTTCCTTTTCAAGAGTAATTTCCCAATCTCCAGTAGTCGCTGCAACATCAATTTTTTTCCAACCATTAGCATTGCCATCTGACGGTAATTTTTCACTATCATAATTTGAACTATCAATATACCAAAGACCTTTTACATCACCGTCATCATCACTTACAAAACCTTTAAAGCTACTTCTGCTTATAACAGAGCCTTCAAAATCAGTAATATCACTAAATGTAATAACAGGAAGATCTGAAATCTGATTAATATTAAAACATCCTGAAGTTGTTTCACTTTCCATAAAATTTGAATTATCAGCTTTATCTGTGAAAACAACTTGGAATGGAATCAAAGTACCTGGCTTCAAATCATAAAGAACACTATCTGGATCTTTTGGATTTGTGTCAAACGTCAAAGACCAAGACTGCGCTTCTAGTTTTGTTTCTATAGATGCAATCAATTGCCATTTTTCTTTGTAGGCATACAGAATAGGAGTAGCATTTTCTGGCAAATTTAATTCATTTACAATTCCACTAAAAGTAACAACTTTATTAAGAGGATTTTTTTCAGTACTCTCCTTTGTATGGGAAGTTATTTTTACAACCGGACTTGTATTATCAACTGTAAATAAATTATCAGTTTCAAAAATTCCAGAAACATTTCCAGCAACGTCAGTAACTCTTGCGTAAATTTTATATTCCCCATCGTTTAAGTCCGAAAGAAGAATAGAAATTGTTTTTGGAACTTCAGCCGTTCCATATTCTTTAGAACCAACCTCGAAATCCGCAGCTTCGGTTTCAGAAGGAATAACTTTATATGTTTTAGAATTAGTAAACTTGTTATTTGTACAGAATTCAATCTTTGAAAGACCACTTGTTGCATCACTAAACGCATAAGAGACAGAAACTGACTCCGTATTTTTCTTATAAAGATTAGGAGCTATCTCAAGTTTGTTTTTTTGAGGAGCAAGAGAATCTACTTTTAAGTCATAACTAAGATCATTAGATGGATTACCAACAAAATCTTTAGCATAAAATTTAATTGTAGTTTTAGATGTTTCACCTAAATCGATTCTCGTTGAATATCTCCGCCAATTTTTTGTCTCAGCCTTTTCATTTCCATATTCATCACATTCATTTCCTGCAGAAAGTTCAGCAACGGTAGGCTCAGCATCTTTAGTGTATGAATAAGTAACCTTATCAATTCCACTTGAATAAATTCCAAAATCAGATACAAGTACAGAAAGTTTTACAGATGTTGATTTTTTCCAGTTTTCATCAAGTTCCTTTGTATCAAGTTGTAAATTAGGCCCAATTCCATCAACATAACAAGTAAGTTCTATTGAGGCAGAATTTCCAGCCTTGTCTTTTGCAATATAAAAGAAATGGTTTTCGCCTTCTTTTAATTGAGCAACAGGAAGTGGTGCAGACCAATGAACTTTTGAATCTCCTTCTGGAATATTTATAGATATTTCATTTTTCTTGCCTTCTTCCAGATTTGATACATAAGAATTAACCAGCTTATCTTTTACCCAAGATTTTTCAGAAAGTTTCATTGAATAACATTCTATTAAATTAACTTTTTCAGTATCTGTAAGTGAAAGCGTTCCCATTATAGAAGTGTCTTCTTTTTTAATTTTACATTCATCATTTGAAATCTTTGAATCCTTAAATTTAATAAGAAGATTTCCTTCACTTACAACAATAAAACTCCTTGAATCAGTTTTTCGATTAGCCTGAATAACATCTTTATCTGTACGCTCGGATGAAACATTTTTATATTCAGTATCAATAGCTTCAATATCAATTCTATAACGCCCAGCAGTTTTCGGAAGCGCATAATTAATATTATAAGATGTAGAACCTTCAGGAGAATATTCTTCCGGTGATCCAATAATTTTTCCACTTTCATCAAAAATAGTAAGTTTCACAGAAGCAATTCCATCATCATCCGTTATCGTAAAGTTCGCGGAATTGTTGTTTTCTATTCCAAATACGTTTTGACCGTTTGTAACGTTAGTCCAGCCATCGCCAAGTTCTGCGGAAGTCTTTCCATTTGTAAACGAAATCACAGGTTTATCCGTTTCTTGTTTCACAAAAACATCATTTCTTGAACGTTCTGAAACATTTCCTGCGTTGTCTGTCGCTACAACTTTAAACGTTAAAGTTGAATTGTCTGCAAATTCTGTTGTGTCAATATCCGCTTCAATTGTTGAATTATTTCTTTCAAAAAGAGTTTTTGTCGTTGTGCCGTCCGAAACTGTAGCCTTGACACTCTGAAGATTTGTGTCTGTTACAACCGCGGAAAATTTCACTGTTCCGTTCACAATGTATGTCGTGCCAGATTCTTCTGTTTCTTTTTTTGCAACCGGAGTAATATCGTTGATTTTTATGTCCGGCTTTTTCATATCAACTGTAAATGATTTTGTATCTTTTGATTCAAGTCCAGTCCTGTCTTTTCCGGAAACTGTTACCGAATATTTAAATCTTTCGCCGTCGTTTGGTTCAAATGATGAATAACCATTAACGTAATTTTTATTGCCTTTTGAAAAATCCGCAATATTCCAGTCCGCAGAAAGTTTGCTGTCTTTAAAATTAAAGTTCGCCTCGCCTGTTATTGTCGCAATATTTTTCGCATTTATCTCATCAAAAACAACGACTGAATAAGTTACTCCAGCAAGCTCCGTTTCTTCTGATTTCAAAGTGCCGGAAACTTTTACATTTCCAAGAACATTTGCCATTGCGCCATCTGTAAATCCATCTATAACAATAGTTGGCGGAGTTCCGGCAGATTCGCCCACAAATCCGTAATTATTTTGAGTCAAAAGCGAAAGCCCGTCTATATCTTTGCCGCTTGCCGCAAGCACATAAAAACTTCCCTTTGTGATTGTAGAAGGAAGTTCTATTGTTTCTGTAAAAGTTTCTGTCGAACTAGAAGAATTTTCTGAATAATCCGCCAAAATCCGCGCGTTTGCCGTAGCTTCCACAAGTTCTTCAGAAGGATTTGCGTTTCCAGCGGCCTTTAGCTGCTCTTTAGCCTTTTCAACAGCAGAATTATAATAAGATTCCGGTTCTGTGCGGATTTCATTCAGCTGTTCCAAAGAGCAAGAACTGTAAGGTCCGAACATATAAACTTTTAATGTTGAAGGTTTTATATAAGTTCCGTCTAGCCCAGCCTGAGCCTTAAAAGTCAATGAACTTTTTTTCGCCGCTTTGTGAGAAGCAAAAGTTTCCGCCTCGCTGTCATTAAATGCGAAGCCCATAACCTCGTAAGTCGGGTTTGCGTCCTTATTCAGTTTGAATGAAAGCGGAGTTGAACTTGTGTCTGTTTTCGCCTTGTTCAGAATCGCAAGAACTTCCTGAATGTTTTCTTCCGTTATTTTTTTAGAATCTGTTTCCACGGCACGGTTGTTTTCTGAATTTTCGTTTTCAGAAGTTTCTGCAGTCACATTCTTATAAGTTCCGTTTATGATTTTCATAAAATCAGCGGCAGTAAGCCCATATTTTGACTTTTTGCCCATAAGCTCATCGTAGATGTCATCGTTCAGGTAAAGTCCGCCGCTTGTTGAGTTACCAATTGATTCCGCCGCAGTATGCAATGGATTTTGCCAAACGCCAGCCGAATCTCGCAAGGTTACAGAAGCGAACAGTTGCTGATCACCCCCCCCCTCGACATTGTAAATACTTAAATAATTATTGTGCAGTTCGTCCGCAGCGGCTGCTCCCAATGCAACATCCGGGTTGTAGCGCGCAAGAGTAACGTTTATTCCGTCTGTTTTGTCTACATTTTTTTCTATAAGAGTAGCTTTTGGTTCACCGCTCATATCCGCGGAAGAATAAACTTTTAGCTCAAGCTCATAAATTTCGTGCTCATCCGCAGCAGCTCCTACTATCTTTAAAATTGAACCGAATGGTGCCGGCAAGTCAGATTTTGTTGTTCCAGGATTTTTTATAACAAAAACAGGAGCAGTGTTATCAAGCTCCAAAGTCCTGATGTTTGGTGCAGACTGCTGTTTGGAAGAGTCTGTTGCAATAACGCTGAATGTGTAAGTTCCATCCTTAAGCTTGTAGTTGCCACCGCTATCTTTTTCATTTATTTTTATCTGCCAAGTTCCATCCTTTGCAGGAATTGCAGTTCCAAGAGTAAAATTTTCATTTGTTGAAATATTTTTTGCAGAAACCACAATTGAATCAACGCCCTTATCATCAGAACAGTTTCCGGCAAGATAGAACCAGTCCCGCACTGCACTAGAAGCCGGCGGATAAGTTATTTCAATCTTTGGAACTTCTGTATCAACAGACTCGCCCAATCCAACCGAGCAGGCAAACAAAAGCATAGAAATTGCGCTAGTAATAGAAGATAAAAGCAAAAAATTTAAAATTTTCTTAAACATATAATCGCTCCGTAACTTTTTATATTTTTGATTAATCAATGGAAGAAAGACTTTAAAACTATATTATATTTTCGACCCATTTTTGAATAAAGTAAAGTTTTTTCCGCAAGAATGATAAAAAAATGAATATCACAAATTTTTATAAATTGAACAACAAACGCTCCCGCGGATTTCCAATTTGCTACAGACGGATTGAGCTCGCGCTGCGCTTGTATTTGTTTGGGTGCTTCGCACTTTAATCGTTTTAATCGCTCAAAGTCTTCGCAAATTGTAAATCCGCTCGCGCTTTTATTCATTTGGTAAAAAATGGTGTTCAATTTTTTTGTCAACAAGCACCTTTTTTATCATTCTTGCACAAAACGCAATAATAACTTGAAATTATTTCAGTTTACGCAACACTATTTTAACTTTAGAATAAAAGCATAAAAAGCGTTAGCGCTGGAAGGGGCAAGCCGCAGGCTTGTTGCGGAACGGAACAGAACGGAGTGCTGTGAAGTGAAGCAAAGAAACCCCGGACATAGCGACCAAAAATTGAGCGGCGCGAGATTTTTGGGAACGCCCAAAAAAGAAAAAATATTTTTAGAGGTATAAAATGGGCAACAATTATTTTAATTCTATTCCATGGCGAGAAGCCAGACTTCAGCTTGGACATTGCCGCTCTATGAGCAAGGACGAATTTGCGGACGGCGTAAAGGCTTTAAAGGGCTTGAAAATCGTTATCGTCGGTTGCGGCGCACAGGGATTGAACCAGGGACTGTGCCTTCGCGACAGCGGTCTTGATGTATCTTATGCTTTGCGCGAATCTGCAATCACAGAAAAACGCCAGTCTTGGAAAAACGCTACAGAAAACGGATTTAAAGTCGGCACTTACGACGAGATGATTCCTACCGCTGACCTTGTTGGAAACCTTACTCCAGACAAGCAGCACACTCCTGTAATCACAGAAGTAATGAAAAGAATGAAAAAAGGCTCTGCATTGTGGTATTCACACGGCTTCAATATGATTGAAGAAGGAATGCAGATTCGTAAAGATATTACTGTAATCATGTGCGCTCCAAAAGGTCCAGGAACGGAAGTTTACCACGAATTCCAGCGCGGATTCGGTGTTCCAGACCTTATCGCCGTTCACCCGGAAAACGACCCGGAAGGAAAAGGCTGGGCAATGGCAAAGGCTCTTGCAGTCGGCATGGGCGGAAGCAAGGCAGGTGTTCTTGAATCCAGCTTTGTTGCGGAAGTAAAATCTGACCTTATGGGCGAGCAGACAATCCTGTGCGGAATGCTGCAGGCCGGAACAATCTGCTGCTACAACAAGATGGTTTCAGACGGAATGGATCCTGAATATGTTACAAAACTTTTGATGCACGGCTGGAATGTAATCTCCGAGGCATTAAAGTTCGGCGGAATTACAGGAATGATGGACCGGCTTTCAAACCCGGCGAAAATCAAGGCCAACGAGCTTTCTAAAGAAATCAAGACATTGCTCACACCGCTTTACCAGAAGCACATGGACGACATCATTTCTGGAAAATTCTCTTCAACAATGATGAAGGACTGGGCGAACAAAGACCACGACCTTCTTACATGGCGCGAAGAAACAGGAAAACTTCCGTTTGAAAGCCAGAAAGAAAGTTCTGTTGAAATAAGCGAACAGGAATATTTTGACAAGGGTATTCTGATGGTAGCAATGATTAAAGCCGGATGCGAGCTTGCATTTGAAACAATGGTTGACGCAGGAATCAAGGAAGAAAGCGCATACTACGAATCTCTTCACGAAGTTCCGCTCATCGCAAACCTTATTGACAGAAAGCGTTTGTACGAAATGAACCGCGTAATTTCCGACACTGCGGAATACGGCTGCTACCTGTTCTCAAACGTAGCTACTCCAATGATGGAAAAAGACCTTATGCCTAAACTAACCACAGAAGTCATCGGAAAAGGCCTTAACGTAAAGGACAACGGCGTAAACAACGCTGAGCTGGTTGCCGTAAACGCAGAAATCCGCAACCACCCTATTGAAGTGGTCGGCCGCAAACTGCGCGCTTACATGACCGCAATGAAACCGTTGATTTAACCAAAGATTAAATTATTGTAACAACAAAGAGGCTTTGTGATTTTTTCACAGAGCCTTTTTTTTACATTTTTTTTGCGCCCAGCAACTTTCCTCTCTATCACAAACTATTTTTTTTCTTTACACTAAATTTGCCGTTTGCTACCGAAAGCGGCAAAATAAAAAAAGTATTAACAACACGAGGAGAAACAAGTGAAAAAATCAATTTTTGCAATTGCGCTCGCAATGCTATGTTCAAGCTTAATTTTTACAGGCTGCGCATCAGTTCCTGAACCAAAAACAGCGGAAGACAATCTTTTGTACGGAAATGTCTATTTTAATTTTTCATGTATTCCAAACAACTACGGAATTCCAACTTCCAGCACAAAAAAAGACGGAATTGAAGTAAATTTCCAGAACATAAAAACAAAACGCATAATAAAAATGGTCACAAACCACAAAGGCGAATTCATACGAAAAAATATTCCGGACGGAACATATATAATTCACAGCCTGAAAGCAAAAGTGAACTACGGAAACGGTTACGAAGCGGAATATGAAGCAAAATTTGACAAAAACAAGACAACGAACTTCCATTTTATTTCCCTGGCAAATTCTGTAATGAACATGGGCGTTATCAATCTTGATATTTCTATAACCGACATCAATTATTATTCATGGCGCGTTGAATGGGACAAAGATTTTTCAGAAGCGTACTACAAGTTTACATCAGAACACGGAGATTCCAGCTGGCTGGAAAAAACCTGGTACACAAGAACTGAAACTATTGAATAATTCCTAAAGTTCATAGTTGAATCTGCTGAAATTCAGCTATGAACCAAGCCGCACAACAGTTTTTACTCACTTTTTTTAATAAAATACTCTGTTTTTGAATGACGTTCATCCGGACGGTCTTTTTATGTTCAAAACAACCGGGGCGTTGCGGGGTGTCCCCGCAGAATGGGGTATGGCGAAAACCGGCAGGGTTGAGCCTAGGGGAAAGACTTTTCCCCTCATCATTTTTTTTTAACCCTTTATCTAAAACTATGATATAATAGATATATTCTGTCAAAACGTTTTCTTGTTTTTTCAGGCAGTGAGTTTGCTTACGCTGTTTTTTAGAACATTTTACAAGCCGTATTTTTTAATTTTTCAAGGAGATTCCGATGGCTGAAAATTCCTCAGAATTCAAACCCTATATTCCGGCTGACAAAATTACTCCGGAATTTACAATTACATCAATTCTAACCGGTATTATACTTGCGATTGTTTTTGGCGCCGCAAACGCTTATTTAGGCTTACGCGTTGGAATGACAATTTCCGCTTCTATTCCGGCCGCGGTTATCGCAATGGGCATTACGCGAATCATTTTTAAGAAAAATTCTATTCTTGAAAGCAATATGGTTCAAACTATCGGTTCTGCCGGTGAATCTGTTGCCGCCGGCGCAATTTTTACAATGCCTGCCCTATTCCTTTGGGCAAAAGAAGGTTTAATAGAGCAGCCAAGCATTCTTACAATTTCGCTGATTACACTTTGCGGCGCTATTCTGGGAGTTCTTTTTATGATTCCGCTCCGCAATTCAATTATTGTCCAGGAGCACGGAACTCTGCCATACCCGGAAGCGCAGGCCTGCGCCGAGGTTCTTCTTGCAGGAGAAAAGAAAGGCTCTACCGCAAAAGCTGTGTTCTCTGGAATGGGAATCGCCGCTTTATTCAAATTCATTGTTGACGGACTGAAAGCCGCCATGGGCGCAATCACTGTTCCATTAAAATCTTTTAAAACTGAATTTTCCGCAGAAATTTATCCTGCCGTACTTGGTGTAGGTTATATCTGCGGATTCAAAATTTCTTCCTTTCTTTTCGCCGGCGGTTTGCTCGCCTGGTTTGTGATGATACCTTTAATCGTCGCTTTTGGCGGAAACACTGTTTTGTTCCCGAGCACTATCAGCGTAGCTGAGCTTTATGCCGCAGGCGGTGCTGGCGCTATCTGGTCGCAATATGTACGCTATATCGGCGCAGGCGCTCTGGCCGCCGCAGGAATCATCAGCCTTGTAAAATCACTTCCTTTAATCTGCAAAACATTTGCAAGCGCAATCAAAGGTCTAAAAGGAACGGATTCTTCTGGCAGCAACGAAAGGACATCGCAGGAAATAAGCATAAAAGCCGTAATCATCGGTATTTTTATAACTGCAATGGCAATATGGCTTCTTCCACCGCTTCAGGCTGGAATAGTCAGCGCGATTTTGATTGTTGTGTTCGGATTTTTCTTTGCAACCGTTTCTTCAAAAATGGTAGGTCTTGTAGGCTCTTCAAACAATCCGGTTTCCGGCATGGCTATCGCAACTCTTTTGATTTCAACAATCCTTCTTAAAATCTCCGGCGACACCGGCGCTCACGGAATGGTAAGCGCAATTACAATAGGTTCAATTATATGCGTAATTGCCGCTATTGCCGGCGACACTTCGCAGGACTTGAAGACCGGCTACCTTCTTGGAGCTACGCCAAAAAAGCAGCAGATTGGAGAATTGATTGGCGCTGTAATTTCCGCATTGACAATCGGCGGAATTTTAATCCTTCTGAATTCCGCATGGGGCTTTGGTTCAAAAAATCTTGCCGCGCCACAGGCCACGCTGATGAAACTTGTAACTGAAGGGGTCATGCAGGGTAATCTTCCATGGAGCTATGTATTTATAGGCGCTATGTGCACTGTTGTATTTGAACTGCTCGGATTGCCATCTCTTGCCGTAGCAATCGGCATCTACCTTCCGATTGAACTGACCGCAACAATTATGATTGGCGGCTTCTTGCGAAAACTCATGGACAGAAAAAACAAGGCAAACTCATGCGAAAATTCAAAGGGCGTATTATTCTGCTCAGGCCTGATTGCCGGAGAAGGATTAATGGGCGTTCTTCTTGCAATCCTTACAGTTACAAAAATAACTGACAAAATCTCTGTAGGAGCTAAGCTTCCTGAAGGATTAAGGCTTGCCGGCTCTATTATCATACTGGCGGCGCTTATTGCATTAATCGTTTATAACAACCGTCCTGCAAAAGATGAAGAAGAATAAAAAACAAAGTCCGAATCTTTTGGATTTAATTCCCTGTTGCTCTAAAAAACACAGATACGAAGTCGACGGGGAAGGAAAAGTTACAGTTTTTGTGGAAAACAAGGGATTTTTTAATTTCGTGGCACAAAAACTGTTAAAAAAACCAAGATTTTCTCAAATTCATCTGGAAGAGCTCGGAAGCTTTATCTGGCAAAATATTGATGGAAAAAAGAATGTTAAGGAAATAGCTGATTTACTTCACGAAAAGTTCGGGGAAAAGGCTGAACCGCTCTATCCCCGAATTTCAGTGTACATAAAAATCCTTCAAAACTACGGATTTATTGAATGATTTCCTATCGAAATTCACGGCAAAATCTGTTAAAGTTTTCTTATGAATCAAGTCACAATAACAGTTTTGCCTGAGCAGGAATCAGATTCAGCGCATATCCAGAAACTGATAAAAAATGAGCTTTCAAAAAAAAATCTTCCTTCTGATTTTTCAAAATTCAATCTGGAAAAAAAATCAATCGATGCGCGCCACGGCCAGCTGAAATTCCATCTGCGATACTCAATTTTTTACAAGGATGAGGAAAATTCCGCCGCGGCATCCTCGCTCCTTCCAAAATGGCAAAAAGTTTCCGGGTCAAATGAAGTTGTAATCGTAGGTTCTGGCCCGGCAGGTCTTTTTGGAGCATTAAAACTTCTTGAAAGCGGCGTAAAACCTGTAATAATCGAACGCGGCGAAGAAACTTTTGGACGAAAAAAAACAATCGCAAAAATCAGTACTCAAGATTATGTAAATCCGGATTCAAACTATTGCTTCGGGGAAGGCGGTGCCGGAACTTTTTCTGACGGAAAACTCTACACAAGAAGCAACAAGCGCGGTGACATTTCCAAAATCCTAAGAATTTTCAATTATTTCGGCGCAGATGAAAAAATCCTTACAGACGCACATCCGCACATCGGAACAGACAAGCTGCCGGGCGTTGTAAACAAAATGAAGGATTTTATAATCGCCCATGGCGGAGAAATTCATTTTAACTGCAAATGCACTGACTTTATCTGTGAAAATAACAAAATCATGGGAATAAAAACCGTAAACGTAAAGACAAACGAAGAAAAAATATTTTCGGGCAGCGCAGTTCTTCTTGCAACCGGACATTCTGCAACTGACATCTACGAAATAACTGCGAAGCACGCGCCGGAATCACTGGAAGCAAAAACCTTTGCAATCGGAGCGCGGGTTGAACACCCCAGAGCCTTGATTGACAGGATTCAATACCACGGAAAAACTGAAGGAATGGGCGCGGCCGAATACCGGCTTACAGCGCAAGTTCAGGACAGAGGCGTATATTCATTCTGTATGTGTCCAGGAGGATTTGTTGTTCCTTCAAGCTCCGGACCGGACGAAATCGTTGTGAACGGCATGAGCGCCGCCGGCAGAAATTCCCGCTGGTCCAACGCCGCTTTTGTTGTGGAAACACGGCCGGAAGACATACCGGAAACTTTTATTGAGCAGGCAAAATCCTATGGCTGCAAAGCGCTCGCCGGACTTTTATACAGAACGTGGCTTGAAAAAGAAGCAAAACGGCACGGAAAGGGGCAAGCCGCGCCGGCTCAGAAACTTACAGATTTTATCGCAAAAAAAGACTCAAAGGACTTTCCCCAGACAAGCTATACACCGGGCATAACCGCATCCAGAATTGACCAGTGGCTTCCAAAAGCAATATCCGAAAGACTTACGGAAGCGTTCAAAATATTTGGTAAAAACATGAAAGGCTTTTTAAGCAAGGACGCAATAATAATTGCAATTGAAACAAGAACAAGCACGCCGGTACGAATCAGAAGAAACAAAGAAACTTGTGAATGTATCTCGCTCCAGGGGCTTTTTCCTGCCGGCGAAGGGGCCGGGTACGCAGGAGGAATTGTTTCCTCTGCCCTTGACGGAGAAAATGTCTGCGCCGCTATTCTGAAAAAACTGCTGTAAGAAAGCGGCTGAACACAGATTTTACAGAAAGCTCATCCTAGCGAAGCCAGCTGTTCCCATCTTTCGTATTTATTCTCCAAAAGTCCGTTTACTTCCGCATACTCGCGGTTTATCGCCTCAAAATCCACTTTTTCACCGGAAGACATTTTTTCTTCCAGTTCAGATTTTTTTTCTTCCAGCACTAAAATTTCCTGCTCAATCGCCTCAAACTCTTTCTGCTCCTTAAAAGTGCGTTTCCGCTTTTCCACAGCAGCAGAGCCCGCAGAGTTTTTTTCAGAATCCGCAGCCTTCGCCCTTTCCTGTTTTTCCGAAAGTTCCTGCTCCCTAAGCTTTTCTTCCCTAAACTGAATATATTCCGAGCACTTACCAACAAAACCGCTGATATTGCCGTCATCTTCAAGAATAAAAAGCGAATCGCATACCTTGTCCATAAAATAGCGGTCATGGCTTACAACAAGCAGACATCCCTGGTAGCTTTCTAAAAACTGCTCAAGAACATTCATGGTAAAGATGTCAAAATCATTCGTAGGCTCATCCAGAATCAAAAAGTTCGGATTTTCCATCAGCAGGCGTATAAGAAAAAGCCGTTTACGCTCGCCGCCGCTAAGATTTTCAACCGCAGCGCCCTGAATCTTTCCTTCAAAACCAAATTCAGTAAGAAATTGCCCGGCGCTCAGGTTTTTTCCATCATTTCTAGTTATAAACTCAGCAGATTCCTTCAGATATTCCAGAACAGAAATTTTTGTATCCTTAAAAACCGGATTCTGGTTGTAATATCCAAAAAAAGTGTTTTCACCAACAACAACAGTTCCAGAATCCGGCCGTAGATTTCCTGTAACAATATTCAAAAAAGTTGATTTTCCAGAACCATTGTCTCCAAAAATACCAATCCGCTGGCCTTTAGTAAAAACATAGGAAAAATCAGAAATAACAGGCACAATTTTTTCCGCTTCCGCAGAAACATAGCCTTTCGGAAATTTTTTGCTTATTGAATGAAGCTCCAAAACCTTTCCGCCCAGACGCCGCCCCTGAACTTCAAAAGAAAATCCCTTGTCAGCCTGAAACTTTTCCCGATTAATAAGCTGCATATCACGCTGAATTCTTGCCTTAGCCTTTGTTCCCCTCGCGCAAGGTCCGCGCCGCAGCCAGTCGCGCTCAAAACGCAAGACAGCCTCAATTCTTCTGTCCGTATTCTGCTCAATCTCAGCCTCAATTTCCTTTTTTTCAAGGTAATCCGAATAATTTCCCTGATAAAGTTTTATCCGATGCCTGAAAAGCTCAAAAATATTGTTGCAGACCGCATCCAGAAAATAACGGTCATGAGTAACCATCAAGACCGTCCTGTCCGTATTGCAAAGATAATTCTGCAGCCAGGTAATAGTCTTTATATCAAGATGGTTCGTAGGCTCATCCAAAAGCAAAAGTTTAGTGTCCTCCACTAAAACCTGAGCCAACGCAACCTTTTTAAGCATTCCCCCGGAAAGAGTCCCCATTTTTCGGGTCATATCTGTAATTCCCAACGTCGAAAGAATAGAACTTACCTGCGCCTCATAGTTCCACAAGTCCTTCTGCTCCATCAGAACATTCAGTTCATCAAACGATTTTTGAACAGCACCATTTCCGCCGTCACTTCCAAGCCGGCCGCAAACTTCCAGATACCTTTGGATAATTTTCAGTTTTTCAGAGCCACCCTTAAAAATATGCTCACGGATTGTATCATTTTCCAAAAAACGCGGATTCTGCGGCAAAAAAGAAATACCGGCCGATTTATTAATAACAACATTCCCCTCATCCGGCTGAAAGACACCTGCAATTGTATTCAATAATGTCGATTTTCCAGTTCCATTGCGACCGATTAAAGCAGCCTTATCCCCTTCGTTCAATCCAAAAGTCACACCAGAAAACAAAGGCTCTTCACGCCCGATTTTTTTCAAATTATTAACCGAAAGAATATTCATAAAAAGATTATACCAAAACTCGCAAACAAAAAAAATGGGAAAGATTGAGCCGCAAAAGACCAGACTCAAAAAAAACAACCCCCGACGCAAGCTTTATCAAGCACCGGAGGCTGTGGCCTCAACAACAAACAACGGAACGTCCGGGTATGGCGGAAAAATCAGTCCGCAAAAAGAGGAGTAGAAAGGTATCTGTCGCCAGTATCCGGGAAAAGAACAACAATCTGCTTGCCGTCATTTTCAGGCCGCTTTGCAATCTCTACAGCCGCCCACAGAGCTGCCCCAGAAGAAATGCCAACCAGAACACCCTCTTTTCGGCCGACCAGCTTGCCGTATGCAAAAGCATCCTCGTTTGCAACGCGTACAACTTCATCATAAACATTTTTATCCAGAACATCAGGAACAAATCCAGCGCCAATTCCCTGAATTTTATGCGGTCCGGCAACACCTGTAGAAAGAACAGGAGAGGATGCCGGTTCAACAGCGGCAATCTTTACGCCAGATTTTTTTTCCTTAAGAAATTTTCCAACACCAGTAACAGTTCCACCTGTACCAACTCCGGCAACAAACCAGTCGACCTTTCCATCTGTATCTTCCCAAATCTCAGGACCAGTGGAATCATAATGAGCCTTAGGATTCGCCGGATTCACAAACTGTCCGGGAATAAAACTGCCGGGTGTGGCCGCATGAATTTCTTCCGCCTTTGCAATAGCACCCTTCATACCTTTAGAGCCGTCTGTAAGCACAATTTCCGCACCGTAAGCCTTAATAATCTGCCTGCGTTCAACCGACATAGTTTCAGGCATTACAATAATCACCTTGTACCCGCGCGCAACGCCCACAGACGCCAGACCAATTCCAGTATTTCCAGAAGTAGGCTCAATTATCGTAGCGCCAGTTTTAATTTTTCCAGATTTTTCCGCCTCATCCAGCATAGCCTTCGCAACCCTGTCCTTAACACTGCCGGCCGGATTAAAATATTCAAGTTTTGCAAAAATTTTAGCCTTAAGACCAAATTCCTTTTCGATATGAGAAAGCTCCAAAAGTGGAGTATGACCAATCAGTAAGTCTGCCGAAGAATAAATATTAGACATAAATAACTCCTTTTTCCTACTATTTCTATAGGTTTATATAATATATAACACTAATCAGCATTTATGTCAAACAAAAAACACTTTTTTTTCTGATTTATCTTCCGGGCGCTAAGATTCCACCACGCGGCACGCAAAAGCCGCATCCCTGATTCCTTCTGAAAACTGCGCTTCCAGGGCCCGCTCACGCTCGGTGCCGCGCTTCCGCGCGGCCCTTTCCGGCCTTGCCGGAAACCCCTCCACCGCAGCGCAGGCCTCTTCCCTGGAACGCGTCGTTAAAAAAAACAGGGGAACACCCATAAAACGGCGTTCCCCATCAAAATAAAAAGATAAAAAAAAAGCCCGGCGGCTGCCTACTTTCCCACCCCTAGAGGCAGTATCATCGGCGTTAGAGAGCTTGAC
>OLGV01000314.1_pt1 | contig 21396 bp, 20 predicted proteins | sample 1605761 | NCBI WGS metagenome assembly OLGV01 (sample SAMN03283245) | human gut metagenome | biome: human-associated habitat; material: feces | host: Homo sapiens | place: Peru | collected 2012
CCCGCAGTGCGCTGAACATTCTGGAGCAGGCCGAGTTTATGCTGCCGGAGGAGGGCGAGCGTGTGCTGACGGTGGCAACACTGCGCAGTGTTATCGGTACGGCGCTGCAGCGTTACGATAAAAAGGGCGACCAGCATTACGACATCATCAGTGCCTTTATCAAGAGCATGCGCGGCGGCGATGCAGATGCGGCGCTGCATTATCTGGCGCGCATGATTGAGGGCGGCGAGGACGTGCGCTTTGTGGCGCGTCGCGTTGTTATCTGTGCGGCGGAGGATGTAGGCCTGGCGGACCCGCAGGCACTGGTGGTAGCTAACGCTGCGGCGCAGGCTGCCGATTTTGTCGGCTGGCCTGAGGCGCAGATACCGTTGGCGGAGGCAGTGTGCTATATCGCCAACGCACCCAAGAGCAACACAGCCTATATGGGCATTGCCAAGGCGCGTGCGGATGTGCGCAGCCGTAACTGCGGCAGTGTGCCCAAGCATTTGCGTGATGCGCATTATCCCGGTGCTGCCAAGCTGGGGCACGGCATAGATTACAAATATCCGCACAACTTCCCTGGAGGCTGGGTGGAGCAGCAGTATCTGCCGGATGAGCTGATGGGAACGCGCTATTACATTCCCAGCGGTCACGGTCAGGACAAGGGGCGCAGATAAAAATAACACAATTAGAAATTTAAGCTATACAGCTAAATTTTGCAGAAATTATTTGTGTCGCAATCTAGCATTTTTTCTGTTAATAGTGTATACTATACCTATATTATAGACTATTGTATTAGATAGAAAGGGTGTGAAGATCATAGCTTTAAGCAACAGGCAGAAGCAAATTGCTGAAATTGTACGTCTGGACGGACCTATTACCGGCGAGCATATAGCCGAAAGGCTGAATGTAACCCGCGCTGCCTTACGCAGTGATCTGGCAATCCTTGTTATGGGCGGTATTCTTGATGCGAGACCGAAGGTTGGTTATTTTTATACCGGTAAAAATACTTTGGGTATGCTGATGGAAGAAATTTCTGCTATTACTGTGCAGGATCTGCAGTCGGTACCGGTAGCGATTAAACATGACAAGAGCGCCTACGAAGCAGTTGTTACCATGTTCCTTGAGGATGTCGGAACGGTGTTCGTGCTGGATGAGGAAGGCATGCTGAACGGCATTTTGTCGCGAAAGGATTTACTGAAGGCTGCTATCAATAATAATGATTTGCGTGATATTCCCGTGGTCATGGTAATGACGCCGATTTCCAAAATCATCGTAGCTACTCCGGATGAGCCTGCCGCTTCGGCAGCTCGCAGACTGATTGACAATGAAATCGACTGTCTGCCGGTAGTAAAAATCATTGATGAAAAGAAGCGCATGTATCAGGTTCTGGGACGTATTACAAAAACTAATTTTACTCGTCTGCTGGTAGATCTGGCTGAGGGTAAGGGGGGGAATTATCATAATAACGAAGCTTAATCCGGTTATTTATGCTGTATCTGACTCTATTGGTGAAACTGCGGAGTCCGTAGTTAAGGCAACCACCAGTCAGTTCGTAGAAGAAAAATTTGATGTTATCCGTGTTCCTTACGTAAAGGACAAGGAACAAATTGATAAAATTGTAGAAGAGGCTGCAACAAATAATGCGGTTATCTGCTATACAATCGTATCGCCGGAGCTGCGCGAGCATATGGCGGACAAGGCTATGAGCAGTGATGTTGAGGTAGTTGACGTTTTGGGACCGATGCTGAAATCCATCGAAAAGTCTACCGGTCTGCTGCCGAAAAATCAGGCCGGCCTGATTCACTCTCTGGACCACGAATACTTCAAGCGTGTTGAGGCTGTGGAATTTGCTGTTAAATACGATGATGGCAAAAATCCTCTGGGCCTGCTGAAGGCGGACGTTGTTATTATCGGCGTTTCCCGTACCTCCAAAACACCGCTGAGCATGTATCTGGCACATAAGCAGATTAAGGTTGCCAACGTGCCGCTGGTACCGGAGCTGGCTCCGCCCGAGGAGCTTTTCAAGGTGCCGCCGTATAAGATTATCGGCCTGTTGATTGATCCGTTCAAGCTGAACGAAATCCGCAGCGAGCGCCTGAAAACCATGGGCCTGTCCGATACTGCGACCTATGCCGATATGAAGCGTATTGATGACGAGCTGGCTTATGCTAAGGGCATTATGCGCCGTCTGCACTGCCAGATTATCAACGTTTCCAACCGTGCGATTGAAGAAACCGCCGGTATTATCATGGAGTATGTTCGCAAGAACAAGGAACGCCATCACGAAAACTAAATCAGTGTAGCTCTGAGCTGCTGTTGCAGTGAGTCAGAAAATCAACGGCCATTGGCAGCAAAGCGTCTGCCGGTGGCCGTTTTTGGATAAAGAGGGTTGAAGGAGGTGCCTTAGTGCACAGATATGTTTTTCATATTCCCTGCGCTGTTTATGAGAACGGTGCTTTGAAGTCTGCTCCGTGGCAGCAGGTGATAGATGAGTTTGCTGAGGTGCTGTATAAGCATACGGACGGCTTTTTCGTGCAAGATGCCGTGGGCTATTATAAGGGACGCTGCTATGCGGAAAAGCTGTTGGTGGCCTATACCGCTGCCGATGTGGCTGATGATTTTGTGCGTATTGCCCGTATTTTGCAGCAGGAATGCTATGCCTACGAGCGTGATGGAGAGCTTTTTATCGCGAAGTGATGTCTGCGCTTTCAACGGATTGTGTTTTTATGCAGCCTCGGTAGGAGGGAATAGCTGTTGCAGGCAGTAGCACAAAGCTTTGCAAATATGCTATAATAATATATTATGATTTAGATTTAGAGGTGCAAAAAACTATGGCACGCTTTGCTGTAAAGACATTAGAATTTGATAAAGTAAAAAATATGCTGGCCTCCAAGGCCGCAACCTTTTTGGGCAAGCAGGCAATAATTTCCCTGCAGATTGAAAGTGAATTCAGTAAGGTTAAGCGCCTGCAGGAGGAAACTACGGAAGCGCTGCGCATTCTGGATGAAGGCAGACGTTTCCCCTTCGGCGGTGCGTTCAATATTACGGCCGACGTGAAGCGCGCGGAGCTTGGCAGTGTGCTGGAGCCGGAGGAGCTGCAGCATATCCAGACAACGGTGCAGGCCTTTGCTTCGATGAAGGATTTCACTACGGAAAATGCGGAGACAGCGCCTAATTTGGCCGAATACGGTGCGGAGCTGACGCAATTCAGCCGTTTGGAAAAGCAGATTGGCAGTGCAATTGACGAGCATGGCGAAATCAAGGATAACGCTTCACCGAAGCTCGGCGGTCTGCGTACTGCGATTCAGATTGCCAAAAACCGCGTGAAGGAAAAGCTCGACAGCATTCTGCATGACCCCAATAACCAGAAGTATTTCATGGATAATATCGTGACGATGCGCGGCGACCGCTATGTTATCCCTGTAAAGCAGGAATATAAGATGAACTTCCCCGGCATTGTGCATGACCAGAGCGGTACGGGTGCAACGCTGTTTATCGAGCCACTGGCTGTTGTCAACCTGAACAATGATATCAAGCGTTATGTAGCAGAGGAGCACGAGGAAATCGAGCGTATTCTGCGTCAGCTCACGCAGAACGTGGGCGCGGAGGCGAAGGCACTGCTGGCTTCGCTGGAAATCTTTACTACGTTGGACGTTATCTGTGCCAGAGCTTTACTGGCGCAGGAGCAGCATGCGGTACGCCCGATGCTGGTGCTGTCCGGCGGCGTAGAAATTGCGCAGGGACGTCATCCGCTGCTGCCGAAGGATAAGGTAGTGCCTTTGGACGTACAGTTAGGCGATAAATTCACCATGCTGCTGATTACCGGCCCCAACACCGGCGGTAAAACGGTAGCGCTGAAGGCTGTAGGCCTCTTTGCACTGATGGCGCAAATCGGTCTGTTTATCCCCGCAAGCAGTGCCAAGCTGCCGGTGTTTCGCGCAGTTTATGCGGATATCGGCGATGAACAGAGCATTGAGCAGAGTCTGTCAACCTTCTCTGCTCATATGACGAATTTAATCAGTATTTTAAACGAGGTTAAAGCAGGAGATTTGGTGCTGATTGACGAAATCTGTGCCGGTACGGACCCGAACGAGGGCGCTGCGCTGGCTATGGCGATGCTGGAGCACCTGCATGAGCAGGGCGTGCTGACGATGGTGACAACCCACTACAGTGAGCTGAAAACATTTGCTTACGGTCACGAGGGCATGGAAAACGCCAGTGTGGAGTTTGACCCCGTATCACTGCGTCCTACATATCGCTTGCTGATGGGCGTGCCGGGAAGCAGTAATGCCTTCAACATCAGCCGCCGTCTGGGCTTGGCTGAGGATATTATCCAAAATGCCGGCGAGCTGCTGAACCAGGAGCATGTGCATATGGAAAATGTACTGCAGGAGCTGGACAGCGAACGTCGCCGTTATGAAAGCGGCAGCAAGGAGATTGAGGACCTGCGCCGCGAAAGCGAGCAGTTGCGCAACGCGCTGGCGTACTCTAAGAGCGAGTTTGAGCGCCGCAAGAATGAAATGCTGCGCAAGGCGCGTGAGCAGGCGGATGAGATTTATCGCCGCAGCCGTCGTGAATCCGAAGCAGTGCTGAAGGAGCTGCGCTCCATGAAGGCTGACTTTGATACGAAGCGTCTGGAGCAGGCAGCCGAAGAGGCGCGCAAGAAGCTCAACAAAACACTGAGCGAGGACGCACCGTTGCCGGATGGAGCACCGTTATCTGCCAAGACTGCCAAGAAGGGTCTGAATGTCTTTGTTGTTTCCTTAGGCAAGAACGGCATTATCACCGATGTCAACGGCAATGATGTGACTGTACAGGTAGGTATCCTGAAAATGACTGTGCCGGCAAAAAAATGCCTGCTGACCAAGGCACAGCCTGCGCATACCGATGCTGCGCCTAAAAAGCGCAAGGGCTTCAGCAAGAATGCTGCTGCCAATTACGCACACCAGATGTTCATTGCCAAATCAGGCAGTGCCAAACAGGAAATTGATTTGCGCGGGATGACGCTTGATGAAGCAATTCCCGTTGTAGATAAAGCTATTGATGATGCGCTGATTGCCGGTATCGGCCAGCTGCGCCTCATCCATGGCAAAGGAACCGGTGCCTTGCGCGCCGGACTGACAGCGTATCTGTCGACCAACCGCTTTGTCAAGAAGCTGGAGATGGCGGCGCTGGAGGCCGGTGGCAGTGGCGCTACGGTAATTGATTTGTAATTTTGAAAGGAGTAGTTAACTATGACTATGAGTATTGCTGCAAAACACGCTAAGGGTAAATCTGCCCAAGATAAAATTTTCGGTGCTAACGCTGCTGCAGTGGCAGCTGCTGCCAAATACGGCAAGGATGCCGTTACCAACGCTACCATCGGCGCTATTCTGGATGAGGATGAAAAGCTCGTCTGCCTGCCGACTGTAGAGGAGGTTTTCCGCGGTCTTTCCACTAACGAAATGATTGCTTACGCACCTATCAGCGGTCTGCCTGAATATCTGGACTGCGTACTGACTGCTGCCTTCGGCAACTCCCGTCCGGAAGGCTACATTTCTGCAGTTGCAACTGCAGGCGGCACCGGTGCTATCCACCATGCTATCTGGAACTACACCGATAATGGTGATACCGTGCTCTGCTCCGACTGGTACTGGGGCGCTTACAAGGTGCTGTGCCAGGATATGGGGCGTAATTTTACCACCTATAAAATGCTGGATGAAAACAATAAGTTCAACCTGCCTGCTTTGAAGGAAAAGGTTGATGAGCTGCTTGCTAAGCAGGATAACCTGCTGTATCTGCTGAATACTCCTGCACACAATCCTACCGGCTACAGCCTGAGCGGCGAGGATATGGACGGCGTGCTGGCGATTCTTAAGGATGCTGCCGTACCGGGCAAAAACATTGTATTCTTCCTGGACGTTGCTTACATTGATTATGCCGGCGAAAAAGAAGAAGTACGCAAAATCTTTAAAAAGCTTTCCGGTCTGCCTGCCAACATTCTCTGCATCGTAGGCTACAGCATGTCCAAGGGCTTCACCATGTACGGTCAGCGTACCGGCGCTATGATCGGCGTTTCCTCCGACAAGAGCGTTATCGACGAGTTCGCTGCTATCAACCAATACACCAGTCGTGCAACCTGGTCCAACATCAACCGTCCGGCTATGCGCACTCTGGCAACCATTTACAGCGATCCTGAGCTGCTGGCCAAGGTTTGCGCCGAGCGTGATTACTATTATCAGATGATTAAAGCACGTGCCGACCTGTTCACCAAGGAAGCAGAAGAATGCGGCCTGCCGATGCTGCCGTATGTAGCAGGCTTCTTCCTGTCTATCCCCGCTAAAAACCCGGATGCAATCTGCGAAAAGCTGCATGAGGACAACATTTTTGCAGTTCCTCTGGCTGCAGGTGTACGTATCGCTGTTTGCGCCGTACCTCTGAAGAAAATCAAAGGCATGGCTGCTAAGGTCAACGCTGCAATGCAAGCCGTTGGCGAATAAAATGCTTAAGCTGCAGTTGTCCAATGGACAAATTATCGAAGTAGAGGAAGGCAGCACACTGTTGCCTTTAGCTCAAAAATTGAGCGATAAATATGCTTCTCCCATCGTTATGGGACTCTATAACGGTGAGGAATGTGACCTGCAGCGTCCGCTTACTGCCGACGGCACTGTTGATTTCGTGGAAGTCAACAATTCCGTAGGCATGCGTGTTTATGTGCGCACGCTGCTGTTTATGCTGATTGCGGCAACCAAAAAGCTTTATCCCGATGTACATCTGGAGGTGCGCAATTCCCTGGGAAGTGCGCTCTACTGTAAGGATAACAGCGAGCGTAAGCTCACCGCTGAAGATATTCGCAGCATTGAAGAATATATGCACAAAATGGCAGAACGCAGGGAGCCTATTAAGCTGCTGCGTCTGCCTAAATCCGAGGCTATTGATATGGCCTGCGCCATCTGCAGCGATGATAACCTGGCGCTGTTGGCTCAGGTGCCTGATGATACTGTGCTGACGATTAACATTCTGGAGGGCGTACCCGGTTATCTCTTCGGACCCATGTGCCCCGATGCCGGCTATGTGCCGCATTTTGAGCTGCTGCCGTATGCTGACGGTGTGATTATCAATTACCCTGACGACGGCAACTGGCAGGTGCTGCCGCCCTTTGTAGACCAGCCGCGCCTTAACGATGCCTATCAGGAAGCAGAAGAATGGTCGGCCATGATTCACTGTAATACTGTTGGCAAGCTCAATAAAATTATTGATTTAGGCTATGCCGAAAAGATTATTCAGGTAGCGGAAGCGCTGCATGAAAAGAAGCTGGCTAATATTGCCGATATTCTGGCAAGTCACCATGAGCTGAAGCTGGTGCTGATTGCAGGTCCGTCCTCTTCCGGCAAGACCTCTACGGCACAGCGTTTGAGCATTCAGATGGCTGTCAACGGCCTGCGTCCGATTGCCGTTTCCATGGATGACTATTATAAAAATCGTGTTGATTCGCCGCGTAAAGCTGACGGCAGCTATGACTTTGAATGCCTGGAGGCTATCGACCTGGAGCTGTTCAATGAGCATCTGCAGCGTCTGCTGGCAGGTGAAAAGGTCAAAATGCCCAAGTACAATTTCCGCACCGGCTGCCGTGAATATCGCGGTAATGAGCTGCAGCTGCAGGAAAATTCCGTGCTGGTTATCGAAGGCATTCATGGCCTGAACGAAAAGCTGACGCCGTCCGTACCGGCGGAACATAAAATCAAAATTTACGTCAGTGCGCTGACGCCGATGTCCTTTGATGAGTACAACCGCATCCGTACTACCGATATGCGTCTGCTGCGCCGCATGGTGCGCGACAGTCAGTTCCGTTCGCATGATGCGGAAACTACGCTGAGGACTTGGGCAGACGTGCGTGAGGGTGAAGAAAAATACATCTTCCCGTACCAGAGCAGTGCCGATATTATTTTCAACACCACGCTGATTTATGAATTTGCTGTACTGAAAAAATATGCGGAGCCGCTGCTGCGTGCTGTACCGCAGTCCGCAGGCATGGCCTATACTACTGCGCGCCGTCTGCTGAACATTTTAAGCTACGTTAAGCCGTTGGAGGATGAGGTTATTCCCAATAATTCTATCCTGCGCGAATTTATCGGCGGCAGCGTGTTTAAGGACGCACTGTGATTGAAAGAATGCATTAAGTATAATTTATGCTATACTCAATTCGATAAGAAAAGTGCTTGAATTGAAAAAATAATATTAAAGCTTTTACTTATTCTTAGCTTCCAAGGCGTTCTGCCAAAAGTAGGGCAGGACGCCTTATTTTAACTACAACAGTAAGAATTTTCATACTTTTCTTAACATTATCGCAATTATCTGATAATATAAATCCGTAAGATTTTTGCACGCCTACCCGGAGTAGGCCACTGTAGCGTTACGAACGCCTTATGTATTATTTGAAGTAGTACATAAGGCGTTTTTTACCAAGAAAGGAGTTGAAGGAATGGTAACACTGAAAGAAGATACCAGAAAATCTATTGCCGAACTAACCCTGATGGATGATATTTTTATGAACAAGGTCTTTGATAATGACATCGGGCGTACCGAACTGCTGTTGCGAATTATCCTAAAGAATGATAAGATAAAGGTGATAAAGGCTACGACACAGCAGAAGCTGAAAAATTTGCTCGGACATGATCTGCAGCTGGACATTTTGGCACAAAACGAAAACGGTACGCTCTTTAACGTAGAAATACAAAACCAAAGCAGCGGTGCAGCTGCGCGCAGAGCACGCTATCATCTGAGTCTGCTTGATTCACTGAGCTTGCCTAAGGGCAAGACATATAAGCAGCTGCCGGATAACTATGTTGTTTTTATCACTCAAAATGATGTACTCAAGGGCGGTTTGCCTTTATATCACATCAACAGGAAAATCGAAGAAAACGATAAAGCTTTTGCTGACGGCTCGCATATCATCTATGTAAATAATAAAATTAAAGATGAAACGCCGTTAGGCAGGCTGATGCATGATTTCACCTGTAAAAATCCTGACGATATGTATTATCCCGAGTTGGCAGAAAAAGCAAGATATTTTAAGGAAACGGAAAAGGGGTTGACGAACATGGGCGATGTATTTGAAAAATTTGCAGCAAAAAGAGCTAAGGAAGCAGCAGAAGCAACTACTAAAGAAAATAAGATTGAATTTGCCAAGGGACTCTTGGCTGATGGTATGAGCATTGAGTTTACTGTGCGTCATTCTAAGCTGTCGGAAGCAGAGGTGCGCGAGCTGGCCTCTAAGCTGAGCGCATAATTGAAAAAGTCGCTTGTGCATGCTGCCAAGTCTTTTGGGAAGGTAAGCATATATCTGAAGGCTGTTACTTGGAGAAACTGCTGATATAAGCCATACCGGGTGCCGGAATTTACAAAATAAAAAAGCTGTTGTACGTTTGCTTGCGTACAACAGCTTTTGTGTTAGCGGTAAAAAATTATTTGCGGAACATTTTGTCGAAGCGCTCCAGCAGACCGGCCTTGAAGCAAAGCACCAGGCCACCGACAGCGCCGACAGCTGCCTGCAGAATCTGGTAGGGTAGTTTGATGTAAGCGTAGTGCGGTGTGCTGTAAATAAAAGCACGTCCCAGAGAATAGCCCACAACCATGATAACAGCGCCTAAAATTACGCCGAGCGCAGCGCCCTTGAAGCTTACTTTGCCGCCGCGGTGTGCCAAGAGGCAAATGACAACAGCCTGAATGCCGTGAGTAACCAGAGAAACGAACATCGGTGTCGGGTAGAAGAATAAATCGCCCAAGAAGGCACCCACGCCGCCAACAATAAAAGCAGCCTTGGGGTCGTCCAGCAGAATTGCTGCCGTGCAGATGATAACGTCATTGAGATATAAATGACCGCCTGGTACCGGCAGACCGAAGGAGCTCAGCATAATGTTGAGCGCCATAAACAGTGCGGTGATGCAGATTGCCAAGGTGGCGTTACTTTTTTGTGCTTTGTGTTCTATATGTTCCATAAAAACAGTCCCCTTTGTATAAGATGATAAATACCATTATATCGCTGTTTGGCTATAATGATATTGCCAGAACAGAAAAAATATCTATGGCCAGATTAACTGAGAAATTCCTTTCGCTAATTCTTCATAAAATTTCTGGTAGAATAAAGCAGGGATTTTTGGTATAATTATTGAATAGAATATAGGAATAAGTAAAATAAATGGGAGGTCGCTATCGTGACAGAACTTAAGAAATTCAAACGTGTAGTTTTAAAGCTTAGTGGTGAAGCCCTTGCCGGTGAAAAAGGCTTTGGCATTGATCCGGAAGTAGTATATGCTATGGCCAAGCAAATCAAGGCTGTAGTTGAGACAGGTGTGGAGGTTGCTATCGTTAACGGCGGCGGTAACTTCTGGCGCGGACTCAGCGGCAGCAACAAGGGCATGGACCGTGCTACGGCTGACTACATGGGAATGCTGGCAACCGTTATCAACTCTTTGGCGTTGCAGGATGCTTTGGAAAACTTAGATGTTCCGACCCGTGTGCAGACCGCTATTGAAATGCGTCAGATTGCAGAACCCTACATTCGCCGCCGCGCTATCCGTCATATGGAAAAAGCAAGAGTCGTAATTTTTGCCGCCGGTACCGGTAACCCCTATTTCTCCACCGATACCACCGCTGCTCTGCGTGCTGCCGAAATCGAAGCAGACGTTATTCTGATGGCTAAAAAAGGCGTAGATGGTGTTTATGACAGCGACCCGGCAGTTAATCCGGATGCGAAGAAATTTGATGATCTGCCTTATATCGAGGTTATCAAACGTCATCTCAGCGTAATGGATTCCACTGCAATCAGCCTGTGCATGGATAACAACATTCCTATTGTAGTATTTAATATTGATGAACCGGGTAACATTCTGCGTGCTGCTGCAGGCGAAAAAATTGGTACCCTGGTAGGAGGTAAGGAATAATGGCAACAGTTAATGAAATTATCAGCGGTATCGAGAGCAAGATGGAAAAATCCGTTGCTGCTCTGCGTGTGGATCTGGCAAGCCTGCGTGCTGGTCGTGCAACTCCATCTCTGCTGGAGAAGGTTATGGTTGATTACTATGGTTCCCCGACACCTGTAACTCAGGTGGCAAGCGTAACCGTACCGGAACCGCGTATGATTGTTATTCAACCTTGGGAGAAAAACATCCTGAAGGATATCGAAAAAGCAATTATGAAATCCGATCTCGGCCTGAACCCGAACAGCGACGGCATCTGCATTCGTCTGAACCTGCCGCAGCTGACCGAAGAACGCCGTAAGGATCTGGTTAAGGTTGTACATAAAAAAGCCGAGGAATATCGTGTTGTAGTCCGCAACCTGCGCCGTGATGCCAACGATGCTATCAAAAAGACCGAAAAGGCTAAGGAAATCACCGAGGACGAGGCTAAGAAGGGTACCGATAAGGTACAGAAGCTGACAGATAAGGTTATGAAGGAAATAGACGCTGCAGCTGCTAACAAAGAAAAAGAAGTAATGGAAGTATAATGGAAATTCCACAGGTTTTGGCACTGCCTCTCCAGGAGGCTGCCCGCCGCCTGGAGGCCGCAGGCTGCACCTATGAGGTACAGCCTCTGCTGCCGCCGCGTGCAAGCGAAGCAGACTTTGAGGGGTGCGAGGTGCGCAGATATGTAGTAAGACAACAGCAGTTGTCTGCTAATAGATTAGCTCTTACCATTGTGTATAGATAAGGAAGGAGGTGCGACGAATGGCTCTGAAAATTGATAAGGATTCTTGCGTAGGCTGCGGTACTTGTGCTGCTACCTGCCCCGTTGGCGCTATTACTGAAGTTGACGGTAAATATGAAATCGGTGAAGACTGCGTAGAATGCGGCGCTTGCGCTGCTAGCTGCCCGGTTGGCGCTATCGAGTAATTCAAGACTGCAATGCAAAATCAGGAAGGCGGCCTCCAGCAAGGGGAGGCTCGCCTCTTCTTTAATAAGGGAAAAGAAAGAAAAACTAAAAGCAAGTTACAAATTTTAGCGAAGGGCTTGATGCTTGTGTTTAGAGGCTTGTTTCAAACAAAAAATAAGACTAAGAATAATATCGTAATGCATACTGAGGATCTGGATATGCAGAATATTCCTCAGCATATTGCTATTATTATGGACGGTAACGGTCGCTGGGCTAAGGCTCAGGGCAAGGTGCGCACCTTTGGCCATCAGGCCGGAGCGGAAACACTGAAAACTATTGTCCGTGCAGCTGATAAGCTGGGAGTTAAGGTTATCAGTGCTTATGCATTTTCAACCGAAAACTGGAAGCGTCCGGTGACGGAAGTAAACTTCATCATGGAGCTTTTAAGCCGTTATCTGACCAATGAGATTGACGAATTTAACGAAAATAACGTACAGGTGCGTTTTATCGGCTCGCGTAAAGGTCTGCCTGAGATTGTGCAGCAGAAGATGGAGCACGCAATAGAGGCAACGAAAAACAACACCGGTATTATTTTGAATTTGGCTATAAACTACGGCGGACAGGCAGAAATTCTGCATGCTGTGCGTACTATTGCGGCGGAAGCTGCCAACGGTACTCTGGCCGTAGACGATATAGATAATAATGTAATTGAAAACCATTTGTATACCAAGGGCCTGCCTGCGCCGGATCTGCTTATCCGTCCAGGCGGTGATTTGCGTATCAGCAATTTTTTGCTCTGGCAGATTGCTTATGCGGAAATCTGGACGACCAAGGTGTTCTGGCCGGAGTTCACGCCGGATCATCTGGTGGAGGCGATTTTGGCTTATCAGGGGCGCGAGCGCCGTTTCGGCGGTTTAGTCAGCCGGTAAGACGCCGTATACTTCGTCAGTTCTCCTAGCAATAATATAATTCAAAGAAGGATGTATTTTAACTATGTTAACACGTATTATTACCGGTGTAATCGGTATTATTGCGGCAGTCGGCATTATCACAAAGGGTGGTATGCTTTTTAATGCGGCTGTTACTGTTTTGGCTGCTGTTGCCTGGTACGAATACCACAAGATGGTGGAGAACAAGGGCTATCATGCCTACACGCTGACCGGTGGCGTTGGCGCACTGCTGATGGTGCTGGTTGCCGGTGCAGGCTATTATTTTGAGCTGGAGGGCGTTTATACGCTGGCATTTATTTTGATGCTCACAGCGCTGTTCTTCATTTTCAGCACGATTGAAGGCCTGTGGCTGCATTGCAACAGAGGCGAGCAGCATTGGGCAGAAAACAGTGCGCTTACTGCCTGGGGCATGCTGTACTGCGGTCTTTTGTTTGCGCACATTATTCTGCTGCGCACCTTTGACGGCGGTCCGCATATCGATTTGGGCTTCCGTGTATTTGAGTACGGCGAAATCTGCCTGTGGATTGTGCTTTTGGGCACCTGGGCCAGCGATACCTTTGCTTATTTCTTCGGCCGTGCTTTCGGTAAGACACCGTTCTGTAGCGTCAGCCCGAAGAAATCCTTTGAGGGCGCGGTCTGCGGCTTTGTCGGCTGCTTTGTGACTGTACTGTTTCTGTGCATTATCTGCTTGGGCATTGCCCTGTGGCATGCTGTGGCAGTGGCGCTGGCGGTGGCAATTTTTGCTCCGGTCGGCGATTTGATCGAATCCATTGTCAAACGCAGCTTTGATATCAAGGATTCCGGTAAGATTTTCCCTGGTCACGGCGGTGTGCTGGACCGTTTCGACAGCCTGCTGTTTACGGCACCGGTTGTGTATTATCTGCTGATGATTATCAGCGCTTTATCTATGTTTCAAGAATAGAGGATAGCAAATGAAGAATATTTCTATTTTGGGCAGTACAGGCTCTATCGGTCGTCAGACCCTGGAGGTTACTGCTGCCAATCCTGAAAAGCTGAATGTACGCGCGTTGGCTGCGCATAAAAGCGATGAGCTTTTAGAGCAGCAGATTAAGCAGTTTGAGCCTGATATTGCCGTTTTGACGGATAAGGACGCTGCTAAACGCTTGGCTGACCGCTATCACGGCAAGACGGAAATCTTAGCCGGGGAGGAAGGCCTTCTGGCTGCTGCTACCTACGAGGGAGCGGATACGGTGCTTGGTTCCATGGTAGGCTATGCCGGCCTGCGCCCGACGTTGGCTGCTATTGCCTGTGGCAAGAACATTGCGCTGGCCAATAAGGAAACGCTTGTTGCTGCCGGCAGCATTGTTATGGAGGCTGTGCGTAAGCACGGTGTAAGCCTGACTCCTGTGGACAGTGAGCACAGCGCTATTTTCCAATCTCTGCGCGGCGGTACGGAAAAGGAAGTCAAGCGTCTGATTATTACGGCGAGCGGCGGTCCCTTCCGCGGCAAAAAACGCAGTGAGCTGGAAAATGTAACTTTGGCGCAATGCCTCAATCACCCAAACTGGAGCATGGGGCAGAAGGTAACGCTTGATTCCTCTACACTGGCCAACAAGGGCCTGGAGGTTATGGAGGCACATTGGCTGTTTGATATGCCTTATGATAAAATTGCGGTTGTTGTACATCCGCAGAGCATTGTACACAGTCTGGTAGAATTCTGCGACGGCAGTGTGATTGCCCAACTGGGTGTGCCTGATATGCGTCTGCCGATTCAGTTCGCTTTGAGCTGGCCGGAGCGCTATAATTACAGCTTTGAACAGCTTGATCTTGTTGCTGCGGGTAATCTTACCTTTGAAGCACCTGATTTAGAAGCATTTCCTTCCTTGAAGATTGCTATTGACTGCGGTAAGGCCGGCGGCACTCTGCCCTGTGCCTTCAATGCTGCCAACGAGGAGGCTGTATATGCCTTTTTGGCAGGCAAAATTAAATATCTGGATATCCCTTATATCACTGCTACGGTTACAGCGCAGCATAACAATGTTCTGCGTCCGCAGCTGGAGGATATTGAAGCAACGGATGCCTGGGCGCGTGCTGCAGCCCAAGGGGTTATTGCTAAATTATAGACTGAAGGCCGGCAGGATTAGCCGACTATCGTAAGGAGGTAAAATGCTTACAATTTTAGCCGCTGTTTTTGTTTTTGGTGTGCTGGTTACGGTACATGAATTCGGTCATTTTATTACGGCGAAGCTCACAGGTATGCGTGTTGATGAATTTGCCATCGGCTTCGGTCCTAAGCTGTATCAGCAAAAGGACGGCGATACTCTGTACAGCCTGAGGGCTATTCCGTTGGGTGGCTATAATAAAATCGCAGGCATGGATCCCGATGATCCGCCTGAACCGGGAACCTTTAAATCTAAGCCGATTCCCTCCAGAATGCTGGTTATTCTAGCAGGTGCGCTGATGAATTTCCTTTTGCCTATTATTCTGTTCAGCGGCATTTTTATGCTGGAGGGCAGACAGGAGCTGGTGAACGAGCCAATCCTGGGCACTGTTGTAGACGGTATGGCTGCGGAAAGAGCGGGCTTGCGTAACGGCGACCGCATTCTGACGATTAACAATAAGCCTGTTGCTACCTGGACGGAGGTTGTTACTAACCTGCGTGCGAGCGGCACTAATCCTGTAACGCTTACTGCCGAGAGTCAGGGAGCTGTAAAAAGCTACACTATGACTCCGGTGTATGATAGGGAGGCAGGCCGTCCCTTAATCGGCATCAGCCCCAAGTTCAACAAGGTCAGCCTAGGCTTTTTCGGCTCAATTAAAGAAGGTTGCGTATATACCAAAAATATTATCGTTTCTATGCTGAACGGCCTGTACAAGATTGTTTCCGGTAAGGCTCCGGCTGAGGTGGCCGGTCCTATCGGTGTGGCACAGATGGCCGGTCAGGTGGCGGAAAAGGGCATGCTGCCGTTGATTACCTTTGTTGCCTTTTTGAGCATCAACCTGGGCGTTATCAACCTGCTGCCGCTGCCGGCTCTGGACGGCGGACATTTTGTACTGCTGCTTTTGGAAGGCCTGCGCGGCAAACCGCTCGGCAGCAAGGCTATGACTAACATCCAGATGGTTGGTATTGCGCTGATTCTGGCGCTGACAGTATTTTCCACCTTTAAGGATATAACACGTTAAGAGGTGAACGAAAGTGATAGAACGTAGAAAAACCCGCCAGCTGCACGTAGGCAGCGTGGCTGTGGGCGGCGATGCTCCGATTGCCGTTCAGTCTATGACTAACACACATACAGACGATGCTGCTGCAACCTTGGAGCAGATTCAGCGTCTGGCAGATGCAGGCTGCGATATTATCCGCTGTGCTGTGCCTGATATGGCAGCGGCGGAGGGCCTGAAAACAATTTGTAAGGAAAGTCCGATTCCTGTCATTGCCGATATTCATTTTGATTATAAGCTGGCTTTGGCAGCGATTGAAGCAGGCGTTGACGGCCTGCGCTTAAACCCCGGCAATATCGGCGGTGAGGAGAAGGTGCGCGCTGTGGTGGAAGCAGCGAAGGAACGCAATATTCCTATCCGCATCGGTGTTAACGCCGGCTCCCTGCCGAAGGATTTGCTGGAAAAATACGGCCATCCCACCGCGGAGGCTCTTGTGGAGGCGGCTTGGCGCCACGTCCGCATTCTCGAAGCGATGGATTACCGTAACATTAAGATTTCGCTCAAGGCGCATGATGTGCCGCTGACCTTGGAGGCTTATCGCCTGATGGCAGCGCAGTGTGATTATCCGTTGCATGTCGGCATTACGGAGGCAGGCACCGTCAACAGCGGTATTATCAAATCCGCAGTAGGCATCGGTACGCTGCTTGCCGAAGGCATCGGCGATACTATTCGCGTTTCGCTGACCGGCGACCCGGTGAACGAGGTGCGTGTAGCCTATGACATCCTGAAATCCCTTGGCCTGCGTGAGCACGGACCGACGTTAATCAGTTGTCCGACCTGCGGACGCACCCGCATCAGTCTGGAAAAGCTGGCGCTGGAGGTTGAACGCCGTCTGGCGGATGTTGAAGAACCAATTACGGTTGCCGTTATGGGCTGTGTGGTCAACGGACCCGGTGAAGCACGTGAGGCTGACGTCGGCATTGCCGGCGGCATCGGCGAGGGACTTGTTTTTCGCAAGGGCGAAATCCTGCGGAAGGTTCCCGAAAATCAGCTTGTAAGCGAGCTTTTTGCTGAAATAGATAAAATTTTACTTGAGAGGAAGGTATCCCGTTAATGAAAGTTTCTAAAATGTATGCACCCACTCTGCGTGAGGTTCCGTCCGAGGCTGAAATCCCGAGCCATCAGCTGCTGCTGCGTGCCGGTTTTATGCGTAAATCCACCAATGGCATGTACACCTATCTGCCGCTGGCTTGGCGTGTTATTAAAAAAATCGAAAATATTATCCGCGAAGAGATGGACCATGCAGGCTGCCAGGAAATTATGATGCCGATTATGCAGCCGGCAGAAATCTGGAAGGAAAGCGGCCGTTGGGACGCTTACGGCGCAGAAATGGTACGCTTGAAGGACCGTCACGGCCATGAATACTGCCTTGGTCCTACCCATGAGGAAATGGTTACTACCCTGGTTAAGAACGATGTGCGTTCCTATCGTCAGCTGCCGCTGAACCTGTATCAGATTCAGGACAAATTCCGCGACGAACGCCGTCCGCGCTTTGGCCTGATGCGCAGCCGTGACTTCATCATGAAGGATGGCTATTCCTTCGACCGTGATGAAGCAGGCCTGGATGTTACCTATAAGGCTATGTATGATGCTTATGACAGAATCTTTACCCGCTGCGGTCTGAACTTCCGCCCGGTAGAAGCAGACAGCGGTGCTATCGGCGGCACCGGCAGCCATGAGTTCATGGTGCTGGCAGACAGCGGTGAAGCAGAAATTACCTATTGCACCAAATGCGATTACGCTGCCGATATCGAAAAGGCAGAGCTGTATCCGATAGAGGCTCCGGCAGAAGAAATGCAGCCGCTGACTGAGGTAGAAACACCGCATTGCAAGACTATTGATGACGTATGTGCTTTCCTCAACGCTCCTGTAGAAAAATCCATTAAGGCTGTTGCATACCAATGCGAAAAAGGCCTGGTACTGTGCTTCGTTCGCGGTGACCACGAGGTTAACGAAACAAAGGTACAAAACACCGTAGGCGCAGTTGAGCTGGAAATGGCAGAGGCAGAGCTGCTGGCTAAAGCCGGCACTGTCGGCGGCTACATGGGCCCTGTAGGCCTTGACCCAGAAAAGGTTATTATCGTTTGCGATGCAACCGTTATGAATATGCACAATGTTTGCTGTGGTGCTAACCATGAAGGCTTCCACTACATCAACGCTAACCCGGGACGTGACTTCACTCCGACCTACGTTGCTGATATCCGTCTGATGGCTGAAGGCGACCCCTGCCCGCACTGCGGCGCTCCGATTGCTAAGGCTCGCGGTATCGAAGCAGGTCAGGTATTCAAGCTGCATACCAAATACAGCGCAGCTATGAAATGCACCTATCTGGATGAAAACGGCAAAGAGCAGCCGATGGTAATGGGCTGCTACGGTATCGGTGTAGGCCGTACTATGGCTGCCTGCGTTGAACAGAGCCATGATGCCGACGGTATGATCTGGCCTGTTGCTATCGCTCCGTATGAAGTGCTTGTTGTACCTGTAAACGTAAAGGATGAAGCATCCTTCGCTAAAGCTGAAGAAATCTACAACGAGCTGCACAAAGCAGGCGTTGAGGTTGTTATCGACGACCGCAAGGAGCGTCCGGGTGTAAAATTCAAGGACGCAGATTTAATCGGCTATCCGCTGCGCGTAGTTGTAGGTCCTAAGACTCTGCAGACCGGCGAGCTGGAAGTTAAAGTTCGTAAGACTGGTGAAGTAAGCATGCTGCCGCTGGACGGTGATTATATCGCTGCTATCAAGGAGATGCTGCAAAAGCTGTAAAAATAAGTCAGTTCCCATGTCTGCGCCCGGCGCAGGCAGAGGGAACGGAAGCTGTGAGGTGATACTGGCATGGATTTGATTAATACTTCTTTTTTGCATAACAAAGAGGTTGTTATGGTTATCAGGCTGGTTGTTGCTGCAATTCTCGGCGGTATTGTCGGTATAGAAAGAGGCAGTGGCGACCGTCCTGCCGGTTTCCGCACGCATATTCTTGTGTGCGTGGGCTCGGCGCTGTTTATGCTTGTTTCGCTTTACGGCTTTGATGATGTCTATCCTCAGACTGCCAAGCTGGAGGAGGATATCGGCCAACGCCGTGACTCGGCGCGTATCGCAGCCCAGGTTGTCAGCGGCATAGGCTTTCTCGGTGCAGGCACCATTCTGCACGAGGGTTTAACTATCCGCGGCCTGACAACTGCTGCCAGCTTGTGGATGGTTTCCGCAATCGGTCTTGCTGCCGGTAGCGGTATGTACTTCCTCAGCAGTGTGGCAACCATTATCACCATGATAACTTTGGTTACCTTTCATACCTGGGAAAAGCGTTTTGCTGCCAACAACCGCAGCGACCGCCAGTTTGTCCGCATCATTACTACTAATCGCTCCGGTGCCATAACCGATGTTACCGGTTATCTGTCCCTTAACGGCGTACAGGTAAAATCGCTGAACGTAAAGCGCGATAAGGAAAAGAATCGCCTGGTGCTGGAGGTCTTTCTGAAGCTTGGCAAAACTGCGCCCGATGGCGGAGATTTGGTAAGAGGGTTGCAGGGGATTGAGGGTGTTGTAGGCGTCGAAAACATGCGATAAGCGAGATAAGCGATAGTACGCCATCTGCGTTGTTGCGTCGCCTCGACGTACTAAAAGTACGCCGTCGGCATCCGCCCTGGCATCTGACGCACTCTAGCTTATCTCGTAAAACAGAGGTAGATAGCACGCCATCTGCGTTGTTATCCAATTCCCCCAACAACTTCTCCCGTCATTATTAGGAAAGGATTTAATGTGAATAAAAAATATTGTCTGATTCCTGATGAAGAAAAATTTTATAGTTTTTTAGCTTCGCTGACCTTTTCACCGGTGGAACTGATGCAGCTGAAGCTGATGCATATTAATCAGATTTGTGTAGACGAGTCTGCCTGTCAGTGGGAGGTGCACTTCAGCTGTGCCGCCCATCTTACCGGCGGCTTGCTGCAGAAGGCGGCGCAGCAGCTTGCAGCCGCTTTTTCTTTGCAAAGTGTAGATATGATTTGCGACGGCGATGGCTCTAAATGCCAGGTGATGCAGCGTGAGCCGCAGGCAGAGGTAGAGATTACCGACTGCACTGGCGAGCCGCTGCCGGAGGAAATTCCTCTGCCGCCGGAGCCGCCTGATATTGAAATCGGCGAAACTCTGCCGCCGGAGCTTCCCTGTGAAACGTCCTATAACAATCCGGAGGAGGATCCGGATTATTTGCAGGCGATGGCTGCCTTATACGGTGAAAAGAAGGCTGACGGCCAGCTGTGGGGCAACCCTCTGTACGACTGGCCGTACCACAAAAAGACCGGCTACGCGTGGTGGGTGCGCCGGGTGCGCCACGCACTGGGCATCTACGACCTGCTGCGCATCGACCACTTCCGCGGCTTCGATACCTACTGGGCCATCCCGGCGGACAGCACCACCGCCCGCACCGGCAAGTGGGAGAACGGCCCCGGCATGGAGCTGTTCGACGCGCTGGAAGCTGCCCTTGGCAAGCTGCCCATCATTGCCGAGGACTTGGGCGAACTGTTCCCCAGCGTGCGAAAGCTGCTGGCCGACAGCACCTTCCCGGGCATGAAGGTGCTGCAGTTCGCCTTCGGCGGCGGCGACAACGAATACCTGCCCCACAACCACGTCAAGAACAGCGTGGTGTATCCCGGCACCCACGATAACACCACCCTGACCGACTGGTGGGAGAACGGCGCTTCCGAAAAGGAAAAGGCTGCCGCTGCCGCTTACCTGCACCTGACCGGCGTAAAGCCCACCGCAAAGGAGCTGGCGGCCATCCGGACCGATGATGTCCGCATTGCTCTGCTGCGCGCAGCGCTGGGGTCGGTGGCCGACCGGGCCATCATTCCCATGTACGACTGGCTGGGTCTGGGAGCGGAAGCACACCTGAACACGCCCGGCAAGCTGGGCGGAAACTGGGCGTGGCGCGCCGCCGGCGGCTTTGCCGTCAAGGCGCTGGCCAAGACCATCCACGACGAGTGCAGTGTGTACTGCCGCGTATAAACAGAAGGCACAGAGCGGCGGGAGCTTGGCAATTTGACGAAAATGTAGAAACTCCGGCAGAAAATTGTGCGTTTTGCTGGTAAAATCGGAAGCTGAATGGTATAATGTTGCTAAAGCGGCATTATGCCATTTTTCTTTGCCTGATGCGTTCCCGGCATTTCCGGAAACAGGGCGGGCGCGGGATGCATAATGCGGCAGATGGTTCCTGAACGTATGGGGAACAGGTGACTGCACGCGGGATACGGGAGCGCCGCGTGCGCAGATGATGGGGAAAATTACATGAAGAAAGAATGTACCGAGCAGGATCTGCGGGAACTTGCGCGCTCAGCGCAGGCCGTATTTGAGGCAGTGACCCTGACTGAAGCGCCGTGTTGTGACGGCTGGCAGGACGATGGCCTGCGGGTGGACTACGAGCTGCGCAATGGCCGTGTGG